>JAABUO010000638.1_pt1 | contig 60179 bp, 64 predicted proteins | sample 5559291 | NCBI WGS metagenome assembly JAABUO01 (sample SAMN10711878, study PRJNA513372) | rock metagenome | isolation source: Antarctica rocks | place: Antarctica: Victoria Land, Finger Mt sud | reverse complement strand
GGGAAAAAACGGGGAGGGATGACGAGGTAGGAGAATCAGGGCGATTGGGAGGCGGGTTTTTAATGGTGTTGGTTTTTGACAATTTTGGAGGGGGGAGGTTTTCAATGGGGTTGGTTTTTGACAATTTTGGAGGATGGGGGGAGGGGGGGGGTGGATGGCGAGGGTTGGTTGTAAGGAATGGGGAATGGGGGATAGGTGGGGAGCTGAGGGTGAGGGTGAGGGTGAGAGGGTGAGGGTGAGAGGGAGAGCGAGAGGAGGGGGTGGGGTGGGGTGTGGGGTTTATGGGTTTTGAGGCTTTTTTTTCAAGGGTGTGTGTGGAGTGTGAAGGTTCAAGGGGTGTGGGTTTGAAGGGGGAAGCAGAGGAAGAAGGAGGAGCGGGAAGGAAAGGAAAGGTGCGAGGCGAGGAGGGAGGGAAGGGACAACGAAGGTGAAGAGGGAGGGCAACGTTGAGAAACAGGGGGGGATGTTGTAAAAATCAGACTATTAAAAAAGGACTTCTAAGCGAACGGATAGTCTATCTACATAAATACATACAAAAGGCCGTTACTTAAAGAGCGTCCGACTCCTCGGAAATTCTTATGCTAAACGAGAGATCTGAAACGATACTGTGAATGATACCCACCCAGTCTAGCGAGAGTGCCGCAAATACCTACCCACCCCGGTTATAAAGAGTGTCGAAGCATTATCGTAGCCGCCATGCGTTCATTGTATAATGAGAGCGGCCGGAAATAATGCAAGAAGAACCGCACCCACCCAGTCTAGCGTGTGCCACAAATACCCACCCACCTCAGTCGTAAAGAGTGTCGAAGCGTTATCGTAGCCGTCATGCGTTCATCATCTAATGAGAGTGGCCGGAAATAATGCAAGAAGAACCGTACCCGCCGATTGAGAATTCCATCTTCTTTGATCAAAGCGAGGGTGCACTCAAGTATGCGCCCCCGCCCCGCCAACAGCAACCGTAAGCAGCACGGGCGCCCCATCAAACACCGCGCCCGACTGATCCGCGCCCCCAAACGCCGCCACGTCGTCATACGGAAACGCATACCCCCGATGGTCAAGATTGACATCATGCACGATCCGCGCATAATGGTTCGTGATCCTCTCCTGGTAGTAATCGTTGTTCGTATTCGGCTGCAGCGTATCGCTCAGCAGCGTGCTGCGGTTGAACGCCGCGGTGAGCCGCGCCGTGATGGCGCCCATTTCGATGTTCGAGCCGAAAACAAAGGGGCCCGTGCTGCAGCTGAAGATGTCGGCGGCGGAGGGTTTTCCAAAGGAGCCGCCCGAGCCGGAGAACGCGAAGGTGTTGTTTTGGACGGTGCCGGGCACGGTGCCCCATTGGGCTTGGGTGTCGATCGAGAGGGGTTGGTTGGAGTATTTGGCGTAGACTTGGTCGACGTAGGGCTGGTAGTAGCCGTTGAAGAGGCTGTTGTTGAGCACGATGGCGTTGTTTGGGCTTAGCGCACGCAGGTTTTGGCCGTTGGCGCCTTGGATCAGCTGGCTCCAGCCGGCGCCGTCGTTGGCGGACTGGGCGCGCAGGCCGTCGCAGACGGTTTGGAGGCCATTGGCCGGCATGCCTGAGACGTGCTGGGTGGCGCCAGAGGTGTTGGTGAGGTCGAGGGAGATGGGGAGGGAGACGAAATCGACGTAGGAGATGTTGGCGAAGAGCTGGGCGCTGTTGAAGGTGAATTCGCAGAAGCCGAAGTTGGTGTTGAAGTTGGGGTCGGAGGGGTTGGTGACGGAGGGCTCGACGAGGCCGGGGCCAGGGTTGATCAGGAATGTCAGATGGCCGTCGACGGAAAACCAGAGGCGGGCGCCCGCTAGGCGGGGGATTGTGACGGTCCTGCTGGCCCCAGGAGCACCGAGATTGATGGCGCAGTCGGCTTGGAGCGGAGCACCGGTGGAGGATGGGGAGTCGGGATAGTAGGGAGTACGGCCATCGGCTTGGAGGAGAAAGACCTTGTTGTTGTTGTCGATGGCGGAGCCGGTAATGTAGGCGAAGACGGTGTTGGAAGTGGTTCGGTTTTGGAGCGCGATGTCAAGAGTAGAATTCGTCATGATGAACGTTGCGATGAAAGTTTCTCGAACAGAAGCAGCGTTTCCGAGATGTGTACAAACTGGGAATGGTCAATATTGAGACAAAGGCCTGTGGTCCTGTACTGCCTCTTACGCTAGGACGGGAGAAATCGAAGATGCGAGTATGTACAAAGAACTGGAAACAAGGTTGCGGCGAAGAAGAAAGTCAAAGCCATGCACGGCCGATTTATAGTGAAGCAACAAGTTCAGAAGAAGTCGAGGCAATATGACTTGACTGGCCGCGTGTTCCCACCACTCGTTATCCGAGCGCTCGGTGTGTGACTGACTGGGTTCGAACGAGAACAGCGACATCAAACCCACACAAATGACTCTGGGAAAATGACTGTCGGGACTTCGCTACCTTACCCACAAATGAGAAAACGTGCGACAGATCTTGATTCCAACCCAACCCATGACATCATCGTCATCATCATCCAGCAGCATCCAACATCGTCAAACCCCTTCAAAGGGAGTTTCTTCATTATTATCTAATACGGATTCCTCACCAAGAGGACTGAAGGCGAAGCATATGAGCACAGCAGATGGTATAGGATAGATACCTCGATATCAGCAGGCACGGGCACTCGTTGCGGAGGTGGTTCCTATGGTGGGGGGGGCGGCGGCTAAGGCGGGGCAGCAGATCCAATGGCAACTGCCAGCGTTACATGAGCCGCCGCCCTATGGGGAGCCGAGCGTCCCCCGTACCCAGTTAACGTTGCACGACAACGATGAGACCATCCCGATGGTGCGGGGGGTGCGGGATCAGGTGCGTCTTACGGAATAGGTACTTCCGTACTGTGGAGTCAGTCGTGGGTAGTGGGAGCTTTAGTGGGGGGTGGCGGACAGATCTGGTAAACGTCATCTTACCATTTGATAGACGTGATCACGTGTTCTCATAGGAGGACGAAAGAACGTGTTAAGTACGCAAGAAGTATTGCTTCTTCAATCATGCCTCGTGTACTAAGGTAAGGGACTTGTCTTGAACGTGTCGAAGCCACCGCAAGGCGTTGACTGTCAGCAAACTAAGGCGGATCCCCGTGACTCTCTGTTGTATGGAATGGTATTGACTATTGAGGTGATGGATGACCTTGGAGAACTCCGCTCAGCGTCGTATGAGACAAGCGCCACTAAATCTATCGGAGCGTCAAACCATACATATCGGAATAGCTCAACATATACTGGTCCCAATTTTCGCACTAAAGCCCTAACACGCTACTATCATTACTCGAAGACATGGAAACCTCGAAGCGCAGCTCGTCTTCCTCTTCTTCCCCCTCTTACAAGATAACCTTATGATATCTTGCAAGTATCATTTCACGTCTCTCAAACGCCCGACTCCGAAAGAAAAGCAGCGACAATTCCACCCCACGATCCGGGGTTGTTGCTCGTTGCTACCAGAACTACCCCGTTCTCGACGATCATGTTAGCCACCGAATGAGTGTTGACATTGAACCAGTAAAGACTCTTGGTATTGACAACGTTGCATCCGTTGGTCTGGCACGTGTCGCCGCAAGACTGGTCGCCGGGACTTGGATGACCGTTGAAGAAAGTCCAGAACCCAGAACCGTATATAAAGATACTGGACCCTCCATCAAAGGTGTTGAACCAGGCCATGCGGCACCGCGCATCACCGCCAACACAGCTGGAAAAATCGGGATCGCCATAGACGCGGGAAGGGGTCCATGGTGCAGGAGCCAGGCTGGGATTCCCGTTGCCGCCTTGCCAGTACGGGGTTTCCGATTGCTGCAGACCAACCAAGATATTCTGTGCCTGGTGGAAATTATACTGGTATAGCGTGTTGTGCTCGACGGCCGTTCCATGAAGCCATGTAGCTGCGGTGGCCTCCACTAGCATTCCCCGGCCTGTGGAAATAGTCTGGCCATGCCCGCCATCGAGATCGTGGTCAGCAGTCCAAGCCCACATGTTCTCGATATATGCCGAGGATGAAGAAGTCAGGTGTAACATCAGGAAAGCGGCTTTGCAGAATGCGGGTGGGCCGGCACAATTCGTTTGGACTTTTGAGCCAACAGCACCTGTTACGATTCTATCAGTAAAACCTCAATGTGTTAGTCGAGACAACACTGACCTCCAACGCGGAAGTGGGTATTCCAGAAGCCCACATCCCCAGGGGAATGGCCCGCAATGTTCACCTCCAAGAGTATACAGCCCTGTAGAACATCTGCCACGGTGAAAAGCATGTCGGAAAATTGCGCAATACCTTTAGCTCCACTGGCTCCAGCTTTGACCATCACTTCCGGTGCATCAGGGTTATAGAAATTGCTTCCTGTCGCGGAGATGGTACTCCACGCTTCACCAACGACCCTAGAGCCAGCTGGAAAATAAAGCGTGGAAGTCACCATATATGTTCCGTGGGGAAAGAAAAGGATCTTGCATCCGGCGTAGATAGCAATGATGTTGTTTAGATTGTCCGTGTCGTCAGTGCTTCCATCTCCATACACCGGGTAATGAGCAACTTGCTTGACGTTGATGAACTGACTGACATCAAAGTCCTGATACGTTGGAGGCTGCATGGCAAAGTACTTGCCGTTCAAAAGCAGGGACGAGGATCTTGGTGTGGCATAGGTGGTGCCGGTCTGGTGAGACCCTGAACTTGGTCCTCCGGGTGTATAAGCATTACCATATACCCAAGCACTAGGAACGCTTCCTACAAGGATCGAGGTGCCGCTAGCTGAGACGACACTGGTAAGGCCAGAACCAGCTACGAAGTTCTCAATCACCAGAGAGCTATCTCCGGTTTGTTCAGCAAGCGTATTGACCACTGTACCAACATTACTAGCAGTTGAGTCTAGAAGTACCACTGATTGATCTTTTCTGAGGGACATATCAATGCCGATATTGTTGTACTCGAATGTGATGCCGAAGAACACGCAATCGAAGCAATGAGAGACTCGTATTCCAGTAGTACATCCACTAAAAGTAGCAGTTTTGATTTCGTATTGCTGATTGTTCATGTTGATGCCAACAGCACCGCCGTTGAAACTTAAGTCACCCATCATAGTGCCCGAGCCTCCTTCTGGCATTGCAATACCAGTATGGCCGGAGGAGTAGTTTGGCATATTGAACACAAGGTTGGTCAGCTGGGTAGCTTGACTGACGCTCCAATCCAAGATTGTAAAAGTCGTGTCCTTGTTGATATTGTTAGAATCGAGCTGCATGTTTTTGATGGCAATGTAAAAGTTGGTGGTAGAATCCTGGTTGGGATCCTTTCCATATATGAGAGTATTGCCGTTGAAATTTGGCCTGCCATTAGTTAGCACTAGTACCCATTATCTGACAGTAAGGCGGCCCAGGCCTACCCAGCTTTGAGAACAGGTGGGCTCAAAGGATTACCCATTAGTACTGTACCAACATAGAGCTGTATTGGAGATTTCAGTATATATGTACCCGCGGGCACATAGACCACCGCTGGTTGACCCGTGGTCCCAAGGCTATTGGTATTGCGGCTGTACGGCGTTGGAGAGCCGTCTGTTCGGCTTGTCAGTGTTAGTGGAGGAATCATAACTCAAATAGCCTCACCATTGATAGCCTTTTGAAAGGCATTCTGGGAGTCAGTCGCTCCAGACGGGTCTGCACCATAGCCTGCTACGACATTCCGAAAAACTTTCCAATTCGCTCCGCCAGGGATGAATGGGGAGGTGCCGTTGTGTGAGATCTGTTCGTACCAGAAGCTCGATGCGGGTCTTGAATCTAGTGGACAAATACCCGCTAAGAGTTCATTTGGAGGTGGTGGTCTAATGCCCGAACCTGCTGGTAGATTCCATGGCTGTTTTGCGGAGTCTAGGGGTATTTGGATGCCACTACAAGATACTTAGTAGGGCAAAGGATTATAGATCGTGGCAGCCTACCGTCGATCAGGCAGGTGCGAAGTATAGGTATTAATGCCTGGAGTTAGGACATCCGTGTCATTTGATGGCAGCTCTAACAGTGTGTCAATGGAGCTTATAAGGCCCGAAATCAGCAGGATATTCCTTTGCAACAAAAGAATGAGGAACAGAACCGTCCTCATGATTGGACGAAGGGCACGAAGCACTGATAGACACCGATAGACAATTACTTAATGATAGTGTGGAAGTGTCGGTTCTTGGAATGGCGCCGACAGATCAAAGAAAGGGCAAGATGAAAGAAAGGTACTCTTTCCCTGTAACGGACTTGGTAGTTTTCGCTCGCTTTGTCTGAACGAGACAGTCTCAGAAGACCAAGACAAAGGATGTGACTGCGCAACACGATATAGGGCAGATGACTGGACGTGAGACTTGAACACTTCGTCGGCACTTAGAAGATGGTATTGCTCTGGATTTGTAGAAGGTCAAGAGCCGTCATTGCGCGCAGTGAGATCGAATCTAGTCCATTAATCTGTGCGGGCCAAGGGTGAATACAGTGGTCACGCATCTTGTGCGCCTGACCCTCCGTGGTGCGGTTTGGGGAATCTAATGGTAAAAACAATGAAGTATCACAAGTCGCAGATACAGTCTTGTTGGTGTGGGCGATAATGGCACATGGGCGAAAACAATTGCGGAACGAGAGTGACGATTCTTATACTGGACCGGAATGTTACAGTCATGCTGAAGGATCGACTTGGAACCCAAGACAATGGAAAGCTCTTGATTACCAAGCAAGAAAACTCTAACACTTGCGACGGGCGCGGGTTTCAGTCTTGGTGCGGGCCGACCGCATCTTTGATACAATCACCGAGGAGTCGCGAGTTCGGGGACAACTTGGCGCATCTGAAAGAGTGACTGACCGGCATGCTTCTTGTAGATGAGGACTGGTGGTCATTCCATGGGCCGAATATCATTGTGTGCTCGTGTCCAATACGTACGAAGCCCATTTCTAAGCATTTTCTTCTCTCGCTTGGGGGTCATACTTATACAAGGTCCTCAACTGATGATCTGTATACTCATACAAGGAGCAGGCGACAGGATAACCCCGAGGGCTCCCCAAGCCTGACATCTCTTTCAGTGCCGCTGAGAAACTCTGGAACTTCTTCGTATGACATTCTGTCGCCACCCTAGTCATATGTGAGGCCTAGGATCAGATTATATAAGGATTGAGGCTTTTCAAGATTGGCAGGTCAAATAGTAATCCAGATCTAGATGCTTCGCCACGGCTTTTGCAATCTCGCTATAATTGTTGCTCTCGTGTTTGGTGGTCGCATCCATCATCTCACAAAGGGAGAAGTCGAACCAGGGATCCTGCGATGAACGTGTTTATTTAGTGATTACTATGAGGTCTCGGGAAATTACCGGAGGAATTCGCTGAAAGAGGCTTCGGAGGATCATCTGCCAGTTTTGACTTTGCTATTTGACTGCGTGGAAATGGAATCGAGATGGCAGCGCTCGGTCGCCCCGTACTTGGAAAATGCCTGAAGGGCCGCAGGATTTCTGCTGAGTACTGCAGAACAGCGGCCCTTGGGTGGTACTGCTGGCTGTAACCAATCATCCTAGGATCTCAATTCCTCCGGTCAACATCCTCCGGTAAGACGCAGGAGACCCAGTTCCGATGTTTTTTCCATGTGTGGGTTGCTCGCCTCATGATTCAGTACGCTATGAGGCAGACCAGACGATTGGAGAGGTGTGATGGATGACGGTACGGTGATCGGCAGGGGCCCACAAGTGCGGCGCATCGAAGCTACTCAACAACAGAACCAGGGTTGGTGACATCGTTACAACTTCAGTAGTAGTAGGGTGGATAGGATGATGTTGATTAGTGATAGTTATTAACAAGAAATGACTGAAGTGGAAGCCCATCCATGGTACAGAACGCGGAGCGTATGTCCGGATTGAGATGGTTACCCGGACGAGCCGGAATCGAGGCTGTGGCATTCAGGGCTCCAAACATTCAGGTACAGTTTTGTATGCAAACCTCCTTAATCGTGCAGATATCTTCTCCTCGATTCATGAAGTCCTTAATTTGGTGGGCCCGATGCAGCAGCTTCGCACATATTACGTGAGCTTCACCCACTCTGCCTTCTCGGACATTCTTCTCAAAGCCAATAAGATTCAACGGTACCCGAATAACCAGGTTATACTCAAAATATGTTATGCAAAACAGTAAGACTATATCAATCCTTTGTGGAAAGATGGCGATCTGACTCGAGCTTAGCTTCATGCCGGTAGCTCATTTGTGCTGGCTGTGATTGCAAGCCCATATCCTCAAGACGCTATCAGTTTCGCTCTTAGGTCGACGGTAACCGCTTCCTTTGGCAACAAGCAAGGCAATTTCCAGCCCAGCACGGGAGCCAGTTCTGGAAACGGCGTCAGTGCGGACATAGCGGCCGTTACAGTGCCCGCTGCAACTGGTGGCCAAGTAACAAACCCTGCCGTTGCCGTGACTTCCATCAACAACGCCGATGGCGGCTCCGGAGCAGACAGTTACAGGCAGTACAACGGCGACGGCACCACTGGCGCTGGCTGGCCCGATAGATCGGCTTGGGAATCATATGACAATATGTATGTTATTGCCCGACACAACCGACGAATGCACTAACCATCAGTAAGGTTTAACAACAATAAACCCGTAATGTTCAGCTCCTGCAACCAGTGGGGTGTAGCAGTCGACTCAGATACAGAAGTCACCGATCTGTACAACGCGATTCAATCAGCCGCCACCGCGACCAACATAGACCATCGTTTCATCTTGGCCGTCGTAATGCAAGAATCAGGCGGGTGTGTCCGCGCTCCAACATCCAACTTTGGTGTCCGTAACCCAAGCCTAATGCAAGATCACGATGGCGCCGGAACGTGCAATGATGCAGGCGTCGTCCAGAACCCTTGCCCGACCTCTGAAATAAATCAGATGGTATCCGAGGGCTCAGCTGGTACCCCTAGTGGGGACGGTCTCGCCCAATGCATCAATCAGTCCAACGTTGGCGATGTTTCCGCTTTTTACAAAGCTGCCAGGATCTACAACTCAGGCTCCATCGATTCATCCGGAGATCTTGGTGCGGGGATTGCCACGCATTGTTATGCTTCGGATATCGCCAATCGTCTTACAGGATGGGTTATGGCACCCCATGCTTGTACACTCGACGGTTAAAAGATGGAAGTTTCCGGATTGTATATTCTGTGGTTGAAGTAGATGGACTAAGTGTGCAGGGGTTCGCTGGCGCAAAAGGCTCTTTCCCCTGGTTCCACTTTCTCGTAGGCTACCTTATGGAGTTCTTGCAACTTTAATGCCTTTTAAATACTAAAGCACCAAACATGTACGAGTAGACGATACGATGCACAGAGAAAGAAGCACATGAAAATCGGCTGAGTTCAAAGAAATTTCGGGTGACCCAAGCAAGAATACTACATGATGACGAGACCATCAGGCGTGGATAGGAAACATGGAACGGTCGGGAGTGGAACTCGGAAACGTAGAGCTCTACGGAGTACCTAACCAGGTATCCACACAACAACGTGATGGAAGAGGAAGTTGGTCAGTACCTTGATGGCTGATCCTGATGATCGACTGAGGCGTAGCACGGAGTACACCCTTCTTCATCTCAAAGCCGGGGTGGGGGAGACCTCATAGTGACCTGACGATGATACCGTGTTACGGAGAGAGAAGGTAGTACGAAGGATGAAACGATATTGCGAGGTTTTGTTGGAAAGTCCCTCTGAAAGACTTACTAAGCAGGCTGTCGTAAGATCCGAAGACGCTAAGCCTTGTGCGTCGCATCATCTACCTGCCCACCCACCCGTGCCACCTACCTAGGTACCTTACCTTCAGGTACACACACCCACGACACCGTCCTCGCGTTCCCCTCTTACGCTCCATCTCCCATCACCAACAACTGTCCACCTCGATTGCATCACACCACACACCGGCTGAGATGCTATTATTTAGCTTGATCTGTCAACATACATCTATGGAGTCGGGGATCCTGGAAAGCGATGCACAAAGTCGAGCGACGGCGTTCGGATCCTAGACCACACACTTGGAAGGAAATCCCAGCTAGTCTTTCCTGTGGTCACATCCTGACAATCTGGCCTAGAGTCCACCAACGGCCTGCCTCAATGTCTAGGTGGTCAGAAACTCGCCTTACATACCACGTCCAGCTCGGGATCGTGGTGTCCAACTTACACGAAGTCAATTTAAGGTCGATTCATCTTTCCAGCTACAATACCCTTAATGCAAGCAACCGCTTCCCTGTTGACTACCCGCTTCAAAAAACTAAGCACTTGGATCGATGACGAGCCTGTGCTGCACCGCTGTCTCGCTAACAACATGGCGTTCGAGTCACCCAATGGTCGAAGGAACTTGCACGAGCTGTGGCATACTGAGAGGGTCCATGAACATGCAACAAAGTGTCCAGGTTTACACTTGGAAAGATGCTCGAGGCAAGATGTTGGATAACTGAATGGTCGAGACGAAACAATTTATCGAAGGAAGGAGCATGGTAAAGTTGAAGGCACAGAGGCTGAATACATCATGGCGAAAGCGCACATGAGAAATCAGCGATACACATGATGTTCTATGGTTTTCCGGGAGATGGATTGCAGTCGAGTACATGAAGATTCTCGGCGGTCTTGAGTTCGGACGTACATACACACTTTGCTTGGAGACATTATTGATGCGAAGATGGCAACAACCAAGGCTGACAGTCCTAGTTATCACTACATAGAAGTGTCATGTAGATGTAGGCTTCGCTGATTGGCGAAGTAAGAAATTGGAAAGCTTTGTAAGACTTATAGGAAGCCGCAGGATAATATCAACTACGAAGCGTTCAATAATATTGTCAGCGATAGTCGGTCTCACAATGACAGTCCCACAAGTTCTGGTGAAGCTCATCGTGAATGCTTGCTAAAAGTCAGATTTTTACTGCTTGCCTGGGGATTCCCCTCGAATGTTGACGCGGTCAAATCAGCATTGCCATCGCCTAGCAGAATTACAGTAGCCTTCCCACCGTCGGACCTTCACCATCACGTATCACGCCAAGATTGCTCAACCCCTAACAGACTACCATCACTGGAAACATGAGCTTCAGGATGGATAACACCAAGTTGTCGCCGCTTGAATGCCTTCCTGCGGAGATATCGTGAGTACAGTCTGATACAGCGAAGAGAAGATTCTGCAGCCATATCAATTTTGACCCTACATGATGGAAAGACAATCTGTTCTGCTTGAATACTCTACACATGCCCGGATTCATCACATTTCATGGGACTGCTGTAGGGAGATTGCTGTGCATCGACTTGACTAATCTTTTGGTAGAGACCAAATATGCCGTTCTCTTACGCCCTCGAATATCTGTGTTCTTGCACGATCATCACAGGCAATATACAGAATCGTTCAAATACCTTTGTACCATGATCCCCATATCGACAAATTCGAATCACTCACCTTGTTTGTTCGCTCTCTCAATGAAATGAAGTTGAGAAGACAGGGCTCTAATAGGCTTTCCACGAGCAAAGAGATTGCAAGATTAAGCATCACAGTAGATCCAGTCAAAGATGCTGCCAGAAATACCAGTGGTCGAGGGCCAGCAGCGGTGCTTCTTTCGAGGATGATAACGATAATTGCTCAGTGAGATGCTCTTGTTGTCGAAATATCAGGGCTCTAACCAGCTGCTAAGATTCACACAGACATTGTCCGAAAATCAACATTTCCCTATGCTTCATCAACTCAATTTGCAGCCAAAGTCCAGTTGCTACGCTAGGGACCGAGACGTTTCCTCGTGTCACCAGCATTACTCTTTATCTTGGGTCCCACTTACAGATAGAGCCCTGGCGGAATCAGTGTCGATGCAAGCCAGATACGAAGTTTTGGCGTCCTTTAGTCAATGGCATGTCATTACCTGACTGCAAATCAGTCGAGGTACATCATTGGTGGGCTTCGCCTCCACCCAAAGGCACAAGTATCCTCAGCCAGGCCATGGATTGTAACTACTATTCCGACTTTCACGGCTATCCCGGCTTTCCTGGCAAACCAGAAAGCCTCGGACTACTTGACGGCCTGGGAAAGCTCGAAAGGATTTCGTTAGAGAGCCCTCCGGAGCTTGACAAGACAATTTTAGTACAGCTTCTCGGCCACCAAGATTCACTGGCCTCAAATCTCAAACATCTCGAACTTCGCTTCTGTAACCTCGACCCTGATATAATTTCAAAACTAATTCAGCAAGCCTCTCCAAGCTTGACACATGTGACACTACTGCTTGGAGGAAGGACTAACACGATGGGCTACCAAGAGGAGAAGCCTCCTCATCTATGTCCCCTAATACGAGAGTTTAGCAAGAACCTTGTTCGTCTAGAGTTTTCTGCTCCTTCGGTTTGCACAGAGATAGTTTATGACGATGATGAGCTACGGGAGATTAGGAGGAACTGCAACCGTGTAAGGACTGATGAATCCGATAACTATGCGATACATGAGGCCATTCTATCTTGTCGAAAGCGGAAGAAGACACAATACCGTAAGGAATGCATGCAAGAAGCTTTCAGAGAAGCCGGCAACGATTCTAACGCCCACATTGAGACAAGAACCGAGCTTCTCCTTGACCGTGAAGAAGAGCAGCGAAAAAGGTTGATCCGGAACTCATGGAAAAGAAAGATCATTAGCTGGCAGGGCAGTTGTAGGGCCGAGCGCTGGGCCGAGCTCCAACAGGGGGCGAACCTGGCGGAAGCTGGGATAGAGTGGACTCTTGCAAGTAAGATCCTCCCCCCTTTCTCCGGATGGAAACATATCTTTGTCTAATGAAAGCCATTGTAGATGCTTCCGCTCAAACCGCTAGTCGACATCTGGATGGCTTTGAGGAGCACATCCCGTACGAACCGGAGATGGAAGAAAAGTGCACGGCCGATACTTAGGACCCCGAACGGATGGTGTTTTGTAACAATGTAATAAATACACGGCTGCTCTCTCGACTACTTTTCTTGCACAACTTTGACATAAGCTAGATTTGGTGGAAACACTAGAGAAGCCGTATGAGCTGGTGTTTTACGAGGACTGCTTGGCTTTTTAGGCAATTGTATGAAATTTATGGGATATGATAATTTAAATGTAAACCAAATGTAGTTCGGTCAAGACGCTCACTGTATGAGTTCAGCGTTTCCCTTTTTCTGCTTCAGTTCTACCAATGTCTCACCCATCCCCAGCATATACAATGCCGTGCCGCCGTGCTTGTAGAAATTATCTTTCACATCCGGATCTCGAGTCCCAAGTCATAGTTTTCTAAGCCTCGCGACTGTGTTTCTTGGATACCCAGCGCTTTCTCCATTTTACCAAGGTACCCCTCAATAATCACTCATCCTCACTCTCTCCATACTCCGTAATATAGCAACCGCGACCGAACTTCACACTTTCTAATCTCCCTTTATAGCAAGAATAACATTCTGGATGCCAACCATTTTTATCCAATCCAGCGGACGGAGATTTGTTCCCAACGAACCCTTACATCCCAGCCTCGTATTTAGTAGAATTCATCTCTCGCCTGTGTATTGCTTCCTTGCTAGTAAACTCGCACACGTTCCGATGGCTCTACGTATTCAGAGTACTCGACAACTACTCTCACATTCCCCTTCCTCATTCCCCCAATAGTAATCCCTTCCCCCTCTATTCACACAAGCTCATAATACACCGGCAAGCCCTACCCTTAATCCAAGCACGTTTCTACCAACACCTCTCACCATTTCCCCATTTCACCACCCTGAGTATTGGCGTCCATACCACCCATCCCGTTCCACCAGTCCGTTATATTATGCTCACACCTTTCTTCTTTCTCTGTTCGCGACGTCAGCAATATCTCCTGCTCACTCTCTAAAAGTTTATCATTTTCACTCTCGCTGGATATACCCTTTTCCATGATGATTTCAGACCCCCGATGGAGGCACTACGGCTTTTCGGTTTCGTGGCTATGGCAGTGAAGGTCTGGTTTTAGATTTATGCAAGGAAATACTTGGACTGGTTTGGGGGATTTGCTGCTGGGGATGGGATTGGTAAGTTTGGATGCTGGAAGTTGGGGTATGGCGAGTTGGTATTGATACTGTACAATCTGGCGAGTACTCTGGATTAACCAAGATGGATATCCTCAAAGAACAACGGTTGTCTGTTCTCTCATCCATCCACAAACCCATTCATTCATCCAGCCACCTACCTTCATATTCTCCCAGCAAGCTCAAAACCACACATTCAATCCCGTCACCCCAGTTCAACAATCTACACCAAAGTCGTATTTCCACCCACCCACCTTCCATCTAGAAGTTCCACATCTGCCTTCTTCATCCTCTTCTCTTTACTTCTTGATTTCCTCTAAGCTTGCTGCCGAAAGGATTTATCCTCAACTACCATTTTTGCGGGTTTTAAGTCTTCGTAGTACGCCTCATCAAGACAGACTAACCTCTACTCAGGTAGAGGTAGAGGGTCGAGTACCATTTTATTCAATCTCTTTCTAGATGCCAAAGAAAGCCTCCATTCTTCCTCTGGGGAAGATTCCCCTGGCGAGTGGGTTGGGGGTTCAAGAGGCTTGCTGATACGGGAAGCAGCTTTGTATGTGGTTGAACGTTGTCTGAAGTACGACGTGGTATGTTGAGGACTTCACTTGACGAGTCCTGAGTCGCTGGACATACCACTAATCATCTTGACGGGGGCAACACTTTCAGCTCTTCCTCGTTGAACCCTCGTATCGTTTGTCAGCTGCTTTATCTTACAGACGGGACTCGTCTGTTAGTAGGTTTCAAAAGTCTTTGCAATGACAAAGGTGAGCTACAGCCGCTCTCTAGAACCCTAAATGATGATAATTAGGTTGAGACTCTCTACGGAGGTTACGAGGTATTCGAACCTTCTAGCTCTTGAACAAGGGCATGATGGTCATTTGTGCAATTTTGTAAACCGCTGCATTGTCAAACGATCCGTCAGAGACCCCCTCCTTGTTTAAAGTAAAAATATTAGTAGTCCGATAAGGTCAAGTCTGTTCTCTGGAGGGCATTCGTTGAAGAACGGCGGAAAACCTCGGATTGTAAGTGGCTACTGCACAAATGGCCATCGATAAGCTCATTCTCCCTCAGCTGCTGAGAGGGATGAGTGGTTCCTCACGAACCGCAGCACCTCACTTGTAAACCCCTCGGGATTTTCTTCTGCAATATAATGACCAGCTTCTTCCACCACAGCCACTTCAAAAATTCCCTGCTCATGAACCTCACTGAACATTTCCAAGGCTTCGTCTTTATGCGCGCTTTTGCCCCCACTAAGTGCCATGGCTGGAACCTCGCTTTTCCCATGCTTGTCTATCCATTGACGATTCTCTTGCGCATCAACCTCGAAGGCCCTATAAACCTCCAATGCACACCTCATAGCTCCAGGCTGCGAGTACATCTCGGCATAATGATCCAGGTCCGCGGATGATATAGCTGCCGCATTGTAGATAAGCTTAGAGAAGAAGTGGTTAAGATAGATGCGCTCTCGGCCTGTTATTAAGGCTTCTGGCAGATCTAGTACGCTGTGGAAGATGAAATGGAACTGCTGCACTGCACGTGTTGTCTTGTTTATTTGATACACGACAGTTCCAGGGAGTGGACACTCGCCCCACACAACACTCGTGACACGGGAAGGATAGCGTGAGGCGAAAGCGTAAGCAATCATGCCGCCGATGTCATGGCCGACCAGGTGTATTGGGTCATCAATTCCAAGACAGTCAAGCAACATTAGGATATCTTCAGCCATGGCCGACTTGATGAAGCCTGAGGCAGGCTTGGAAGAGGCACCAGCACCACGGTAATCGGGAGCTATGACACGGTAGCCAGCAGCCGCTAACGGTGTTATGACATGACGAAATTGATGGGATGTTTGAGGAAAGCCGTGGAGAAGGAGGATTATGCTTTCTTGATCTGGAGGGTACGGAGGAGGGCAGTCGATGTAGGCAAGGCGAATTGGCGGATCGGTCTCAAGGAAGGCTACCAGCTGCTTCCAGTTGGAGACGTTGGGGGTTGAGAGTGACATGCTGGCCTCCGGTGAACGTCTCCCTGCGACAAGAACAAGCTGTGTCAATGCCGTGCGCTGACTTCAGGATTCGCTATTTCGGCTGTCCTATTTCAGTATGATAGTTCCGAAGCGGCGACTTTCCATCGTGGTACATTCTCAACCCCGGCGTGGAGACTTAATAACGTTGAGACTGAGCGCCGGTGCGACACAGAACTGAGGGTTTTGGCGCATGACGTCACAGTTGCCGAGCCGCCTATCTACGCGAGAAAGTAAACACCACACAGCAGGAAATCTTTTCTGCCTCAATGCTACGAAGTAGCGTACAATATGCCAGATGATAAAGAGTCTTTTGTGCATGTGCTACGTCTGTATTCTGATGATGGAAGAATAAATGTTCGATTCAGCGGTTAGGTCTCTTTGCAATGATCGGACACTACTGACATTCGTGTCATCCTGGAGATCAGTTCACCAGTTGCCGTCGCAGCCTGACGATGCCACGGACATGAACCGCTGACCATCCTGCTTTCCCTTGGTTAGTAATTTACTTAGAATTCCTTTCTCCACTCATTGATGCGCTTCTTCTCTGGCTGGGCCAGTGTCATGTCTCTATGTGGATCGGAAGATTTCTTTCTGTCATCGCCCTCCTTCAACCCATTTCTCCATAGCGTAACCTAGAAAACGGGTTAGCCAACACGCAAATAATATATCGAGCGTGTCATCGGCTCTTTGTTCGAGATCTTTGTGCTCAGATCCTTTCTCGCCTCCATTTATCCCCCCCGGGCAGTCCTGTTCAACAACTCTAGGGCTCCTGTACGCTAATGGATCGGACGAAAGCATTTGAAATCTATATCAGATACGGATCTCAACTTACTACGCATATTCAGAGAAGACCACCACGGATAAACACATGCGCATGGTCCTTGCGCTCGTTGGTCATGATGGGCCTGCAAATTCAGAGACATACAAGCAGATATTCTCCGAAATGGTACATGGTGCATTGGAGCAATTTGAAACCTTTCCATGAGTCAATGTTTTCATAAAGAAGGTCGCAATGTAGGGAATGAAGATCGAACAATATAAAAGTTGAGACGTGGCTCAGCACATATCTCTTAGGCTTCAAGGGTCGCTCTCTGAAGTTATGCTGTACCATATGAGAACGACATTTGAACGTCTAAAGCTGGACTGACGTGAGATTATAGATTTGCTGGTATGGCTGGAACATCTCAAATTAACAGGGCAAACCGGGAGTGAGAATTCTCGTAACAAACCACGTTGTGGGGATCGCCGGCACGATTTGAACTTGGTTTGGATAATGCGGGAAAGAGCCGTCGCTGATACTTCCCTCGGTATGGTCTAGTATGACTCGATCAAGTAGACCGACCAACCGCACTCGACCTTAAGGATTGGGCGGGAATATTAGCCAAAGAAAACACGAATGGTTGAATATGCGGTATAAGAAGGTGTCGAGAACCCACACTCGCTTCTCCTACTTCCCTCGCTGAAGCTCATCTGTTTGTATTTCGTTCTTTACCTTTACGACCTGAAAGCATCATGAAGCTTCTTCAAGTCTTCGCCGCGTTGGCGTTCCTTCTTCCCCTGGTCTCATGCGGTTACTCCTATATCAACTTTGAACTTTTTACTACTTGGCTTGGGGGAACTTCTACTGTACCTTTGAAGCTAGAACTCAGACCGTGACAATCACGCAAACTCAGACTGTCCGGAACACGGCTACCCCGACTGAGACTATTTATCTACCCAACACGATAACGATTACGTTATTTATAACAAGTACTCATTGAAGACGACCGTTGCGAACACTATTACCCCGACGACTTTCACGTCTACCTCGACAAGCATCTCGGCCATTTCCATAACCTCTATAGTGATCTTCAGCATCACGACCACTATTACTGAAAGGAGTACTCGGATATCCAAAACCACTCTCGTGGCCTTCCCCGGCTTTACGCCCATCTAATTAACGCTGGAACGAGTAAACGTAAAGCAATGTGAGACCCAATCCCGAGATATGCGAAGCGTAGACAACCAGCACCGGCTTCATATCTAACTACGGTCATCTGTGACACAGTCATAGGTCTAGTCTTCACCAAAAACTTGGTCTCAACTGCTCACACTGTTACTATGACTGCTACTCCTTAGACTGATACGCAAATCATCGCGATTCATCTTACTATCACCTCTAAACCTTGAGCCCCGTTCAAGCTACCACAATTAAAATTGTCAGCACGAACTTAGTAACGACAAGCACCTTGAAATTTGCCCAGATTTAGTCAAGTTACCCGTACACCGAAACAGTCACAGTCGTCCGGGCCCGCAGCAACTTATTACGCTGCCTGCGATCCCAACAACCTTGCCACCACCTACAACGGAAGCTTGATCGTTACACCGGCCAACGCCCCGACAAGCCAGAGAAACATTCATGATAGCGATCCTTAGAAGGGTTGCTCCTATTGGCCCCACGCATCTAACTTGTGGCGGCGCGTCGCTGTATCAGCTTTTGCAGCTTGTATTACCCGACGACTGGCGATGCAAGTGTCAGAATTAGGAGCTACAGTGTCAGCAATCAATTTTTTCTCTATGCGGTTTTGAGTAATGGGAATTTTGTGCAATTCACCCCTGCATAACATGTTCGTTCTGAATCTGGAAGTGGCGGGCTTGTGCGAGGGCGATGTTCCTGATGATTCAAATGGCGTTTTGCATGTTCTTTATGCGGCGGAGAAAATCTGCGAAGTAGGATGGCATAGGGGTAATAACAATCTATCGACACATCATGCCAGTCGATGCTCCTTAATGAGAATAGGTCATCATTGTACTGCATGACCCAATTTGGCGCTCCAATCGATATCCAGAGAAGCATTCGATGCCTGCTTCAGCCTAATCCGCATCGCTCGCAGCGCAAGAGTAATAGATCTGTCACTATCTGATACGTTACTCCTTGCGTCTGCGTAGTCTTGCATATGGCTTTGTCTTCAAATGCTCCTACTTTGAGGCGAGCTTGTGCGTTCTTATCTGCTATGGGGCATTTAGTTACTTCGGGGAAGAGATCTGATACGGAAACATTTCGAGTGGCGGAAGAATTCTCTGGTCGAAGCTTCTCAGTGGCAATGTTCCAGGCAGAAGGGGGCTTGGATTGCTATTCTTGCATGCCAGCTCGCAGTGATCGCCATTGAGGCATGACTTGCATGCATCGCTTTGTGTACTATTTGGCGGGATCTCAGGATAGCAAAAGAAACACCTCGTGCGGGACCCCAAGTGGAGATTCTCAAGGTAGAAACAGCCTCGGTTTTGAACCATGCATGCAAAATTCTAGAGAACGCCACGAAGGCATCAGTTGCATGCATGGTATGTTTTCGACTTCGTACAATTTGAGTGACTTGAATCGAGCAGCTCGTGCAACAATGCAGTGGGAAATTAACAAGGCGGACAGCCTCAGCTACTGGAGATGCATACAACCTTTCAGACAACGCTGCCGAGAAACCACTTGTATGCGTTGTTTGTGTACGACACCGCAAGATGCCTGGTTGAGGAACATAATAACTCGTGCAAATTTCGAAATGGGGATTTCCCAGGCAAAATGAGGCTCAGGGGAATTGATATGCTTGCAGACTTTCACTAAAAGCTACAGAGGCAACACATTGCATGCATTGTTTCAAGTATCACAAGGCAAAACTCAGAAACTTCAAACGATCTACGTTATGCACCTCGACTCACCATCCAGGTTCGTTGTTGATGAAGCCTCATTTTACGAGTATCGACCAGACGTTCGCATGCGAAGGCATGCAGGGACCCCACGTACCCACATATCTCGCATGCAGAATCTTCGATGAAACATGCGATGCGATTAAAACGGTAATCCAGCTGCACTGGTCGAAGAGCCTCAATCGTTATGATTTTCTTTATAATTCCTTGGCTTTGCGCATCTTCATGCACAAGTGCCTAATGCACTCATATCTCAATACGCATGTGTAACCCTACGCCTCTTGTATGCAAAACCCCCGGACAAAGCAATTGATGCCCTTCGGCCGTGTTTGTAATAGAGCCTTTATTAGCACAAAGTTCTCTACTATGTACTTCTTAGATTTGGTCTCGAAACATATCGTTGCACAAGTGCCATATGCGTGCATAATACGCATATAGCACCTCACGTCTTCTATGCAGAGCCTTTGCATGAAACATCGGATGCCGGAAACATGGGATACTCTTAATAGCTTTTCAATATGTTGTCATGAGCTCACATTTTCCGGTCTCCGCATTCGAAACCGTAAAGTGCGTTCCATGCTTGTACGTGCCACGTACTTACCCCGGAACTTGGTGCATTGGTGCATTTCGACCAGCTACATAGATAAGACGGCAAAAGCATCCCTGCTGGAAGAATGCATAGTGTCAATTGCCACAGAATCGGTCCGGGAGAGGCTGAGAGATTATGTGCAACTAGATCAGTTATTCTGATAGACCGTTAAGACAGCCTTACTAATGATGAGGCAAGCTTGCTCGTGAGGGTAGGCTCAGAAGCAAGAAACGCATATGAAACTTCATGTGCCACACCTCATGTTAAGGTAACTTCGAGTGGGTTGTTTAATTCGCCTCAACTCGGCATACCAAACACCCTCGCAAGCAACGGAAACCTCGAAACATCCGAATATACTAGGCAACGAATGGTTCAGCTTTTGAATCGACTTTCGAATGAGGATTCCTTTCGGAAGGACAGCGTCTTATGACCACCAAATTTAGGAATAGCTTACGGCGCTCAGTAGTGAAATCGTGAAGGACATAAATTCTGATCACACTTCAATTGACCGAATAAACCGTATAGTGCACTTGAGAGCTCCAATCACCAAGGAATTTATAGAAACTATACGACTGAACTCGCAATACCGATAAGGGAAACCCTTGTAAAGGAAAAGAAGGAAGCTCCCCGTTCCTCAGAGCCCGATATTATGTGCTCTTGCAAAAGCGGACCACTCGGAGGCAATTTTCCTCATGGCCCAGCTAAGAAAGCAATTGTGAATGATTCCCATATTGCTTTAAGCCTGTGGAGCAAACCCCATGCGCGGGCCATTGCTGTCAAAGACAACGAATTGGCTTTTCAATAGGGGGTCACCGAAGATGTTTTTACTAAAACCATCGCTACTCTGAAGCCCACCGAAACAGGAGATTCTGGTGGCGTCTGTCGGGCCAATATTGATAAGTCTACCCGCAACGACGGCATTGTAGCCACTGATGCAGAACGTTATGTCTGGTAGAACCACGTTGCAGGCAAAAGTGTAAGCACCTTGAGTGTTGTCGTACGCTGCACCCTCAACCTCGCTGTAGTAGGCAGCCACGACGCTATCGTCAACGAGAATCAATGGACTCCTGGTGTCCACGATTCCATGAAGGCTGTACGGCCTAGCTGAGCCGCTACCAATGGTGTAACTCTCCATAGTGATATCCCAGAAGCCATAAGAACTGCCAACCTCGGTATAGGTAATGGGACCAGTATATTTGGTTGCATCTATATAGCCTAAGTCGAACGAACCGGGAACTTGGTGCTTCAGGGTTGCAGTACAAAGTGGCGAAGCACGGCTAACCTTAAAATTGTCAAAGAAGGTGTTTCGCTGGTCTGGCTGGACAGTATTGATGCTATTGAAGGCAAATCCAAGAATTCCTTAGGCATAGTAAGCTAGTAAAATGATGCATGGAATGGCTAACCATCGATGAGGTATCATCGAGAAAACGAGCGGTGAGCTTTGCGGCGAGCTGGACGGCTTGATTCTGGATAACAATAGTTCCTACAGCCACGGTGTCGGTGCATACCCTCCCAGATGCCCCCTGAGATCCATCGCCATAAATGATCTCCCAGGTGTCGTTGGCCAAAACCTTGGAGGTATCGGATAAGGATGGATCATATATCTTGTGGCCCCTTTGTTCCGCCGTGGGGAGAAGAGGAGAAAAAACCCAGAGATCAGAAGAGCCAGTATCAACCTGCAGATTCAAAGTTTGTCCGCCAATGGTAACTGGTGTAAGGTATTCCTTATCATTCGATGTGGGAGTAATGATATCGTCTCCGGAACTGTTGGCAGTAACCTCATCATGTACTGGTGTAGCTTTGCCGTATTTACGATACACTCTAGCAAGGGCGGACGGCCCGTGTCGTACAGCTGGGTCTTTGGACTTTTGCTGCAAGGAGAAACTCCCTGAATGCTGATTTCGTAAGGAGATGGCAGCACTCAAAGTGCCCATCATGACCAACATCGCGCATTTTGCAATGCACGGCATGTCGTAAAACATATTGTATATTTAATGACTCTGAAGATCTTTCTAAGGGATTTTGAGATAGGAGTTATGCAAGAAAGGCGATTGAGCAAGAGCAATATATATGGTGTTCGAGCCGTGCGAATTTGGGGGGCGTATTAACAAAGGTCGAGACACTATAGTAGATGAGTTGGTGGAAGGATCACCCTGAATAGATCTACTGATGATCTGCAGCAGAACTTGCATCACAGTCAAACGTATGAATGGGTTGCACCATTGACTGCACACGTCATATTCTGCACTGTGCAGTCTGCAACCAAGGATTGCGAGAAAATTGGATGCGGTACTCAGGAGACATGATGATGCTGCACGTCAGTTACCATGCCGAGCTTCGCTTTCAAGAAGGGTTTTATTCAGCAGGCACTTTTTACTCTGGGCCGATGGACGCAGTATCTAAAGCCTCAGGATGCATATTCCGTTACACCAGTAAATCCACTACTATGGCTCTTGGCGAACGGTTGGGTTATCATGTTTTATCCTGCTTACTGGTAGTCGTCGTTGCTGATCAGCTCTGTATAAGGACGAAGGACAAGGCGCATACATGACTGAGGTGATTTCCAGAACTTTGTACGTCAGGAGGTGGCGTGACACTATCTTCATCCTACGCATGCAGTGCCTCTCCATATCAATTCCTTAATCATACTTCGATTGGTTCTAGAGCCTTTGATTATGCCGGCTGTTAACAATATAAAACGCGAATCTTCGTTATAGATGGGTGGATCTTCCCAGACCTGCAGGCGTCGACAAATCAGAACCGTTTGGCTTGAAGCCAAAAGGCAAAATTGTTTCTATCATCTTAGACTACAGCTTTGTGCCTCCACAGACTCAAGTTAGTATATCCTGGTTCAAGACCCAAGAATGATTGACATGCTTCTATCTGTTTTCTTATCGGGTGTTATAGTTTGGTCTGTTGTGTAGGGGTAATGCGAGTGCCCTAATCGTGCCTTCCTCAGCATTAACTACTGATACCGTAAATGACACAGATCAACTGGGTCCTGCCAGATTCGAGGGTATTTCGTTCCCGTTGGCTCTTGAAACGCAGGATGAAGATCAGCGAAGACCTGCATCACGCTAACAAGAATTCACGAGAACACGCGCCTTGTCCTCCTGGGCTTCGCTAACAATGCCAGGGCTGTTGGCTTCGTAGGTGCAGGCAGCAATTCGAGAGTGATCCTTGAGGGTATTTGGGTATTCTCATTGTGCCTCTCTTCGTTCGTTTGAAACGCGATGACATACTTCTAGGTAATCTAATTCCTTGTTTTATGGCAAAGGACTTTCTATATGCCAGTCTTACTGTTCACCGATTAGTCCGTCTAATACCAACGTCTCACATTCACTTAGCCTTAATATATATCTGGAGTTCCAAGTACAACCCTTATAGCGGTCGTGTAGCAGTCTTCCTATTCTTTTCCAAGTAGTGCTTCTTAGCTTTGAGTTATAGCTCCATGCACTTCTCAACCCTCCGTACATTCAGACTCCTCGAAGACCCGTTGTCCTTACAGCAGCATCCCAAATAAACCTCCGTTGAAGATGTTGACTTGGTTCATGAAAAGCTCAAAGACAGTAAAGCACTATTTAAGTCCACGTCACTTTGAGGGGAGAGAAAATAACCTTCTACCAACACAACTACCTGCATCTGGTAAGCAATGTTGTGACATTCTTTTATGAAAAGCCGCAGCTGAACCGAAGGCGCTAGATGATGCTGAAAACACTCAGAAAGCTAATTCCTCCTTTTTTGGGACAGAAGATCGGCAGAGTACCGTTACCTCAGAAGCGGCGTCCAGGTACAGGATAAAAAGACGTCCCGTAGCAAGTCCGGCGCAGTTGGAAGGACCCTACTTGAATCTGTCGGTTGGAATTGAAACCAACGAGGTCCCTGCAGACCTACCACGTTCCGCAAGCACTTCGTCGATGGAAGAAGAGCAACATCTTTCAGTGTTAGAAGTCGTGGACTTCGAGCATTTTGTTGCATCTGAACCAAAACACGAGCGCGAACCGACACTTTCGAAGCCAGCCATATATACAAGTTGCGGTAAAATTTTAGGAGATTCCCTTTTGCCTGAACCCCATAGTGGTCTGCATAAGGAGTGGATTCCTTTCATGCTCCGCAAGACTGTGGCTTCTCTGCTAGCAGTGATACTCTTTATGCTCGTTGGACTCTTGGAATTCTTAGACCGATTCGAAAAAAAAAGGTATCGTTGACGATCTCATGTCCATCTTCACTCAAAGGCTCTTTGCTCTGAAAAGACTTCTCTGACCATTCCATCAGACAGGGTTTCTCATCAGATCGCGGGATCATCAATGTGGCTATCCGGTTTGTACCAACCATACTTGTGATTCTTCTGTCTTTCACCTGGCAAATGCTGGTCATCGATTTGAAAAAGGTCACCCCTTGGGCTGCGATGACTAGGAAGTGGACTGAGCCTAGAGAAAGCATTCTTGCCAATTACATCGACGACTTGGAGATTATGTCTGTCTGGAATTCGTTCCGCCGCAAGCATTGGGGTATTCTAATCGCCCTACTCGGAGGGTTCCTGTGTGGTAGCTTGGTACCCTTTGCAGGTGGACTTTTCTACGTCGACCCTCTCCACGAGTCCACTTATAATTCGACACTAGTGAGAACTTCTCGATTTGAATTCAATGGCTCATTGAACGCCTTTGATCTCTCAAGTCCAAAAAAAGCACAGCAAGAAGCGGCTGTGACAGAAAAGGACCAGTTTGACTTACTATCTCCCTGGACGTCCAGCGAATATGCTTTCGAAACCTTCAACCTCTCTGATACACACCACAACGTAGCACTGTCTACAGATAGTGCAGCTTTTGGAGGAACTCTCGCTTGTGATATCATCAACTACAACACCAAAGTCACCCGGGGGTGGTATACCCAAGATCATGCTTCCGAGGATCCAAGAGCAAAAACCCCTGGACTCTTGACGAATGTTGAGCTTATTCCAAACGAGGAAGACATGGTTAGAATCGGTTGCAAAATCATTCCGGCTTTCTATCCGAAAGTTATATTCTCAAGACCTAGCGATCAATCAGTGAAAGTGCTTCCAGCAGCATGAATGAATGTAACAAACTGCTCCAACACTGAAGAGACACTTTTGACAATGACGACAATGGTATTACTAGGTGCTAATGTCAACGACACAGCGATAGAATTTAATACCAAGGGTTTGCTTTGCAGGCATCGTTTCAGCATAAGAACGCTTGAAATCGTTGTCAATGCTTCTACCGCTGACTTAATGAAGATTACACAATCATCGAATACTTCCACCCCAGTTGACATTGGTATTGACACTGCCACGCTTGATGGTGTAATGAACCGGCAAGGCCCGTCCTCTGATGAACTCGACAATTACAACACACTAGTTCCGTTACCAGATGTACTGAACGTCGCGCGTCGCGGATTGTATGATGAATTTACCGGTTTTATAGGGAGGGACCCTTGGTTCACGAGGCTTATCCGCGGAAATGTCACGAAAATGTTCGAATATACTACCGACATGAAAGCTCTAGCGACCGATTCATCGCAACTTTTCCAAAGCACTATGGCACAGATCGCGAATGTCGCTTTTAGGAGCAACGACTCGTCACCGGTACCCGGCTTTCTTAAGACACGAGAGCCACGCATTACGATTCAACGGAGCTCTTTGCTCTTCTTACAGTCCGCGCTTGGTCTTTTAGGCAGTATAGCTATCTGCTGTGCTACTGTCTTGAGGCCCAAATCTTGCCTTAACGAAGACCCAGCCACATTAGCAGCTCTGTCTATCATCGTAGCCTCCAGTAGAGATTTCCAAAAGCAATTCAAGAACAAAGGCCATCTTGATAGTAGAAGGTGCACAGAGGGACTTGAAAGCTTGAAGGTCAGGCTCAATACTGAGGGGCATTCAAAGCCTTCAATAGAGCTTCAAAATCCCGCTGTAAGTCCACTTGTCGAACTGTCAGCATAGCAAGGACATTGTTAAGAAGAGAATAGTTTCAAGAATCCAGCAGCGATAGTGAGGCAATCAATGAAGGTTACAGGCCTCTCATGTTTTACCTCGCGTCCCGGTCCTGCCTACTTGTCGCGATTATTGGAACAGTGATGACCCTAGGGATCTTGTTAAGGCTCTCAAGCTATCGGTCAGGGTTTGATGCACAGGCCACATTCAGATTATTTGCCTGGTCTTACACACCAAGCGCGATCCTAGTCGTATTAGGATATGCTATAGACGGTGCGAGTAGCTGCACTCGGGCATTAAACCCCTACATGTCCCTTCAACGAGGGTCTGTTAGTGGTCAAAGGTCTTTACTCTTCAACCCGGCAGACCGTTCGGCATTCGCTATGTTCTCCTTTCCATATTGGCGAAACCTCGATGGGGCTTTCTTTGCAAGTTCGCTAGTCGTTATTATATATCCGGTGATTAAGATCATGGCTGTAGGCTTGTATATTCATTCTTTCAGCCGTCATACGTTTACAGCCAACATTGACATCGATCAGTCTTTGATAGCGAACCTCGACAAGATATCTAGAAATACCGAGTCACGAAATGGCTACAGCCAGGTAGCGTATGAATATGCCGTTTGGATGTTAGCGCCAGAGATTCAGTTCTGTTCGCCACCGGGCACCAAAGGTTCACTCATATTTAGCAACCTCACATCTAGCCCACTGCTAAGAGATACCAGCCAAGCCCTAGATCGCGGGGGTTCCCTTTCGGCAAATGTGCCAGCAATTCAAGTGGATGTCGACTGCTCTGCCTATAACAGCGAGGACTTCCAGGTCGTAAGAGAAGGAGAAGTAGTCCGTGTCACCTGTAAAAGTCGGAGCTGTCGAAGGTACTTCTCAGAGACCAAAAGTCCTAGTTCATATGGCCTGCCGGTCAATGCCCATGTGTGGCCCGGTAGCTTCAACATATCGGCTATGCCTGCTTATCGATATTTAGCTTGGGTCCGTGGCTTTGATCAAGCTTTTGGTGACACGGAAGATTACGACCTCGCCCCTATAAGTGGCCTGTTCATGAATGTTGATGACTACGGTCCTAACTCAACAAGTGCAACTCAGCGCTTTAATATAACACCTAAAGCTATCGCTGGGTTCTCCTGCGTTCGATCTCTCAATAAAGTCAATGTTAACGTTACATTTACTCGAGCAGTACAGCAAAAACTTGAAAGAACGTCAATACTTTCAACGGAAATTGCAACCTTTGATGACCGATCGATACTCCCAGCTAATGATCTGCCGCCCCCCAACGTTAGCATGAATTACCCTACAGAATGCGTCTCGTCACCAAACATGACATGTGGATCATCAACAAGCTGGATCACTCCTCACTGGGAAGCCTGGATAGGCGATTACCCGGAGAGAATGCCAACCGGTCTAGGTAGTAACTCCTTAGAAATTTTGGCGGCCACCACGCTGCAGTATCAGCCTGGCAACAGCTCCTCTTGGAACAGATTATATGAACCAGATCATTTACTTAAAGCGGCCAAAGAGGCATATACCATGTTTAGCACTCAAGTTATTAATGTGCAGCGCATTACAGCTACGAAAATCAGCAATAGCACAGTCCAACGAATAGCGACAATCGATCAACAATCCTTCCGGGCGGTCCAGTCTCGCAATGTTACAATCATACTCATCGTACTTCTCGGTACAACCCTTGCATGTATACTTGTTGCATTCTGGCGTGTGCCATCGAAGCCTGTCATTACTGAAGCACCAAACTCCATCGCCGCGCAAGCCTCTTTGCTCGCAGGTAGTAATCTGGTCCGCAGACTTGAAGTGGAAGGCGTGAAATCGGTGGCGGAAACTAACATCTGGAACGAAGAGGTCTTCAGTATGGGATGGTGGGCGACCGACGAGCCGCAGTCTGGAGTAGAAGGACCTGTAGAGAGGTGGGGAATTGATATTGGGAGAAGTAGGAGCTTGGGCGGCGCTGACAAGATTGATGAGATGGGACAGATCGCATAGTCGATTAGCCGGATATTTGGAGATTGGAGGGTTTTTCGAAGTGTCATAAGGGAAGAAGTTACGAGGGAATAGGATGCAATAATGCAAAAGAGACTTTGTTGTTCTGGGGTTTTTTTCTTTTTAATTTTGCGCTTCTCAAATGTGCTGATAACTTGATATCCAATATATTACCTTTACTCTTTCGTCTTCGTGTTCAGCGATGAAAGGGTCGTTGTTGACTGATCTTGTGGGGCTGAGCCCTGTCGAAACGGCTTAATCCGGACAACCCTATCGCAATCCCTGCCCGCCCTCGGGACTGTTCAGATTCATCATATTGAGGACATTCGTAAGACTTGCTCATTCCTGGTGTTAAAGATACCCTTGCCCTTCAAAATGGTCGAGTTCAAGCTACCATCTACGTTACGAGCAGACGAAAATATCGCGTCTCAACCTCTCGAGTCATGGCCTCCCTAATCTATGCTGCGGGCGCCGCTACATACGATAGGTAAGCTGTTATCTTCTGGATTTCTCCTCTGCTCCCCTTTGAAGGCTCTGGTCATGGTAGCTTTACACGGATCTCCTCTAAACACAGATACCCTAGCTGACCCACCACCAGAATCCAAAAGTTCTTCACCGCGCGTCGCGAACGCAAAGAAGCCAACGCAGCCCTTTTCGCCCAGCAAGAAGCCGCCAACGCAGCTCGAATCGCCGCATTGCAAGCCAACACCTGTTTTTGCTCCTCCAGCGATTGGGATGGGCGAAGCCACAATGATGGATGCGCACAGGCTGCGGCCGCCGCTAGAGAACGTGAAAGAGGAGGACTGAACAACGAGCCTGCAGATATTGAAGTAGCGGAGCCTAATGGCCCACCGCCAGTATACATGCTTGTGGACGAAAATGGGCAGATGATGGTGGATGAGCATGGCAGAAAACAGAGATGGCAGGGGAGGGGATTAAGAGCGCTTTTCCAGAGAAAGAGGGGGCCAGGGGAGGATATGGTTCGCGTGGGGTGACTGGACAAGAAACGAAAGCGTATCGGTAACGAGTGGGTAATAGCCTTGGTCCTTGGCTTTGTAGGTCAAAGTGTCGGCTATCTTGATTTTACCGAAAGGTGTAAATTGTGTTTTTGTAACGCCTTGTACTGCTGGCACTGCCACCCGCACAAGGCTCTTGTTGTCTCTAACATGCTATAATCGATCAGCCTAGACTGAAGTCCAGGTCCTTTCTTCTTGGGTCGAAAGCTAATTTTATTCTTCACAGCATCGGGTTATCCTTAACTCTCTTTCATTACCTACTTGCCTATCTAGAATCTCGCCTTCTTATCGCAACATCTCAGTCTTGCTTCACCTTAGCTCCATGCGCTAATGGACAGACACAGAATGCTTGGTGCAGATATAAGGCATCTGATGCCTCGTTTTGTCGCCTTCCTCCTACGAGTCATGCTTTCATCTGCTTATTGGTGCCCACACTACCTCAGCGGCTTCGTGGTGTGGATGCACAAGGCTGCCTGGAAGCGTGTCCATATCATTGGTGGATCATCTACGTCAGGCTGCATTACAGACGGGTTAAAACCCGAAGTCAAGAGGGCTGCGTAAGCTCTCTACACTTCACGTATATCCAGCTCATGTTATAGAGCGGCAAAGGATTCAACATCCGCAGTCGCACATCTCTTGATTCGACATTGATTTTATACGATATGGACCCTCTATCAGTCGCTACTTCGATCGCCGGACTAATAGTTGCAGCGTGTCAAGTGTCTAGCCTCTTGAAGGATTTTGCAGGAAGTGCAAAAGAAGCTCCCCATTCGGCGCGAGCTGTCTTCATGGAAGTTACAGGCATCAGTGTTTGTCTCAATCAGCTGCAAGGATATGTATTAGGGAAACAGGAGACCTTCAGATCCCGAAGATCACTCATCATGATTGAGCAAGTCATTGTTGTTCTTACCGACTGCGTTTCTATTTTCTCCGAGCTGGAGCAAACCCTGGAGATTTTAAAGACGGATCAGCCAATGAAAGTCATAGACAGATTGAAATGGACCATGAAAGAGGCAGCAATCGGCAGACTCCTACAGCGTCTTCAGACCTCTAAAGCGTCACTAACCTTTATGCTAACAACATTGACTTGGTAACTTACGCATTTAACCCTAACGTGCATAGACAGTGCAAAAGAAGGCTGACCGACTTATGCTTTTAGTACCTCTATGGACGGGGCTTTGGCATCGACCAGAAACCTGAACACTCTTGTTCGCCAGGTGCTCAAGTCCAACGTGAATATGTCCCATAGACTGAGAAGCATCGAACGCATGCATCCTGCTCTGGCTGCCTCAACCGCTCCTTCGAGTGACAGTCTGGGGAATAACGCGCAAGGCAGCCAACGAGCAACAAGTCCAGCATTCTTTAAGTTTGCTTTTGAAGAAGACCTCCAAACCTCTAGGGTCTACAAAAGGGTTGCCCTGGACGAGTCGAGATTCTCCAAATCATCTTTCAGCAATTCTATCGGGCACTCCTTTCTATCAGGTTTGAGTCTCTCGGACGTCTCCGATATCAGTGCCATTTCCTTGCCTATTTCGCCAATGGAGCTCTGGAATCATCATCGTTACGGTTCCGGACACGAGAGGAAAATTGATCCTGGTGCATCCCCGTTTGAGGCATGGTACAATCCATCATCAATGGTAAGGCAGTCTTTTCAGCAGCTCTGCAATAGGGAAAGTTAACCGCAGGGTCAGAAAAGTGCATTCATACGCACTGCCTATTTCAACGGACAGTATACCAATCAGTACGCCCAATCCAAAGTCTCTGGCCATCTAACGTATAGGCGGTTTACTATTACCACGCCTCATTGCTCCCCGATCTTCACCGAGGGAGCGAAGCTGGCACAGATCTACGAAGAGCCTACAGGAGGGAGAGATCAAGAATCTTCAAAAGATCAGCACTCAGAAGCAGAAGACAAAAGTATTAAGTTTGCAGATCCTTGTTGCAGTAGTGTTGAGGTTACGGGTTCCCACTCCAACATTCCTGACCCTATGAAAGATCTCTGGGCGAGGAGGCCCAACGTTGCAGAGAGAAAGCGGAACGCACTGCCTTCACATGCGGGGAACGCCTTAGCATGGAAATGGACGGTGCTAGATACCTTGAAAGAGGTTCCTTACTAGCCCCATGCGGAATGTTCTATATGTAGGATTTCCTCGAGTACGGCCCTTTTATCTGTTATTTTCTGCCACCTACTTCAATCTGAGTCTTAACTAATATGAAGTAGGGGCGAATTGATCGAAGGATATATCAATGTGCTGGCAAAGACTGGACATTTGACTTCGGCGCCATAATGGTCCTCTGTGCCCTAATTCAACCCTTATCATACTGTACGTTCCGACAGCCTTGTCATTTGAAGAGCCCGTACCTCTCACACTTTACAGGCGAATCTTAATTAAATTCACATTATATAAATTCAAACATATACAGTCTATCGCTAGGTAACTTCACGCCTTCGGATACTCACTGCATCTTGTAGTTTCGTAAATGATGTAACGGCAGTCATAGGCTCGATGATGCAAAATTATGGAAGCTGAACGGTACATGATGTTTGTTTATATGTCAGCCAATATGTTTAATTGTTTGATGATGCTCATGGGCTGTATAGCAGGTTTAGCTGACTTTGCTCTCTTATATTCATCGAGACTCATCCCAGACACCTTCTGACCGCGCTCGATCCACCTTTCACCAACGGTCTTGGCATCTTCCCCTTCTCACTTTCTCCAAGTCTCTTTCCTTTTTCATTTCTTGTATCTTCGAAAATCTTGCACTTCCTTAAAACCCCTAGTACCACGTACGAGTATCTTGCACATATTGTAACCTACCTATGGTACGGTCCTGTCCCATCGAGCTCAACGTTCCCAAATCTTATGCTTTCCGACCCTCTTCTTTCGCCGTGCCTGCTATTGAAACTCAGATCTCATACCTAACCGTCGGCCGCGTTTCGGATGCTGGCTCAGAAGCAGCCCCATATTACAACTTTGGTTCAGATATCAGATGTAGAATCACAAGAGCTTCCGCGAAAGCTCAAGGAAATGAAGCCGAGTAACGTCCAACGTGACTTGGCCCACGCCACCAAGGGCTCAATAGAAAATATTATATGAAGGCGTAAACACGCTGATATCTATCCTCCGTCCCTCTCCTCCAGAAAGTCATTCCAGGCGGAATCGGTAGCTGACTTCTCTTTTCTCGTCCAGGCTCCATCAACGATTACATGTTCAGGAGGATATCGGCAGTACAGATAGTGACATTCTGTGCTTAGTGGGAAGAGGACTCCTACGCTGGAGCCAAAGAAGGGAAGGACGTCAGCATGCCGCGGCGTCTGTGCAACATAGGGGCGCTGATGGGTAAGTAGCAAAGGATGGTGGCAATGGCCTTCATCAGCCAAGGTGCACGGACGGGTCTATCTTTATATCCGTGACCGATAAGAGTATGGGTACGTTGTCTGGATACTTGGGAGGACGCCGCTAGAGAGTGATATTCTGGGATATGAGTTTATATTGGGCGAGATGAAGCACGCTAGTATGTGATCGGAGGCTCGGGAGATGAAGGAGAGGTTTGAAGTAAGTGGGAGTGAGTACATGAAGAGTATGTTGAAGTATGTGACGACGGAGGTCGGGGAGGACATTGTGTACTAGATGGAGCTTGGGTGAGAAAGGTGGCGCAGAGGTTATGTATCCTAAAGATATGGGTTTGTAATGCCATATCCAGTAGAAGAGAAGTTAAACGGTCCGTTTAATCAAAAGTGAATTTATTGATCATCAATATTGACATGCATAGAACGAGGACAACTTCTTCATTACGCGGCCAGGTAGATTGTGGAAACGGTCATTTACTGCCCTATAACAGCGAGTTCTACTTATTGCTGTTCCTACATACGCCTTCTATACGCCTTCTAAAACATAGTAAAAAGGTTTCACAGTGTCGCAGTGGCGCCATGCTTCTTTAACAGGGCTCTTGTATAGTAACCTTTGACACCCGTACGGTTCGCTATATCCAGCGCCGTTCCATATTTGCTGCTACAGACATTCACATCTGCCCCCTGTCGGAGGAGAAGCGCAATAATATCGTCATATAGAATAGAGGCCAACGAACAAGGCTGAATATTTGAAAGACCAACTGCAGCCGCAATCAGAGCAGTTTCAAATTCTCCTCCTTGGAGCTTGACGTCAGCCCCGTGATCGACAAGTATTTTTAACGATACTGTCTTTCCCTTTCTGACATGCCATGTGAAGTGCTGTGCCAAGCTCTGGGAAAGATTCATTGACGTCTGCACCGTAGCGCAGAAGAGAATGAACAACTTCCTCCAGTTGACCATCCCTAGCATAACGTCCACTGATTGCGTTCTGCAATACCGTGCAGAATATCTGTTGTCTGTCAGAGTATCAATGTATGTGACATCCTTGCGGTACACGCCGCGGCATGATGGCTTCACCGCACCCAATTCACATGACGTTTGAGTAAGGTATCAAACTTCAAGGCATCGAAATGCTTTAGCTACTTCTGGATTCTCGGAATCACGGTTTCGGAATTGGGAAGATCGGCTTCCAGCAACCTTACGGCTTAGGAGAATTCTGTTTGAAGCTCGTTCCAGCACAGCCAGTCAAGTGTCAACATTCCGTAAAGTGCTGCACTAGCATAGTCTGTGCGGTTACCTTGATACATCCCTCAGCCCCTGTTACTAATTTGCTGCCACTTGAACTGTTCTCAGCTATCAAACGTACGCTTCAACCGACTAAAAATTAGCGGATCATTGTATCGGCTCACCATTCTGGAGGGCTGTGATGATTGCTTCAATCTCTTTTTTGATTCGCTCTCAGTATATCTGGTAAGAGCACAATGCAATCAATCCGCCGAGAGAATCTTTGTTGCGATGTTTTCTTGACCAATGATCCATGTTGCTCGTGTGATATCTTGATCAGGTTCTACTACAGAGTTTTTCTTCACACTTGAATTTTCTTACACAGAAATACAGAGTGTGCTCGGACCAATGACTCTTCTGGTTCCGGGTAGAGCACTGTGTAACCTCAAAGTTAGACTCCTATTCAGCAACAACCAAAATATCAAAATGCCCCCATATGACCTCGTGTACCAACAGTAAACAGCCTGTTAGTGTCACTGACAGCACCTTAGGGTCACCCATGATATTACCAAATGGAAGTGTGAGAAGGTTGAAGAGAACGACGCGTAAGGGCAGGCTCCAAGATGGTTGAGAGGAATGCTCTGGAGCAGTTTCGTTGCTTGAGTTTGGGCGAGGGCGAGGCCAAATCGCAGCTTCTAATAATGGCGTGGACTCAAGCGTAATGACTTTCGGGTACCTGCGCCCCTCCAGGACCTTGCCGATCACTTATGCACGCCATACGAAGCAAGACGCCCACATTGCAACGATGGCTTGTCGTGGTGTCACTAAGCTTGATTCTCGTGCTGCTGTGCCAACATCGACCAGTATTTCGACCTCCACGCATTGGCGTCGTGCCAATTGCCAGTGGCCGACCGACGAGGAAGGAGAAGGCAATAAACTAACAGTACCTCAACCCTCAGGAAGAGAAGGTCCTCACACAAGAAGGACTACGGATGGCTGGAAATGATCATCCGTGGCGGGTGTAACATCTACCAATTCTCGCGCAGTTGATTGCCCGTCAGCGGTCCTCCGTGTTTCCAACTTCCGCGAACGATCACGAGATTCGTACACCTAGTAAGGACTGGGCACAATGGTTTCTCAGACGTAACCTGGAACTCAGACCCAAAAGACTGAAGGCGATAGACCTGAAAAGGCATGGGCCAAATATATATGAGAAGGCGGCGGATTGGTGCTCCATCATCGGACGAGAGCTGCAGGTTGTTTCACGACCCTCGTTAGCTTTCGTACTCTGACAACAATAAAGCAATCTGCTGGATTTCCCAAGTTTCTCAAACCTATCCCGTCCTCAAGGATTAAGCGCTTATTTCATCCGCCCTTCTAACAAGTGTCTTTTGGACCACGACAAGTCATCTGTATCTTCATGTATAATTTCAGCATCGCCTCGCGTACACTACTAGTCTCTGCGCTCAGTTTCTTGCCATTCGACCTTGTTGAAGTATTCTTTGATGGATTTCTTGTGGGATCGGTCGTGGAGTGCTAGCGCTGTACGGGGCCGCGAATCTATTTTTATAACAATACTGAGACCTCGGGGTTGTTTGAACCATCGTCGGACTACTATCAGAAGCGACCCGTCTGTTTTCCCGGCCAAGTCGTAGACGGGAATAGAAGTGGTGATGATAGGGGTGGGGTATGTCAAGGCGTATAAGTAGGATGGGGCTCCCTTAGATGGATTTGCATCATAAGGTAGATAAAGTGCTCAATTCACGTAAAATCTTAGCCGCATTGGTCTCAAAGGTTAGTCTCTGGCTGGAAAGTCTGTATCTAGGTTAGGGGCCTGAACTGATGCATATTCTTACTCAGTACTACTCGTCGTTGTCGTTGTACGTCTAGCTTTTAAATAGAGTTCAAGAGTTTTCATCACTCGCTTCTCACAATGATTCATCTCCTTCTCGCTCTCGCCACTCTCTTCACCGGCATCACCTCTTTCCAATTCTGGATCGTCGAACACTCCAAAGCTACCCATGGCGCCGACGTCCACTGGACCTCCTGCCAAAACAACACCGACGTCGCCAACACGAGCCCGGACTACATCAAGGGCATGCAAAAGTGCTTCGACGGCTACAACACCGCCCCCGACAACTGGGATGGCATGAACTGCAACGGCGCCGGTTGGTTCAAGGGTGGGGACGGTGGGTACGCGAACGCGCAGAATTGCTACGCCGCTTGTAAGCCGTGTATCGACGCGTCCATAGCGGGCGGATCGGCGGATGTGAAATGTTGGCATGTGTTTGGGACGCCGGCTCCGATCTCAACGGGCGGGTTGAACTATGGGCCCGGTCCTGGGAAGTGGGTTGGGTGTCATATGGGCTTCCATCCAAGTTAGGCGGTTTCGAACGCATCGGTCTAGTTTCTTGGTGCCTTTGCTCTAGATTGTACATCTATCGGTAGCGCTACCTCGAGAGACAATGGAAGAAGGAAATATGTTGCATCGAGAGATCTTTAGTGACCACACCGAGAAAATTAAGGACTTACCTTTTAGAAAGTGCCAGGAAAGATTGCAGATTAAGATTTAGTACGAGTGCCATGGACGCGACTAATACGATCGGTAATGACATGATTGGAAGCTCAGTTCCTCCGGCAGTGATCGCTCATAAAGAGACCTCAAGTAAATCTTGCTACTGGTACTGATCACTGCTTATTGTCTACCACAGTTCTGACTTTCCTTCAAGTTGGACCATGGGACTTCTTGCCATTTATAGTGGGCCACGTTTCTGCTCAGTGCAGCAGATGGCTTTATCGCCGGTCTAGTTACATTCGCCAGGAGCATGGGAAATCGAGACCCTGTACTCAAATTCGTAGTGCAAAATAGGATTACCATAGACAGCAAGGTCCGCTTTAGAATTATAGCAAAGTCGCTGAATGTAAAAGGAATTACTGGCAATGGTTTTTATGTTTTACAGTGGTCTCTGAACTTCAACATTTGAATAGATTCATAAGTTCCAAACGCTTTAGCCCCGGCGTCGGCCCCAACTAGTGCGCGTACTGTAAGATGACTCCTGGATTTGTCCATACCTCAAAATCAAGCTCGACTACTTAACGGTCTCCCTGGAGACGTCGTACGAGTCTACCTGTCTGTCTTCTGTTAACGGCAAGACAAAGTTCAATTGGGCCGCGGATCAGACGGCTATCGAGACCATGGGCATGGGATGGCTGTTCAGCTTCACTTAGTAGATTTGATATGCTTCTGAACCTACGACATTATGTGCGGGTAGATGTACATCGACTATCTATTGGCCCAGTGTCCGACATGTCGAAACTTCACTGTGCATCTAGTTAAACCTAACCAAATGAACGTACAATGAATTGGACATAATCTGAAGCTACGTTCAGGGCGACCCTGTCTAAGCAGTAGGTGGAGGGGTGTAAACAGCCAGAGAGATGCCAGAGGGTAGGCCAGCAGTGCACCCAGGGGGGATACCTCCCTGGCTATAACCCTGCTCTTCCTCCTCACACCAAACTGTTGGCGTCCATTCAACAGGCTTGTTCATGTCGAAATCTTGATGCACGTCCAGATAGTCGTTGTAAACGCTTTCATTGTGAGACACGCCTGCGTTGAGGTAGGCTGGATCTTGCCAGCAGAACCCGAGGGGCCAACCGACGTCGCAGTTAACGGCAACAAAGACGGTCACTCCCACAGGCCCTCCATGAGAACCAATATACGGTGTTTGCTGACACCAGTCGCCAGTAGTCTTCATGGTTCTACCGCAGATGAAATAGTCTCTGTTGGGCTGGCTGGCATAGTCTACTTGAGGGACCTGGTCAGCGTAAGTTAAACTTCCACAAGTACTACAGAATCGTCAGCGGGGCTTTTCGTCTAGAATTAAAAGAAGACGGGAGTTTCACGTTATATAATATGGTATAAAGGTCCAGTAGCCACATTTGTTAGACGCAATTGCGGGTTTTGTGTTTGTGTGAGCTGTTGCGTTTGTGTACGTGGTGCTGTAGGACCAAGTCGCACCGGCATTGAACACGTTTACGAGGTCGGATGGGCTGAGGCCCTTTATCTCCCGTTCTTCCGAGGTTCTTTTTTTGAGAGATATTCCGACGTTGAAAGAACGTGAGTTCTGGACAGCGGTAGACTGCGTAGACACTATCGCACAGGGTGTCTCTGAACAACCGCAAGTTGCTCCTTCAAACGGAATCTCTGGACCATAGTCCCATCGTACGTCGACTTGACAGAAGGCGGCACACTATGAATATGTTATGCGGGAACGCTCCTGTAACAGGAGAAAAGCCTTACCCCGTTGTCCGGAGTGAGAGGTCCACAGTCGCCATTTCCATCCAACTTGTTTTTCGCTGGGCAACCTTGTACTCTCTGTGATAAAGACATTTCTTAGTATCCCATGCCTTGGTGACTTTTGAATTACGTCAATACAGACCTGACCTTTGTTTGTGTATTGCGGGTTCAAACAGGTATTCAGCTGACTGTTATCGACCGACTGTGGTGGGTCTCCGCGAGGTGTCAGATAAGTTTCAGTCGAGGAGCCAGGAACAGATCTCAAAGCAACTGCAGTAACTCTCAAAGCAAGAACCGCAAGGCTAAATAATGTGATTGTTGGACGCATAATGACTAGTTGATATGTAGGAGAAGTTCAGGCGCTGATATCAATCTCTATGAATCTTCGAAAATTTTGTAGATAAGGGATGAACTCTTTGATAGGCACAACAACTGTTCGAAATGATTGCTGCTGCGAGAAGTACTACGCTTGATGGAAGTTTGTCTTTTATAATGGTCAAGCAGCCGCAATGACTGGAGCAGCAGACGATGGGGGAACAGAAAAGCCTTGAAGGAATGTTGGGTTTCAATATTTTTGAAGGATTAAATCCGTTCGAACTATAACAGATGCAAGAAGGATGTTAAACCTTGAGATCATCAAATGCAGAGATGACTTTGAAACAAGGAGGCTAAGGAACAAAGATGAGCTCAACACTATACAGCATGACAAGATGCATAAGGATCATCCGACATTAAAGTGGCGCTGACCTTTCACCTTGGACACTTCAGACTCTCAATAGGGTTGACGTTGGTGTACAATACAAGTTGGAGGATCACTGCTCAAACCCTTTGGAGAAATAAAAAAAGGGTGTCGTCTCGGAGGGACTTCAACGCCAGAGATGCTTTGAGCTGTTTCGAAAGTATTGGAAATCTGTTCTGGTGGCCTCAACTTTACGCTACTACGTGAGGAGGTTGGGCTGAAGAGGATGGCACGACGAAGGCTTTTGGGATCCATCTAGTAGCGTTTGACCAGGGAAAAGCACATCTTGCCACATCGAGAGATTCCGAGTAGTGCCCGACCTAACAGAACAGGGGCCATGGCAGCAGAAACTGTAACCTTTCCAAGATCACAATCAGCATGTCTTAATTTCGAATATTAAGGAAACCGAGTGCTGATGGAATATGGTACTGCGGTCCACATTACAATACCTTGGACTGCCTAGTGTTGAAGATATTGTTGTTCTCAAGACTTACACGTTGGGCTACGAGCCAGTTCCCGCTGCTGTTCATGTACGTTAAAGCAGTGTTGCCTTTCATAGTAGTATTGTTAAAGGATCTGAAACTGAGCGTAGAGACTACTTTGTGGTTCTGGCTGACTTTCAACGCTGATTGATGCTCTAAATCTTGCGAGAATGGCTGAGCACATTATCATTTATTGTTGTTGTGATACGGAGGGCTCCAAGAACAGATGGAACGCCTCGGGATGATGACTAATCACTTCACTCTTGCGCCGACTTGGCGCTGACCAATGAGGTTAGCCCCTTAGCCGCCAGGATGAAACTCTATGTACCTCAGGTACAGTCTGCCTTGATCCTTCGCGCATCCTCCTGCAAACAATGCTGCGACTCTTTTGATTCAGGTGACTAACCATGTTGGCCCGTAGCCACTTGAATGCATACAGCTCTACGGAGTACTGTGTATAGGCAGCTGACACGGCAGCAATGCTGCGCCTCCGAATCTGCCATGAGAGTTCATGAGCGTTCAATGTCCCGACAATTGTATACCCATCAACCTTCCGTGAGTCCAGTCGAATTATTTTCGATTCCTCCCTCTCAAATTCCTACGGCGGAAACCACTACAACATTTCAAAGCATGTTTTCACCACGTCCTTTTCCAGTGGTTACTTTGCTGTTACACGCTCTTTGCCAACTGCATCTGGTCTGCTCCCAATCCAATATGACCACATCAGCACCTACAGCCAACTCTACGATTGCAAACAGCACTATTACTCAGCCTCTTCTCTGGAACTTCACCTATCCGAACACCGTCTTTGAGTCCGTACAGCTCGTGTCTTACAAAGACATGATCAGAGCATCGTGGACACCCTTACCAGCAAACGAAACAACCACTCTGCAGATCAACTGTTGGAACCGAAATGGCACCACCACACCAATATGTTTGTCAAAATACCTCTGGTTCGCAACATAGATGCTGACCAGAAGTGTAACCATAGGGTTCACGAATCCTCCTGACTTCACTTCTAATATTACTACACTCTCTGCTTTCTCGCATACAGACCACTTCGACGTTTCTATTGCGCCCTACAAAGCATACGATCCCTGCGAATTCCTTCTTCTCAATACACTTTACGGCAAGGCGACTGATGCCATAAGTGGTACTTTCGGCATCAATGATACTGCTGGAAAAGATGGGCAGACATGGGCACTGGATCATCCAGCGCCGATGGGTCATATCATGGACAGCTTCCACGGGGGTTCTGCTGCAACAGCAAGATTGTCTGGGGGAGCTATCATGCGGCTCATTGGCTTGACCTGTGTAAATGTTATGATGGTAGGAATAATACTGTAGAATAATACTTCAGTCACATCACGTAAGCGTTTGGCATTTCCCCTCACCCTAGAGGCTCTAAATCGGAGAAATTTGATCAATACATGCGGATGTCCATGTCATAGCTTCAAGCAATGAGAGCCGCAATCGGAAGATTGAAGATCTCTACCAGCTCGGAAGCTTTGCCGATCTATCTACAAACTATTCACGGATTCTCCAAGACCACTGTTGGCACACGCCACCTGTTCTTGTATATGAAGCTTCTGTCATTCAGTTGTCCGCCTTTTCTACCACTGCGTACACGCTGTTTATCGGGTTTCCTCTTGTGATGATTGGGAAGATGCTGACGTCCACAACTCGTAAGTTCTTCGTGCCATGCACAGCCAATCTCTCGCTCACCACACCTCCTTTCTCTTTCGGTAGCATGGCACACGTGCCCACCAGATGTCAATTCGATATAGCAGTGGTTCGAACAAACTCCTAAACCGCGTCAAGATCCGTCAGGTCTGTGTTTGGGGAACTACGTTTCCCATCGGGCTCCAAGAAGGATGGCTGTGTTCTGACAAGTGTTTGCAGATATTGAAGATATCGAGCAAATATCTCGACATCGAGTTCCTTACTAAGGTACTGGGGATCGTCAGACGGGTTTTGCTTGGGATTGGCTGAAGCAAGGTGCACGGCGCCCTTGGACATGGGCTGCAGAAGGCAGACTTCCATGGTGATAAAATTACCAGGCATAGTAGCTTTGGTTATATCCTTGGGGTTGGCTTCACCACCGGCCTCGAAATTGCCTTGTGCTGAGTAAGTATAAAGCATGGCCGAGCCTCCGTTGCTACTTTTGTTAAGTGAACGGATGAAACTGTTCATCGTCGAATCACTGGCTTTTGCATGGCTCTCCTCAAGAGGCAGCTTTGACTTGGCTCCATCATCTGCATCAACGACATCCACGAAAGGCATGAAAGCTATTGAATTGACTCCGGGATTGGCGAAGGGTCCTGATTTGTTAACCATGTACGCTTTCATAGCTGCCTGCATAGCTGCAGGATCGTTTCGAGCTAGGTCATCGATTGTTTTGACTCCGTCTCTTACCTCAAAGCTGAATCCAGTCATGAGATGATCTTGTAAGCTTTCTCCGACCCCAGGATTGTCAACAATGGTATCGATGCCAAGAGATCCCAACAAATCGGCAGAGCCGATGCCGGAAAGCTTCAGCAGCTTTGGTGACTGAAAGGCACCGGCAGCCACGATGACTTCCTTACGAGCTCGAACGGCGACTTTCTTCTCCTCACAAGTAAATTTCACGCCTGAGACGGCGACGGCGCCGAATGCATCTGTCTTTTCGAGAATTATCTCGTGGACATTTCCACCCATCACCAGATGCAGATTTGAGCGTTGGCTGGCGGGCTGATAGTAAGCTACAGCCGAGTAGCTTCGGTCTTTAGTGACAGGATGGATGGTTCCAAGGCTGTTGTAATCTTCAGTGACTTGGCCGGAAAATGGATCTCCGTGGAGGCCAAACCCAAGCGTCTGGAAGATTTTGAACCAAGCATCAGGCAAAGCATTCTCTGCACTATTTGAAAACGATACTTGTAGAGGGCCCGATGTGCCCCGAATAGTATCGTTGATGTAATCGAGCCCCAGGTGATGGCGGGCAGGTTCAGATGGTACTGTGAGGGTATGGAATCTTCGATAGTAGGGCGCCAATTCCTCCCACGCCCGTTCCGAATTTCCCAACTTCTCCCAGGCATCAATTCCAGCTTTCGATGTGGGGATAAGTGCCTGACCGTTGATAGCACTCGAGCATCCGAGTACACGGCCTTGCGGATGACCGATAGTTCATCCTCGAAGACCCTCCTACGCGAATAGACACGTTAGCTTCTTGTTAGGTATTGAACTCCAGAATTGAAAGAAGACAGACCTGAGGTTTCGTGCCGAAGCTTCAGTCGCACTTGGAACCCAGTAGAGTCGGCCATCTCGCTGGTATGGAAACTTTAGAATTACTGATGTGATTGTCGCCAGCTTCGAGGACAAGGACGTCCACATTCGGATCCTCGGAGAGACGAGCTGCAACAATCAAGCCGCAGTGCCACTGCCCACAATGACATAATCATGTTCGTCTGCATTCTTAGCCATCTTCATCGACCACTGTCAAGTTGGGTAAGCAGTCTCGAATGTGAAATACTGGTGGATTACAACAGCAGATTTGAAGGTGAACGAAAAGCAAAGCCCGGCATCAAGTGTCTAGTGACACCTTATTCCTAGATACAGTGAAGCAACCTTGAATGAAAGACCGCATGTGTTAGGGTCTCGAACAACACATTCGAAACTAGTAAGCTTGATGGCGAGGTAAGCAAGTAGGCGGTTCTCAGAGTACTAGTGGTGCAATTCAAGGGGCGTGTTATCGCGGGTGGTGTAACGCACACAGTCTGCTTTCAGCGGGGTAAGGACCTCAAAGGAAGGAATGATGGGATCTGTATCAGTACAGTGTTCACGAAGGATGAAGTGGTAAGTAATCGATACGGCATTCACATAAACTAGGATACAAATAAGTATCGCTTGCGACGTTTCTGTCGTTGGAAGAGTAGCTGTGATTTTTCCCCTGCGCGTCGGATTCTGAGAGGTAGACAGGAATCTAACGTGTGCGAGTCTTACGTGCAAACCCTTTGGGTTCTTTTTGACAATGTGGAACATCTATAAACTTGGTTTCACTATCGCAAGTCTGATCTTGTTGACAGATCAAAGCTCGCGTCTGTGCGCCAGAAGAGGGGCTAAGGGTACATTGCCGCCTTAATCGGTCCTAACATACAGTAGAGGAAAGTTAAGCAGGTCATGGCAGCCCGGAAGGCACCTACTGTAGAAGGCCACAATCCCTTGCAGCCTAATTTTCATGCCGTCGATGTGAATACTGCAAACAGCCGAACAGAATTGGGTCGAGAACATAACTTAAGTACTCTCGCATTTCCTGACGGCACAGGTACATCTCCATCCCCGCTCCTCGCGAAACACGAGAAGGAATGCTGCTACGACAGCTCCGAATTCGAACAGAACGGCTAGATATCGCTCGACTCGATCGGATTTAGCAGATTATGTTGTCGGCACATTGAAAGACGGTGCTTCAGACTGTGCTCACTTTTCATGGGCCGTGTCCATGATACCAACCGTCCTTGGTGCAGTTAAGTCGAACAAACTGACATTTCAGGGTCAGCGAAGCTTAACCCTGCATGCGTTACGCAAGGGTTCCCACATCCACGATATCTGAGTGACAGCGCCAATGTTGTACGACGGACGATGAGTATTTGGGAGACGATCCTGCGAAACCTGGGCCACGTGCATGGATGTGGGTGAGCGCTTCTGCCTCTACTCACACTTGATGGCTTTTTCGTGTAAGAGGGACTTACAGGATTTAGCTGCCCGGCTTCAACCCGAGCAAAGGGTCTCTACCGTGATAGGCCCACACACGTGGAGAGCTGCGGGCCCCCGTCCTTCTGGAATAGGAGAATGCGAATCCAAGGCTGAGCTAAACGGCGTATCTTTTATACTCGATTTAGTTAGCATACTTATATCGCAATCATTACTTGTCGACGGAAGCCTACACCGGTTACCTCCCTTTCCTTTATCGACTACTAATGAAGTTGCCTTGTTGCCGCTCTTGAAGTCATAGAACCCCCTTTCTCATGCGCTTTCAGTAAAACGTTAGAGCTCTCTGTATGTAAGAAGCTTCGCACCTCTTACGTTCCTCGGCTTTGCTGAAGTTTTTCTCATACGAATTTCTGTGAATATCATTCGATGGGGCTCATCTTCGCCCATGGCGAATGCAAAGGGAAAGGGGTTCTGGTTGTGTGCGTCGTATTCTAAATTATCGCTGCTACAGCCGTGAGTCTTCGAGTCTGGGCACGGAGAATCAAGCAACACATTCTTGAGATCAACGACTACGCCATCTTCATTAGCTTAGTCGGTGGCATTCTACAGATGCTGTCCAAGTGCCGCTGACGTTGAGATATTTCCTAACAACTTGCTCTGCTGCAGTCGCGATGGCAGGTAAATTCGCTATTGCACTTAGTTGTGGTCCACGCTTAGAACGTATCAGCCGTGTCAGTCGGTGCACTTGGCTAGCATGTACAAGATGCGAACATGTCGCAACGTATACTATTGAGCAAGGTGCGCAGTCTTCAGCGATTTCCAATTCATCGTTTTAAATCCTTGCTAAAGGTTGCAGGATCTTCCTTGCAGCGAAGCCAATATGAAGCGCGTCGAACTCAGCTGTGAAGATATCAATTCTTCACTTGTACATCTGTACATCCGAATATTCCCCCAGCGGACCTTTCGTTCCTTCTGTTGAGCTTTGATCGTGCTAACACTATGCTACTGCATGGTTGTCTTGCTTGAGGCTTTCCTCCTTTGTCGACCTTTTACATACCACTGGGACAAATCGATAGACGGCAAATATGCAGACAAGACACAAGCATTTCTTTCAGCTAGAATTATCAACCTACTCATCGACATTTGTATTGTGCTTATGCTCATGCCATTGCTCTGGAACTTACAAACGCCAGTCGCGAAATTTTTTAGTATTTCGGCCATCTTCAGCATTGGGACCGTGTAAGTTCTTTCTTCACTCTTACGATGTAGTGTGCTGCTCAAGGAACAATGTTCAACAGAAGTGCAGTATACTGGTGGTCACGATTCTTCGCATTGTTTCCATTCAACGACTGAGTTTTCTCGACTTCACCTACTCATTCATAGAAGTTGTATTCTGAAGCATCCTTGAACCGTTGCTCGATGTAGTTAACGCTTGCCTAAATGTTATGCTACCTGCTATTCAAATGATCTTCACGCTCAACGTCTTCGTATGGACAAGAGTCCGCAACTTCGCTTGTAGAATTAGCATTCTTATCACTACGCATCATCTTTTAACTTTATGAATATTCCTTCATTATGATCAAATGCTGATATGCAAAGCTCCTGTATTATTTACCCACAGATCGACGCGGTAATCTGAATCTGCTAATTACCTCGATCAAAAACCCATTAACAAAGGAGGCATAAGTCATTCTAGAAGCACTTCAAGGCCCCCGTCACACTCTCGTGTTTGCGCCTATGACTCAGTTAATGCCTGCGTATCATCCGATATTTTCTGCATCCCGAAGCTCTGCTTCGAAGCTTTCCTCCCTCTCGCAATTGCCATGGCCGCAAGAGTGATGTATGCCAGTACCGCCACCATAATAATAAGACCCAACCAGTCCTTTCCCATACCAATGCCGTAACGAGCCCGATGACCATTCCAAACCGACGAGTTGGGACACCAGGATGGACTTTGCTCTTCGATGTTCGGGGCGGTAACCTCGCAATACATCCAGACGTTGAACTGAATCATCCAGCCGCAGAAAATCACGACGGAGGTAATCAGTGGAAGAATTGGCAGTTGCGATAGAAGGCGAGTTAGTGCGACGTTCAAGGCAGCCCATATGATAGTGAGCACGGGCATTGTTGCCGAGTAGAAGACTAAGGTTCTGCTGTGAAGTGAGTCAAGCTGTCATTTGCGCTTGGATCATGATACTGTTGAGGTAGGAGATACTTACGATGTAGCAGGCTTAGTTTGCTCGTCTCTTGTGTCCGAGTTCAAGAGTTTACCAGCCCAAACTGCGGAGAGAATCAAATCGATCAAGGAAAGACCGAAGATAAGACCCAGGCTGATCAGGCCCAGTGAAGCAAGCCCATCCATCGAGTGTTTGGCGATACATTCATGTTGATGTGTCGCTGTAAAAGAACAGCTGAGAAAGTAGGGGTCTTGGGAGGTACGGCAATCGAGACATCTTTATACAGGAAACAATGTCAAGTCGAGTTTGAGAGAAGCCTTATCGTAATTCAGGTTGTGCAAGCAGCGCGAGCAGCGCGGGCAGTGCAGGCGCTTCATGTGGTTGGTTGAGTAGGGTTTCGCGTTTGAGAAACGTCTGAGAATTAGCGCCCGCCACACCGCCGTAAGCCATCGAGCAAATCAACTTCGAGGGCTTGAATTCCTTCCAAATCCTTCCAAATCCTTTCACAAAACCTATTCCAATCATACTCAGCAAGCATGATACTTTTCGACTACCGATGAAACAGTTGTGGAAACCCGTGTTGATGATCGCTTCAAGTGCTGGAACGCTTGGCTCCCGGGAAGCGCCCAATTTCAGTTTCATGAGCCAAGCCGTGTGCTATCAATCTGCCAATAACTCAGCATTGCCTACATTAATATTCCGCTCGTCCACCGCTCGTCCAAAAGATGTTCAATCGTCGTTGTGAAAGAAACCGTTGTCGCCGAATCCTCAATATTCCTACTTGGGCGATGACCATCTCCCCTATTTCCAACACAGTGCTACGCTCGCCCCTGCTCCCTCAGTGCTCCAGTGAAATGTTGCGCATGAGAGTGATGAATAAGGTAGTCAATGAAATAGTTTGAAACTGGCCCAATACTCTTATACTATTTATGATGTCGATACAACTACTGTGTTTCCAGTACTTATCCCTACGCTCAGCCCAGCAGCGAATGTCGCATTGCTTCGTACCACGTCATCATCATTCGTGAGCGTGGGATCCATGCCATAAGGAAACTGCTCGCCCATTTCCTGATTCATTACGAATTCGAATGAGGCGTCATCAGCCCACATATAGATGCTCAGTCCTGATACATTGCGCGCGTCTTTGTTCACATCAGCGAAACCGTTTCGAAAGTAACTAGAGGCTTGCTTGACTGTATGACATATCTTCGGGCTAAGTGACTTCATCTTCATCTTTGTTCGAAAAACATCTGTTGTAGATCTGCATTTCTGTTTCCTGAATGTTAAATCAGAATGTCGACGATGTCACATTGAGTCTTCTGTCATGTCTGAAGACGAATAGCGGAACATTGCAGACGTCTAATCTTTCAAGTATATGCTATCAGTAAAGCTCGCTCATCAATTCGTTGAATTTTTTCATGATCTATCATAGCAGAACTTATCAAGCACATCTCTCTCATAGTATACAGAAAAGACAAAAGTTCATCTAATCATAAGACATTCATTTCGGCAATTGCACAATCGTCTTCTGAAAGTGCACTTCTCGATCATCTTGAAATTCAAGTCACAAGGCTAGCGAAGGTTCGCTGCGCAGCTGCTGTTTCACGAAGTAGCGAATAGGTTCGTTCTGTGGGAACTGGGTGAGAGCTACAAGGCAATCGCCGGGGTCAGGACTGTCATAGCGATTGTCATTGCAGACTGAATTGACGTTGGCGATATTGAGTATGAAGATCAGAAGAAGCGTAAGTTGTGATAGACGAGTTTCTGCCGTAGGCCTTTGTTGTATAGTAATGAAATGCATTGAGATTGATCTGATTCTTGTTGTTCTAGTCGACGTCGCAAAATTTGGGGAAGAAAGAGGGGGGAGATATTGGTATCTAGAGCTTTCCTCGTTCCCGCCGGAGCCCTTGGACAGCAACTGAGACGTCCTTTAGGCACAAGCCATCGAATGCAGATACATGTTGAAGCAATAGAAACAGTAGAAGGAACGATAAAATGTAGATCGGGGAGGCGGGCATATTAGACCTCGAATCACTCTGTTGTCCGCTTTGTCTGCAAAGGGACAAATAGTTTAGAGTGCAAATACGAATGCAGTGGCAGAAAGCAGCATTATAAAGGCCATGCCGACGAAGAAGGGACAAGAGCAGAGTCGAAAAACACCTAAATCGCCACATAGAGGAACAAGCGAGGGACCAGAGCAAGAGCTTCTACATACTCATTCGATGTTGGAAGCTCTCCGTATTGACACGCTTGGAGGGTCTCAAGGGACTACGGTGCTTGAAAAAGTTATATTCTCTACCTTCTTACTTTATAACGATACACTCAAAGATCGCATGGCTTTGCAGTGACGGCGCATGCATTGCGGCAAAACAAGAGTTTGAGCAGCTACCTGCGCAATCCTACAGGTATAGAGAAGTTCTCTATCTCCGAGGTCAGTCCTCCGGGAAGTTGGCTTGAAGCATGCAACTAGATTTCATTCCTATCCTCTTCATCCACCAACCTGCAACAGGCTAACAACTTCCATCCGTTACAAATCTTCAATTATGGTTTCAATAAAAGACCCCCATCCTTTGCCAACGCCAAAAACGGCCTTTGATCACCCACTTGGAAGTCCGTCAAGATCGACGCCAATGCCGGCCCATACTTATTGGCCACTGATGGATAAGTAATGGGGAGTGATGGGATGACTGCATCGAGGACTGGGAGTATAGAGGGGTTTTTGGTGTTCTTGGAATATAATGTGGTAATGATTGTTTGTAAAGCTACGCCGGCGAATCAGTAAAACCTGTGTGTTTCTGCTCGGATTCGATAGAATAGCTTACACCAAATGCTGTAAGCACCGTAATAGATCTCTGCCGGACCCTCCACAATAGCACCGACCACTGGACGGGGACACGTAATGAGTGAGACGACTAGGCAGTCAACATGGTCGGTTTGTTCTGTTAGGCGCATGAAGCAAGTGCCCCATGGTTCGTTGGTGTTGCATGCCCAGGCGGTGGCATTCCAATTGATCATCCAGTCATCCATTTTGAGGGTGTTCCAGCAGGTGGGATCTATGCCGTTGTAGTTATGTTTAAGATCCCTGCATTTTGCGACCGCTGCATCCGTGGGGACAGGTGAAGCAAAGCAGAATGAGACGGAGCTAAGAATGGGAAGGATGTAAGACGAACGCATGATGATTTTTGAGAAGGGTTTGAGATTCTGAGAAAAAGAAGTAGAAGGTGTTTGATTGTGAATGCCGAAAGAAGAGATGAAATAGAGGTAGATTCGGAAGGTATGTATGTATTACATATCTCTGACTAAAAAGATACGGGGAGGTCTTGTCACCCGTTCTTCGAACGAAATATAGCTTTAAGTACAAAAGCATCCACACAACCGCGGGTATATCTGTGTTTCGCCAATGTCTCACGCTCGAGAGCTTAAGCGCACTGGTAAAAGGCGGCAATACGTTGAGTGAACAAGCGTCTATCCTCTTTGCCCCCAAGAATTCAAGACATTCTCCGGCGGGTAGTTGTTTTTGTGTTTTTTGTTGGAAACAGTACTGCTACCCCTGTGGTTAGTAATCTCCGCATTGATCCGGCGCTAGTGGAATGGGTATTTACCCTTCGCCCACTTCTTCCTTCCTCCATAGTTTCTACCTACTAGATAGTCAATATATGCACATATTCGCTCTGACCCTCATATACCAATATTTCCGTCTGAATTTGCTTCAGACGGGAAGGAGGTGCACGGCCACCAAACGGGCGTCGGAACAGGGAGTCGAACCCATACTGACCACTCCTACCCCCGTGTTTCGGTTCTTCGGGGTCTAAGCCTTTTAAAGCTAATCTTGAGAGACTTCCGTTGAGACCCTTAGGCAGTTTGGGCCCCGGGTTATTTTAAGCGCTCGAGGATTCTGTCACCTTCCCCCGCCCGGATCAATTCCTGCGCGCTGACTACCCCACATACTTTGGGAGGCATAATTGTAGGCCTGATTCAGGCGAATTCAATGCTTCAAAAATAATTGAAAAATCTAAAGGTTTGACCTAGTAATCGGGGTTGGGGAGGCTCACTGCGCTGGGTGACCGCCCCCCTAGTAGGATCAACATATGCGCGCTGAACTATCTCACATACTTTGGGAGGCATAATTGTAGGCCTGATTCAGGCGAATTCAATGCTTCAAAAATAATTGAAAAATCTAAAGGTTTGACCTAGTAATCGGGGTTGGGGAGGCTCACTGCGCTGGGTGACCGCCCCCCTAGTAGGATCAACATATGCGCGCTGAACTATCTCACATACTTTGAAAGACATAATTGTAGCTCTGAATCAGACGAATTCAACGCTTCAGAAATAATCGAAAAATATTGAGATTTGATCTAGCAGTCGAGGTTGAGAATATTTCGATGCGCTGAGCGATCGAATTCCTCGCATAGCAGCAATTTCTCGATCACTACTGAACTTCATGCATTCATTATTTGACAAAACTTTCTAAGACATACTTGTAGCTCTGAATCAGCTGAATTCAGATCTTTAAAATAATAAAAAATAATAAAAAATAATAAAAAAATAAAGTCTGAACATTTTAACATAAAAATAATTTTCTTAACTCAACTAAAAATTACGGGTAGGACGAACTGAAAAACCAAGCGGAGAAGTCCTACGGGGGGCAGGGTACGGCGCAAACTTTTAGTATTTTGAAGAGGAAGCCTTGGCGACCTCGACGTGTGACGATAACCGCTATCCCATATGAGTAATGGTAGGCAGCCCTGACTACCATTGTTTTTGAAGAGGAAATTAAGCGAGAACTTGGGAACAGAGGGCTGACTATCATTGTTTTCGGAGGCAGACTATCATTTAACTTTCTGGACCGATTTTCTTCAAAATTTCAGGTCTTATTCGTTTCAGTCAGCTGTATTCACGAACATAATATCGAACTCAACGACATCAAACTACATTTTTAGAAAAATGTTGAACATTGAGATTTTAGAGGGTTTTGCTAGCGCGGATCAGTTTGAACATCAAAACCATCAATTTCCCTCGCTCGAATTGATTTATGCGCGCTGACTACCCCACATACTTTGAAAGACATAATTGTAGCTCTGAGTCAGTCGAATTCAATGCTTCAAAAATAATTGAATAATGTTAAGGTTTGATCTAGTAAATGAGATTGAGGAGGTTCAATGCGCTGGTTGATCAGTCCCTCGTCTGCCATCACCTTCCCCCGTTCGGATCAACATATGCGCAATGACTATCTGACATACTTTGAGTGACATAATTGTAGCTCTGAATTAGCTGAATTCAATGCTTTCAAAATAATTAAAAAATATTGAGGTTTGACTCAGAAATCGAGGTTGGCGAGATTCAAAGCGCTGGTTGACCGATCTCTCGCCTGTCACCATCTTTCTTCGCCCGAATCAACATATGCGCATTGAGTACTCGAACTTTCGATCGAGCTTTCTACCAAACTTTCTACATGCTTCAAAATGCATATCGGTCGGGCGCATAACACACGTCAAACAGTGCTTCGAACACATGAAGAGTCAGCTTGACTGAATGCTATCGGCAAGCGAAGAAAGGATATGAAAGATGATAGAAGAGATGATTACCTCATCGTCATCGTTACGTCGTTGTCATCAATTACGCAATAGTCAGGCGAAGAACAGAGGAATAAATAGGCAGTTTTCTTTCTGTTTCTATTCTTCATTCCTTGAGTTTTTCGCAGAAACTCGCTTTTGTCTCACTCACTCACTTCATAGACTCAGTCGCTTAGAGAAAGTGCTTGACATCTCAGAGCGACTTTCAGAGCAAAATTTGACCCTAGAAATCGTCAGAGACTGTTAGATTTGCGCAAATAAATATAATATATATATTCACGATTCAACTGAAATTGAGACTCGATGTTCAATCGAAATTGAGATTCGATGTTCAATCGGAATTGAGATTCGATAGAAAATTATTTCTGTTTCACAGCTGCGAATAACTTCATCATTGATTCAGAATCTATCGTCTCTTTGATTACTCGACATTGTGTTGAATTATAAAACAAGTCATCAAGAACTTCAGTTTCGCTTCATCAATCATTGATATAGAGGTTTGTTACTGCTTCGTTCATGCGATGATCTACTGACTTAGAATTATATCTAGTAGTAAGCCTGCTTCAATGACACTCTTCGTTCGTGCGATGAATCTATCGAACCTCATCGTTTCATTCACTAGAAAGTCGGCATCTCTCACTCAACATAGTAAGTCTGCTTCAATGACATTCTTCTTCGTTCATGCGATGAATTCATCGATTTCATCGTTTCATCTACTAGAAAGTCGACATCTCTCACTCAACATAATAAGTCTGCTTCAATGACATCTTTCATTCAACATAGCGAGCATGCTTCAAAGGCATTTTTCATTCAACATAGCGAATCTGCTTCAAGAAGACATTTGAATTTGATTTGAGTTGATAAAAAGATTGATAGAAAGACTGACATCGAGTTTCTACATCGATGCTATGAACTACACTACAAGTCATAGAAACATGACTTTTAAAGAGAAGAAGATAATGTTACAAGTGTGTCGAGATTGAATAGAGTTTTCTAGTCAATAATTTCTAGAAATTTCGACACATGATTAATTTCTAGCTTTGACACTTTATTCAGATTCTTTCACCCTCTAGCAAATCTACTCAGTTCTCTTTGTTTCATTCTACTATAAATACAGTTCGAATTTGTCTTTGCTTTCTTCTGTATTCTTACTATTCTAGTCATAACTATCTTTAATGATCAAACATTCTATTCAGCTAGACACTACGTCACTGCAGAGAGACTAGATTCTAGACATGATTTCAACAAGATTTCATGTTTGATACACAGCACTTCGTCTACATTGAACATGAACACGAAAATGTCAACGACTTGCATATCGTTATCTGATCATCGTGTCATTCGATCGCTCTTCATGAGTTCATCATCAATCAAGTCAAAGTCTCTTTTATTTCTCGCTGTTCAAGAAGCATGAGCTTCTTCAAGACTGCAAGATGAGAATCAATGCTATCATCTCAGATGAAAGACTTTAAGAATGCAAACAAGATGAGAACAAGTGAGTTTACACAAGCGTTATAGAAAGACATTTCAATAGTCAGTGTTTCTCAATACTATTATATTCGCTTCTACACAAAGAAAGAAAAAGCTTAAGAAAATATATTTGCTTTATATTGTTGACAAGAATTTAAAGAAATCGCAAATTGCTATTTTATCACTTCTCAGCTTCTCAACTCTCTTCAGATGATGAGAACTATTCTAGATTACTGAACAGATTATGATTCTTACATTTTAATCAAGAATAAAATCTCGCAGCGACGCTGTGTCAATCTAAGCTAAGAAGACTCAGCGATCATCATATTATTTTTCGCTTACAATTGAGCAGTCTTTGCTCAAGATAAGATCAAGAGTAGTAACTTTTGAGAAAGTATGAAAGTTGTCTTCAATCGCTATATGATATATCTATTTTTTTTGTTTGCAATTAAGCAGCTTTTGCTCAAGATAAAGTCAGAAGTAGTAATTCTTGAGAAAGTAAAGTTGTCTTCTATCGCTATATCTATCTTTACGATATAATGAGACATGATGAATGTCATGAACAAGAAGAGAATTTAGTACTTAGTAATATGAAGACGAAACTGTCAGACATAGAGTGAAAGACATCAATTCAGATCTATATATTCGTCGAGACGCTGAGAATCGCTTTGAAGAATGTCGTTGAACGCTGAATGATGTTCTGTCAGCTTTGTCGTGGTCTAAGAGATTTTGTGACAAGCGAATGAAGTTAAGATAATATATGTAGAACAGAAATTTACGTTAAGTGTTCTCGTTCGCTAATACTTGAACAGCTGGAAAGAAACGACAATTCTATTCAATGCATACTTCAATCACTTCAGGCACTTGAAGAAGATGAGGGTTCTAAAAGATAAAATTTATGATATCATGAAAAAACTTAACAATACGATGCAGAATGTTGCATGCATAACTTCATCGATGCAATAGTCTATGTCAGAGCATTTTCACAGCGAATCAAAGAAAGAGCAGCAAACATAGTCTTCTAAACATGTTTATTATCACATCTATACTCTTTTTTATTGACTTTTATCATTCTCAGTATGCTTTTCTGAAGAATTCTACACTGAATCTTTTGCACTACAGATATTCTCTATCGTATTCTCTATCAGCGGCAGACAATTTTATCACAGCGAATATATCAGAATCAATATCATTCTTCTCTCTTCTCGACATTCTTTCTTCTTCAAGACGCTCTTCGTCGCTCACATTTTTTCGCAGATTGCTAACACAATCGAGATCTGAATGCGTCTCGCAGTCGACTACATGACGCATGCAGTCGCAGAGCAATATCTTATCTACAACTCTCAGCGATCTGAATCTCAAGTTCTTCAGAAAGCTTTTGTCTACTGAGATGATTCGAACTTGAATGTTCAAGAGGAAAGTGATGAGTGAGCTATCAATGTCATGTTCTTCAATGAGAATAATGTTGTGATGACGAAATGAAAGAATATCAGACAGAAACATATGCAGACTCTGAAATCTTCAGAACATGATAACAAGAGCAATGCATAACATCTGTCATCACAGATGTATTAGATCGATGAATCGATCATATGATGATTCAAGTTGAAGAGAAGATCTCGTAAGTCGAAGATTCTATAAGTCATTTCTATGAAGTGCAGATTTTGCTAAGCATTCAATGAACTACATGCACTATCATAAGCAGATGTGTCTTGTTAATCTTGAAGAAACATTTCAAAGAATCTGCACATTTGCAGAACAGTTCAGGCAGTTGAGAAAGTCTCAAGTCTCATTAGAGTGTTCAGAGAAGACAATTAAGAGAAAGCGAATTCGATGATTATTACTGCTTATGTATATGAGGTCTTTAAGCACTTACTCTTTGCTTATATATATGAGATTTTCAAGCACTTACTCTTTGCTAAATGCTTCAAAGTCATTCATGATCAGCGAAATAAGACAAGAAAAACTTATATCAGTCTCAATCACAAAAGCTCAATCAGCATTTTCACAAGTTACAATAAGTCGCTCAATGCTCAAAATCATGTGTGCATTGAAGATAGAATCATCATTGAAAGCGATGCAACAATCAAGTGAAAGAATGATGATAGATCATGTTCAAGAAATTATGCAATTCGAGATCGATCAGAAACTAAATCTTCTATGACTTTGCTGTTCATTTGCAGTTCTCATATTCTTTCGTCGAAATTCTCATGTCAGAAAAATATCAGAGACAGTTCTTAGATCTGTTCTCGACTTCTCTTTCAACTCATAAAATTCGTCAAAGTAATACTGTCTGTGAAAGTATGTGCTATTCATACTTAAAGAAGCTGTTTCTAAGCAATCATTGCAATTGTGAGGATGATTTTATATATAAACATAAACTTGTCTTCAAATCACATGAAAAGTTCTTTAAGAAATTCGATTTTAGAGAGACGAATTTCTTTGTACATCAGAGATACATTGAAGGCGAATCAGCTTGAATAGTGTTGAAAAAGATACATTTTCGTTGCAACTGCAGTGTGAAAGCTCTGAGTCGTAAGTACAAAATTGATACTCTACTGATTGCTCATGCTATCTTTTCAACGAAGCAGATCTTGATTTCTTGAAGCTCGTTGTGCTACTTGAGAAAGTCTCTAAAGAATCGACGAATTTGTTTTCAGTTCGATTGCTTAAAATGAATGAAAAACGACTTACATATCGTTTTCTGATCATCGCATTATTTGACAGCTTTTTATCATCAATCAAGTCAAAGTTCAATTCGAGCAATCAAAGCAAAGCTCATCTATCTTCTCATTTCAGGAAAATGACATGATAATGATCGTCTCATTCAAGAACTTGAGAAGAATTTCAGAAACTCTTTTGAAGAAAATCTTTGTGACTGTCATCAGCGATCATACTTCTACTTCAGAGCTGTCTTTACAGATTGAAGATCGAAAAGACTTGAGAATTTGAAGAGAACTAGCACAGATCTCTTGTATCTCTTACTTTTCAAGAGACATAAGCTTCATCAAGGCTGAAAGACGAGAATTGATATCGTCGTCTCAGATGAAAGACTTTAAGAATGCAAACAAGATTAAAACAAGATGTTAAAATTATGACAGTGTGTCAATCTCAAAGCACTCATGTCTATAGTGACAACATACTGTCAGTTGAAGAATAAAATCTCTGATTCTTGAGTGCACTGAAAAGAGAATTGAATTGTCAATGTCATGAAAGTGCGTCAAGCACAAGAATTCTCTGATCACGAGATTATTGTTAACAGTTAAGCTATGCAATGAAAAATTATTGACAACAGCATTGTTTGTTCAATCATTCAATGACTCTTGTTCTTGAAATGTTTTCGAGAGCTGCATAATTAGTCAATAACTCATCAACATCATTTAAATCAGCTCTCAAAAAAGTAATATCTTAAGATGCTTTGCTCACAATAAAGCAACAAGAAAAGAACGATATCATGACAAAGATCGATCGAACGAGCAATCTTCTATTTCAGATGAATAATACTTTTCGAGGCAGAAAAGCATTAATTTTGATGTGAGAATTAAGCGAGAATCTGAAAGCAGAGAACTGAAAAGCATTAATTTCGTAGACTGAAAATCATTTTACTTTCTTGATCAATTTTCTTCAAACTTTCACGTCTTCGTTTCAGTCAGTTCTATTTTCGAACACAATATCGAACTCAACGATGTCAATCTGCATTTTTAGAAAAATGTTGAACTGAGGTTTGAGAGGCTTTGACTAGCGCGAATCAACTTGAACATCAAAACCATCAATTTTCCTCGTCGGGATTGATTTATGCGCGCTGACTATCTCACATACTTTGAGAGGCATAATTGTAGCTCTGAATTAGCTAAATTCAATGCTTCAGAAATAATTGAAAAAGATCGAGGTTTGACCTAGTAAATGAGGTTGAGGATGTTGGTGTCTCGGAATCTACCTGCTCTCATATGCTCAGCCTCGAAAGCAGTGATCAGCTCTATCGACAGTGTAGTTGAAAAGTCTCTATCAATTTGACTGATCTTTTCTCAATGCGCTTGTCGGGTTACATGTTGAGAAAGCATCTACTAAATAATAGAGGTTTCAAAGAATCTCGTTCTATGTTATTTAGCTGTTAGAACCATGATGCAAAATAAGTCAAACAAGTTTAAAAAGCTTTCATTTGAAACGTCTTCGTCATTCTCAATCTCGTTAGAAACATGAGCTTGGCATCGATCATGATCAGAATCGATGTCAAGTCTCGAACATCGATAATTCAAATCTTAAAAAAATTCTCAAACTCATCGCGCTCTATGCAATGCACTTTCAAGCAACGTTTGTCGCTTTAATTTAATCTTTGATTCAATTCGCTCACAATGTCGATGTCAAGTAGCACGATTGTTGCGCTATCACAAAACTCAAATCGCAATTTGAAGAGTCTGTTGATGATGACGAAGAGCATCAAAGAGTTTCGACAGCAGATTGAGAATGAAATGCAAGCTCTGATTGATCAGAGCTTGCGACGTCTTGATAGAATCAAAGAAATGCTGATAGTGAGAGAGAATGTGCAAGAGATGACGCTGAAATATACGTGAGCAACATGACAGTATGTGATTCAAGAGAAGACATGGCGTGAAGAGTATGAAAGTCTGAAGATCTTCAAGAAGAACGTGCACTACGATGATGCTCTGAAGAAGATGCTTAAAGCACAGAAAATTTTACAAAAGAGACAGATGAACATTCTCACGCTGACTTTCGTCTCATCTGAGCTTTCGACTGATTCTAGATCGAACAGCAACAATCATCTCGAACCATTCTTCAACAATGAAGCTGTCTGTCTGATAAGTTGCTGTTTGACACTCTGAAGTCTCTCAGATTCAGTAATCATCTGCTTTGCGCTCTCGCTTCTCTCAGTAAGCTTCAATCTGACAAGAATATCGCTCTTGATTCGCTAGAAAAACAAGTCGTCATGCGTGTCACACTCAGTTCTTCACGGCTAAGTTCTCAATTAGTGAAGAATTCTCAGCGCTCTAATCGAAATCAGCATAACGAGACGACATGCCTGTTGGTCTCGGACGTTCGTGCTCTTGTAAGAACGTTGAAGGATGATCGAAAGATGAGAAAGATGAAAAAGAGTAGGAAATTTCAAACGTCAGACTCGAATGAGTCTGAGTCTTCTGTTTTCAAAAAAGCACGACGATCACGAGTGAAGTTCTCGTCTAAGAAATTTGTGAGAAACAGTTGTTCTGAGAATGACGACGAAGAGAATAACTCTGATGATGTCGCTACTGAAAGATTCGCGACGTCATCGAGCAAAAAACAATTGAAGGTTAGTAAAGTGTCAGGTCGACAGAGTAGAGTGATATTCAATTTTCAAACGACTTCGCAGCTTCATCGAGAATCTGTGAAAGATAGCTTGCGAAGATCGAAAGAGACGCGAAGGAAGATCGATGAGAGTGAGAATCATCACGATGAAGATGATGAAGAAGTAGAAGAAGATGAAGAAAACAGAGAAACTTTGAATGAGAATAATGCAACGAATCACTCGAATAAGAGCATTGACGAAGCTCTGCGTTCTCTGAGCGAAGCTCATTCGAATGAAGATAAGCTCAAGTCTCAGACTTCATCGACAGCTCGAAAGAGAGTTTGATCTGAGACTGAAAGATTAGGTAATGAACGGTGAAAAGCTCACTGTTCAACGTGTACTTGCTCGTCGTCATCTACACAGCAAAGTCTTTGTCTTTAGAATAAACAAGAGACTCGATTTCGAGTCGAGTTAATCTGACTGAACTGACAAGTTAAATTCAAGAAGTGTCACGACTGACTAATGAGTAATAATCATGTTAAACTAGCTGTCAGATCGACAGCAGTCTTTTGCTTTCATCTTTCGCTTCTGAAAGCATTGAACTCTCAGTCAGTAATGACTGCGTAGATCGCATCATGAAGATGTGAAGTTGAAATACTCAAGACGCGTAAAAGTCTGTCAACAGCTTGATCGTTATGTGAGATTAAAGAAGTACGAGTCTTTCTGATATGAGCATGAGCGATCGAGCTATACGCTGCAGAGCGTATTGCTTCAAAAAAGAAAGGTTCTTCATTCTCAGAAGTAGAGAGAGTGAACATGACGCGAGCGATAGTAGTGCAACAGATTATTGCCTGGTCAGGTATTTCACCTCACATCAGTCAATCTGCTGCATTTCTATAATTATTCGAACTGTGCAGATGAAGTGACTTGATTGAATGAGCGACTGAGTGAGAGTTCTTCTTCTGCGTAGTTCTTAGACGTCTTGCTAATTCTAGATCAATAATCGCGATTGAAGAATTAGTGAACATCTTGAAGACGCGATGAAAAGCGTCGTGTAGCTTTGAAGTGACGAAGACAAATGATGTCGATTCGTTTGATACTTTGTTGATATGTCTGAGTGCGTGCTTTTTGAACAAAGAACTTTCACTGCTGATGGAAGAAGAAACATTGATACTGTTCATAAAGCTATCGAGGCGAATACAAGTCAACGAGTTGATGTCTTGACTCTTGTCGCAAAATGCTCTGAACACAAGCTTGAGAATTCGACTGAGATTATGAATACGGTATGAAAGCTTCAATTTCTGAGAAGAAGATGACGAAGTAAGTAGCGAAATCTTATTTCATCTGATGTCGATCTTGATAGATGTTTGAATAATATCGCTGAGCCGACGTTTTGAGACTAGAGAAAAGATCGTGCTCTTCTCGTTCTCGAAAGAGCTGTCTCTAGATGAAAGATGATAGCTCTTTCTCTTTGTGACACGCTGAGATCTCAAAATTTCTTGGTATATCAAGGATATTCTGATGTTGAAGTCATCTATGAATGTCGATGTCTGTTTCTGCAATACTAAGTCAAGCTCATTTGCAATACGTTTCAGAGCAGCTCGAGCTACTGCTCAAGCGCTTGATGCTT
>JAABUO010000637.1_pt1 | contig 60235 bp, 40 predicted proteins | sample 5559291 | NCBI WGS metagenome assembly JAABUO01 (sample SAMN10711878, study PRJNA513372) | rock metagenome | isolation source: Antarctica rocks | place: Antarctica: Victoria Land, Finger Mt sud | reverse complement strand
GACGCCTGTGCGGCCTATCTCTCGGGCACGTCGTCCCCGTCGCTGCTGCCCCCGGTGCAGCCGACCACGCTCAACGCGCCGCTGCCGCTCGCCGCGTAGGGTTGCACACCCTCTGAGCGATTACAATTTTTGAAGGGCTGGATAAAGCGATGGCATCGGAGAAAAAGGGTAAATATCGACGGTCGCCGGGCGAGCGACGTCCGACCGGGCAGCCGGTCGAGTTGGAACTGCGGGACGGCGCGTACGGCGGGCGCATGGTCGCCCGGCAGGAGGGACGCGTCGTCTTCGTGCAGGGCGGGGCGCCGGGCGAGACGGTGCGCGCCGAGGTCACGCTGGAGAAGCAGCGATTCGCCGAGGCGCGCGCCGTCAAGATCGTCGCCCCCGCCGAGGCGCGCGCCACGCCGCCGTGTATGTACTTCGGAGAGAACGGCCACAACCGCGGTCCCGTGCCGATCGGGAACGCCTTGACGGGCGAGCGTGGCGCCTGCGGCGGCTGTCAGTACCAGCATCTCGACTACGACGCGCAGTTGACCCTCAAACGTGACATCGTGGCGGGCCTGATGCAGCGCCAGGCTCGTCTGCCTGACCTCGACGTCCGCCCGACCATCCCCTCGCCCTCACCGTGGCGCTACCGCAACCGCACGCGCTGGATCGTCGACGACGAGGGGAGGCCGAACTATCACCAGGCCGCCAGTGACCGGCTGCTGCCCGTCGGGCTCTGCCACATCGTGCTGCCCCTAATCGACGAGATCCTCCATCATCTCGCCGATGAGGCCTGGCGCCCGCGCCTGGGCGCCCTCGTCGCGGAGATCACGGCGCGCGTCGGCGTCCCGTGGACGGAGGTTGGACCGGCCGGCATACCCTCGCCGGCGGTGTCTCTGGCGCTGCACCCGCGACCCGGCGCGGCCCGGCGCGACCTCCGCACGCTCGCCAAAGATCTGGGCGCCGCGATCCCCGCGCTCGACAGCATCGTGCTCGGGTCGGCGCTCGGGCCGGGAGCGGGCGCCTCCACGGGCGCCGCCCTATGGGGTTCGCGTTACCTTGACGTGCGCTTCGCCGGCCACCGCTTCCACCTCTCGACGCTCACGTTTTTCCAGGTCAATGAACCCGCGGCGGAACTGATGGTCGCGCACGTGCTCGACACCCTCGGCGACCTGACGGGCCGCAGCGTGCTCGACATCTATTCCGGCGCCGGCGCTTTCACCATCCCCATCGCCGCCCGCGCCGAGCAGGTGCTGGCGCTTGAGAACGACCCCCTGGCGGTCGAAGACGCCAATTCAAGCGCGAAGGCCAACGGGTTCGGGAACATCCACGTGCTGCCGGGCGACGCAGGCGAGGAACTAAGCGGCCTGCCGGTCAACGCGGCCGACGCCGCGGTGCTCGACCCGCCGCGCGCGGGCCTCGACGAGCGGGTCGTGACCGAGCTCGCGCGCATCGGCGTCCCGCGCATCGTCTACGTCTCGTGCGACCCCGCCACCCTGGCGCGCGACCTGCGCCGCTTCGTCGATCAGGGCTACGGCGTCGACAGCCTGCAACCCATCGATCTCTTCCCGCAAACGTACCATATCGAAAGCATTGCCGTGCTGCACAAGATGTAGCTCGACATTTAACACGCTTTTAACACGCCCTTAGCGTCGCCTTAACACGGGTCCGTTATGCTGATGATGGTTGGAGTGAGCGCCGCCCCCGACGGGGATCGGCGACACGAGACCGCGAGAGGCGTCCACGACGCCGATCGCTATAGGTCGTAATCTTCGGCAGGGGGCGGGGAGCAGGGCGATTGCCCTGCTCCCCGTTTTTTTGGCCGTGAGTACGCTACTATAGTCTTTGTGGCATTACTCAAAATCTACACCGGCGGCGCGCCTGTCCTGCGCCGCAAGACAAAGCCTTTGCGGCGTGTCGACGCGTCGACACGCAAGCTAGCGGCCGACATGCTGGAGACGATGCGCGACGCGCCCGGTGTCGGCCTCGCCGCCCCGCAGATCGGGCGCTCCGAGCGGCTCATCGTCGTCGAGTACGAGGACCAGCAGTTCGCTCTCGCCAACCCCGACATCGTGTGGCGCGCGGACGAGACCGCGGTGGCCGAGGAAGGCTGCCTCAGCCTGCCCACGCTCTACGGCGACGTCGAACGCGCCCTGGCCGTGCGCGTGCAGGGACTCGATCTGGCCAATAAGCGCGTCACGATCGAGGCGGAGGAGTGGCTGGCCCGCATCTTCCAGCACGAGATCGACCATCTCGACGGGGTCCTCTTCACCGATCGCATGGCCCCCGACGCCCAGCTTCGCAGCTCCCGCTCCCACCCCGCCAACGAGGAAATTTAACGCGGGGACCCGCGACGACGGCCGCGGGCCTGATCCCGTCCGCTAGTATCGCGCCGAGCCGGAGGGCTGGCCGGGGATAGTCGTGGGGGTGAAGCCGAGCGCGCTGGGGTAGTAGACGTCGTTCGGCTGTAGACGGCCTCCGATACCTTCCAGAATGCGCTGCGGCACGGTGCGCAGGGTATCCTCCACGAGCGAGCGCGCGACGGTATGCACGGGCCCCTCGCGCTGCACATGGTACAGGAACACACGCTCCTCGCCGTGCGCGACGAGGGTGATGCGGATCTGGGGGCGATTGGCGCGCCGCTCGCCCGTCAACTCACCCCGCACGTCGCCCAGGTCCCCGGCCGCCCGCACATCCTCCGCCACCCGCTCCGTCAGCGCCGCCAAATCCATCCTCATCCCGCCGCCACTCTCCTCTTGGTACTCTCGTTCCACACCGCTATGGTAGCAGCTTCGACCGCGCTGCCGCTCCTATGTCCACGCCCCTTTCTAGTACGCTTACGATGTGAGCGATGAGCCGATGAGAGTCGATCCGGCCACTCTACGCTTCAGCCAACGAACAGCGGGCGGACGCGGGAGAGCGGGTAAGCTGCATTGGGAGGGATAGGAGTAGGATGCAAGGGCTGAGCTACGAGTACGACGTGAGCAAGCTATGGCTCGGCGGCAGCTATGGCAACATTGACATCTTTACGCGCACCGACGCGCGCTCGAACCTCGGCGGCCTGTGGCTCTCCGAGGACGACCAGTTCTACATTGGGCGCATCATCATGCACTTCGCCGTCGACGGCGAGCGGCTCGAGCCGCGGACGACGACGTTCGAGCCCGTCTCCCAACGGACAGGCTACATCGGCCACGACGTCGAGGCGCACAAAACCTTCTTCGTGCCCTACGGGGCCGCGGGCGACACCGATCTGCGCCGTGTCTACCAGGTCGCCCGCCTGCGCAACTTCCAGTCGCACGAGCAGACCGTCGAGATCACGCTCAACGTCCAGTACCCGCAGTTCGCCTGGGCCGAGTTCAGCAAGCTCCCCGATCAGACGCAGAAGAACAAGCTTGTATCGTCCGAGGTACGCGACGGCCTCGTCGTCACGACGACACAGGGCCGCGAGCACGAGGCCCGCGTCCTCGGCGCGCCCGCGGAACTTGTCTCGGCGCAACTCGACGCGCGCAAGGCCGACCTCGTCTACCGCGTCACGCTCGGGCCGCACGAAGAGCGCGACGTCCCCTTCATCGTCGTCATCTCGAACCAGGGGGTCGAGGACGCCCTCGCGCGCTATCACGACAGCGCGGCGGGGAAACCGCGCGAGGTGCTCGCCGCGACCGAGGACGCCTTTGGCGCGGTGCTGCGCATGAGCGACATCCTCACGCCCGACCCGGCGATCACGCGCGCCATCAAGTGGTCCAAGATCAACACGATCCGCGAGCAGCGCCACTACCCCATCGGGAACAGCTTCACCAACGACCCGCCACAGGACATCCTCGTCGTCCGCGACATCGCATGGTTCAGCGTCGGCTCCGACTACCTGACCCCCGACTTCTCGCGCGGTACGATGGAACTGGTGCGCGACTACGGAGTCGAGCCGGGCGGCGAGATCACCGAGTACATCATGGCCTGCGAGAACCCGCCCTTCAAGTCGAACTACGGTCTCAATATCAACGACGATACCCCCCTCTTCATCTTCGCCGTCCACCACCACTACGCTCTCACCGCCGACGACGCGTTCCTGCGCGGGATGTGGCCGACCGTGCAGGGCGCCGCGAACTGGATCCTGGCGCAGAAACGCGCGGGCCTGATCTGGTGTACCTCCGAGGAGTCGAACGTCTGGGGGATCGCGTCCTGGCGCAACATCATCCCCGAGTACCAGATCAACGGGGCGGTGACCGAGATCAACGCCGAGTGCTACATGGCCCTGCGCCTGGCCGCGCGCTGCGCCGAGATGGTGGGCGAGTTCGACGAGTCGGAGCGCTTCCTGCGCGAGGCGCTCGAGCTCAAAGACAACATCAACAAGCAACTCGTCTCCGAGGAGACGGGGCTCTACCTGCTCAACATCGACTACAGCGGTAAGCGCCGCCACAACGTGACGGGCGACCTCGTCTTCCCCGTCATGTTCGGCGTGGCCGACGAAGAGATGCGCGAGCGTATCCTGCAGCGCCTCTATGCCGAGGACTCGTGGACCCCCTACGGCGTGCGCACAGTGCCCAAGAACGAGCCGGAGTACGACCCCGAATACGGCGTGCGCCTCATCGGCGGGGTCTGGCCCAACCTGACCGGCTGGGTCGCCTACGCCAGCCGCATCGATCACCCCGAGAGGATGATCGAGGGGATGCGCAACATCTTCCGCATCAGCGAGGTCGATAACCCCCTGGCCTACAAGAACGTCGTGCCGGGCCAGTTCCCCGAGTGTCTGCACGGCGACACCTTTCAGAGCCGCGGCATGGCGCTCTCGCCCTGGATGCCGGCCACGTTCATCTGGCTGGCTATCGACGGTCTGCTGGGCTTCCGCCCGCAGGTGACCGAGCTCAGCGTGCAGCCGCACCTGCCCGAGAGTTGGCCGTGGCTCGCCATCAAAGACGTCCCCTACCGCGGCCGCCGCTTCAGCCTGTTCTATCACCTGGGCACGATCTACTCGTCGCAGCAGGTCGACACGGGCTATCCGCTGGAGGTCTTCGACGAGGACGTCAGTCACCTCGTCGAGAGCAACGCCTACGTCATCGCCCTACGTCGCACCGGCGAGATGACGCTGTTCATGGGCGTCCCAGAGCGACAAGGCGTCAGCCTCGTGCTGCGTCCGCCCCTGGTGGCGCAGGAGCAGCGCTTCGAGTTCCGCATGAATCCCGGCGAGGCGCAGGTGCTCACGATCCGCCTGCCCGCCACGGCCGACGATAACGCCCCCGCCACCGTCGTCGATGCGACGTTGACGGGAAGCGCGGATCCCGAACGCGCGATCGAGGCCGACCCCGCGACGACCCCGGCGGTGTCTGTCGGTCCGGTGGTAGAATCTGGGGGAGAACAAGTGTAAAGGGTCCGCGCCCGTGGCCGCGGGCCTGTGTAGGGAGAATATTTTATGCATATCCTGGTCACCGGTGGGGCGGGGTACATCGGCTCGGTCGTCGCGGCGGAGCTGCTGCGCGACGGGCACACGGTCACGGTCTACGATAATCTCTACAAAGGCCACACCGCCGCCGTCCCCAAGGGCGCCCGCTTCGTCCGCGGTGACCTGTTCGACACAGACCTCCTGACGCGCACGCTGCGCGAGGGGGGCTGCGACGCGGTGATGCACTTCGCCGCGCTCTCGCTCGTGGGCGAGTCGGTCGCCGAGCCCGCGCTCTACTTCCGCAACAACGTCGCGGGGACGATCGCCCTCCTCGACGCGATGCGCGCGGCGGACGTGCGACGCCTCATTTTCTCCTCGACCGCCGCCGTCTACGGCCAGCCGGACTCGACCCCCATCTACGAGGATGCCGTGCTGCGCCCGATCAACCCCTACGGCGAGAGCAAGCTGATGGTCGAGACAATGCTGCGGCGCTACGACGAGGCCTACGGGCTCCACTCGGTCGCCCTGCGCTACTTCAACGCGGCGGGCGCGTCGGGGCCGCTGGGAGAGGATCACCACCCCGAGACGCACCTCATCCCGAACGTCCTGGCCGTCGCGCTGGGCGAGGCCGAGAAGGTCCGCGTCTTCGGGACCGATTACCCGACACCTGATGGGACGGCCGTGCGCGACTACGTGCATGTGACCGACCTCGCCCGCGCGCACATCCTATCGCTTGAGATCACACGCGAGCGCAGCGCCGTCTACAACCTCGGCAACGGACTCGGCTTCTCGGTCCGCCAGGTCGTCGAGGCGGCGCGCACGGTGACGGGGCGTCCCATCCCGGTCGAGGAGGTCGCGCGTCGCGCCGGCGACCCGGCCGTTCTCGTCGCGGCGTCCGAGCGCATCCAACAGGACCTTGGCTGGAGCCCTCAGTACCTTGAGATCGCGTCCATCATCGCCTCGGCCTGGGACTGGCGTCAGGGGCGCCCCAACGGATACGAAGGGTAGGGAACAAGAGGATAAAGCAGGAGACCGGCGGCGGGCGCCGCCGGTCTCCTGCTTTATCCTCTTATGCTGCCTTGGCGGGAGTCTTTGGACGGGCCCGCAGGCGCAGGCCGCCGATGTCGCCGTCGGGCACGATGACGAGTTGGAGCAGCACCACGGCGAGTAAGACCGTCCCGCGGGCCACGGCCTGCCAGGCGGGATCGAGCCCCAACAGGTTGAAGATGTTGGGCAGGACGACGATGATGAGCAGCCCGACGAGCGTGCCGCGTACCGTCCCAACCCCTCCGGTCAGGAGCGTCCCGCCCACAACCACGGCGGTGATCGCGTCGAGTTCATACCCTTGCGCGGCGGTCGGCGGGGCCGAAGTCAGGCGCGAGGCGAGCAGCACGCCACCCAGGCCAGCGAGGGCGCCGCTGATGGTGTACATGGCGATCTTAACGCGCCTGATCTTCACGCCGAGCAATGTCGCCGCAGCCTCATTGCCCCCGATCGCGAACACGTGGCGGCCGAAGCGCGTGTAGCGCAGCACGTACGCCAGCGCGATGAAGACGGCCAGCGCGATGATGGCGTTGAACGTCAGCGGGAAGACGCTCCCGAACGGCTTTCCCTGGCTAATGGCGGGGAAGAGCCCCGTGTTGTTCGCCGAGACGGCCGAGGCGCCGGCGCCCGACGCCGAGGCGCCCTGGTAGACGGCGGCGGCCTGCAGCGCGATGCCGCGCGCGACCGAGAGCATCGCCAGCGTAATGATGAACGGGGGTACCCGCGTATACGCGGCGCCGATCCCGTTGACGAGGCCAAGCGCCCCCGTCACGACGAGCGGCACGACGATGGCGAGCGCGACGTTGGTGTGCGACATGACCGCCGCGCAAAAAGCCCCGACAGCGATGAGCGACCCGACCGACAAATCGATGCCGCCGCTCAAGATGACGAGCATTTGTCCGGCCGCGATAAGCCCGTACACCGACGCCTGGTCGGCGATGTTGAGCAGGTTCCCGCCGGTCAAGAATTGCGGCGAGAGCAGGGCGCAGGCGATGATTTCCACCACGAGCAACGCCGTGGCGACCTCGCGCTGGACGGTAGACAACGCCCGCGCCGCGAAGGGCGGCGTCGGCGGCGACGGGACGGGCTCGGGGACGACGGCCTGAGGTTGCACGATGTCTCCTCGGTTACGCGTTTCTAGCTATCGTTATGAGTTTTTCCCGGCGCCATGCCGGCTTCTCCACGTAGCGCTCTACGCTCACGACTCTCCGCCGCCTTGCAGCAGTACGGCTCCGGCGATGATGAGTCCGCGCGCGATGAGTTGGGCCGGCTGCGATAGTCCGAATTGAACCAGCAGCGCATAGAGCACGACAAGGATCAGGCCGCCCACGAGTGTGCGCCAGACGCTACCCACGCCGCCGAGCAGCGACGTTCCGCCGACGACGACCGCGGCAATCGTCGTGAGTTCGAAGTACAGGCCGTCGTTGAACGGGTCGGCCGTCGCGTTGTGCGAGGCGAAGAGCACACCCGCCAGCCCGGCCAGCAGACCGCTCAAGGCGTAGACCAGGATCTTGACCCGGTCGGCGGCCACGCCCGACAGGCGCGCGGCGCGTTCGTTGCCACCGACCGCGAAGACGTAGCGGCCGAGCGCCGTGCGCGACAGGAAGAAGGCCGTGATCGCATACACGACCAGGGCCAGAACGACCGAGATGGGGATGGGACCGAGCACGGGGAGCGGGCCGAGTTGTGTCGTCGCGATGGTGCTGAAATCAAGGTTATTGCTCAGGTCCAACGTGTGACCCTGCCCGCCGCCGCCCGTGATGAGTTGCGCCAGGCCGCGCGCCGCAATCAACATGGCCAACGTCACGACGATTGGCTGGATGCGCGCCTTGGACACGACGATGCCCGAAATCGCGCCGAGCCCCGTCGTGAGCAGCATCGGGATAATGAACACAAGCGGGAACGGGACGTTGGAGAGGACGAGCGATCCGGCCAGGCACGACCCGACGGCGAGGAGCGAACCCACCGAGAGGTCGATGCCACCGGTCAGGACGACGAGAGTCTGACCGACGGCCAGCAGCGCGGTCTCGAGGCCGAACGTCTGCAGCTGCGAGCGGATGTTCTCTTCGGACAGGAAGTTGGGGATGAGCGTCCCGGCCGCGGCCGTCAGGACGACGAGGGCTATGATCGACCCGAAGCGCTGCAGCCACGTCCGCAGGCGCGCGCCGTACGATCGGCGCGGGGATCCGGACGCCAATAGTGGCGGCGGCAGGGTCGGCGGAGCCTCCAAGGAAGCCATGCCGGCCGTGGTGACGGGAGGCTTGCGCGCATCCATCGTCATGCTCTCTCCCCCCCAGCCAAGAGTCCAATCTCACGATCCATCCCCTGTCTCCCGAAGCGTCGGCGCTCCCACCGATGCGTCCCCTGCCCTATCAACCGACAATCCACAAGCCCTACCCTTTACCCCTCGGAGATAGCCTTCATCACGCGGTCCTCACTGGCCTCGGCGTGGGCAAACTCGCCAAGCTTGCGGCCGTCTTTCATCACGGCCACACGGTCACTGCCCTCGATGACCTCCTCCAGCTCGGAAGAGATCATCAGGATGCTCATACCCTGCTCGCGCGCCAACTCGTCGATGAGCTTCTGAATCTCGGCCTTGGCCCCCACATCGATGCCGCGCGTCGGCTCATCGAGGATGAGCAGCTTGGGGTTACGGCACAGCCAGCGCGCCAGGAGGACCTTCTGCTGGTTACCGCCCGAGAGATTGCGCACGGGGGTAGCGGGGCTCGGCGTCTTTATGTCGAGGCGACGGATCATCTCGTCGACGACGCGGCGCTGGCGCCCCGTGTCGAGCACGCCCAGGCGCGTGAACAGGGGCAGAGCCGCCAGGAGAATGTTGTCGCGCACGCTCAACGCCGGCACGATGCCCTCGGTCTTGCGATCCTCTGAGACGAGGCCGAGGCCGACCCGCACGGCGTCGCGCGGGGAACGAATGCGGCGCGGACGCCCGTCGATCTTGACGACGCCCCCGTCGGCGCGATCGGCCCCGAAGACCGTGCGCGCGAGCTCGGTGCGACCCGAGCCTAGCAGCCCCGCCAGGCCCACGATCTCGCCCTTGCCCACGCGCAAGCTGACGTCGTCGGGCGCGTGCCCCCGCGTCAGGTGGTCGATCTCCAGCACCGTTTCGCGGCCTGACGTGGCCCCCGTCTCTGAGAAGGCGGTCAGGCCCTGGGCGCGCACCTCCTGCGGGTCGCGCCCCAGCATCATCGCCACCAGGCCCAGCGTGTCGGTCTCGGCGATCGGCAGCGTTGCCACGAGGCGGCCGTTGCGCAGCACCGTCGCGCGGTCGGCCAGGGTAAAGATCTCCTCCATGCGATGGCTAATGTACACGATCCCGACGCCGCCCGCCTGCAACCGACGGATGACGTCGAACAGCACGCGCACCTCAGCGGCGTCGAGCGACGAGGTCGGCTCGTCCATCACGACGAGCGAGGCCTGGAGCGAGACGGCGCGGGCCAGCGCCACCATTTGTTGTAGGGCCACGCTCAGTCGCATGATCGGCACGCCAAGGTCAACGCGCACGCCCAGCCCGTCGATCAGCGCGGCCGCCTCGCGACGCATGCGCGGCCAGTCGAGGCGGCCGAGAGCGCCGCGCGGCTCACGTCCCAGGAAGATATTCTCGGGCGCGGTCATATAGGGCACCAGATTGACTTCCTGGTAGATCGTGGCGATGCCAGCGTCCTGCGCGGCGGCCGGCATGCTGAAAGACACCTCGCGGCCTTGCAGCATGATGCGCCCGCTGTCTTTAGAATAGGCGCCCGTCATAATCTTGATGAGCGTCGATTTGCCGGCGCCGTTGTGCCCCACCAGCGCATGCACCTCCCCCTTACGCACATCGAAGTCGACGCCGTCGAGGGCTTGCACACCGGTGAAACCTTTGGTGATGCCGCGCATGTCGAGCAGAATATCGGACGTCATTGCAGTCCTTAAATAGGGAAAACGTGTAACGTCAGTATAAGCCTTTTCAGGGCGAAGAACGCCCGCGACCATGGCCATGGTCGCGGGCGTTGCGCGTACAGGTATTAGAAGCCTGTCGAGAGCAGGCTTTTGGCGTTGGCCTTCGTGTAGGTGTGGTCCTTGACGGTGATCGACGCCGGAATCTTTTGTCCCGCGAAGTAGGCGTCGATCGTCTTGAAGGTGATCGGGCCGAAGTGCGGGTCGGACTGCACGACGATCGAGAAAACGCCGTCGGCGACGTACTGAATGCCGCGACGCGTCCCGTCGATCGTGCCGATGTAGAGCTTCTTGCTGAAGCCGGCCTCGTGGATGGCCTGCAGCGCGCCGACGCCCATGTCGTCGTTGTGCGCGTAGATCATATCGATCTTCTGGCCAAAGCGACTCAGGAAGTTGGCCATGACCTTCTTACCGTCGGGCAGCGTGAAGTTGCCGTCCTGCGCGGCCAGCAACTTGAAGCGCGGGTACTTGACGATGACGTTGCGGAAGCCGGTGTGGCGATCGATCGCGGGCGACGCGCCGGTCGTGCCGAGGAGCTCGACGTAGTTGAGCGGCCCCTTCGTGTTGGCCACGAACCAGTTGGCGACCTTCTCGCCCTGCTGGACGAAGTTCGACTCGATGGCGGTAACGTAGTCGTTGCCGGGCGTGCCAGTGCTGGTGCGGTCGATCTCGATAACCGGCACGCCCGCCGCGATAGCCTTGGTGGTGGCGGCGCGCAGCGGGTCCTTCTCGCGCGGGGTCAGCACGATGAGGTCGCACTTGGCCGCGATGAGATCGCTGACGTCGCTAACCTGCTTGTTGGTGTCGCTGTTGGCCACCGTAAACTTGTAGCTGTACTTGGCCGAGAGCCTTTTGGCCTCGGCGGCCATGCTGTTCGTCTCGGCGACGCGGAAGCCGTTATTGAGCTCGCTCTGCGAGAAACCGATGAGGTGCTTCGCCTTCTTCACCGGGTGCGCGGGGGTCATGTTGGGGTTGGCCGCGGCCATCACGCCGAGCGCGTTGAAGGGGTCGAGGACGCTGGCGGCGGCGGCGGCGCTGAGGCCGAGTCCGGCGGCGCCGCGCAGGAAGTCGAAGCGGTTGATGCGGCCGGAGCGCAGGTCGGTGGCGAGCTTGTCCAATTCACGCATGGGAAATCTACCTCGATCTATAACACGTACAAATCACTGCTTCGCGGTCTCGTGGGTGCGATGAGTGCCCAGGGGTACGCAAGGGTACGCGGGATAACGCGGGCCCTAATAAGCCCGTCCAGCCGTCCAAATCTCCTTTCTCGACATGACGCGCGTTATCCGGGGGCACGTAACCCGGATGCGCGGACGGCAGAACGGCTGTGCCGGCTGCCGTGGCGCCTGACGGAATTGCGTGTTGCCGATAGACCGCCACTATATAGATCTGTCTATCGCGTGTTTCAAGCGTAGGGCATGCGCCACGCGCAATTCAAGGGAATATCGCCGGAAGAGGTTTGGAATCGCCGGACTTTTGCGTTCGCCGCCGTCGCCCTCCTAGCGCGGACCCAAGGGGCTTCCTTTGCGGCGGCGCCCACTGGGATCGCCGGCATCTTGCCGGCACGCTCTTGCCGGCTGGAAGCCGGCGGTCCCAGTGGGTACGTCGCACTGCACAGCAACCCCTCTGACGAACCACTAGTGCTCGGCGTCAGCCGGCGCGTCGGGCCGCAGATAGGACACGAACCAGTCGCGCAGGCGAATGAGCAAGTCGCGCTGATGCAGGCGCTCGCCGACCTGATGACCCTCGCGCGGGTAGGTGACAAGTTCGGTCGGGACGCCGCGCGCGCGCAACGCGGTATAGAACTCGCGCGCCTGGCTCACCGGCACGCGCACGTCTTGCTCGCCGTGGACGATGAGCGTGGGAGTGTGGACGTGGGAAACGCGGCTGAGGGCCGAGCGCGCCCATAGCGGCGCGGCGTCGCGGTTGAGCTCGGCCTCGTGGAGCAGATCCCCGAACAGGCGGATATCGGATGTTCCGGTAAAGCTGACCCAGTTACAGATCCCGGCGCCCATGACGGCGCACCTGAAGCGGTTCGTCTTGGTCAGCGTCCACGGCGTCAGCGTGCCGCCGTAGCTCCATCCTCCGATGCCTAGGCGCTCCTCGTCTGCTATACCGCGCGCGATGAGGTCGTCGACGCCGGCCATGATGTCCTCGTAGTCGCCGCCGCCAATGTCGCCCACGTTGGCGCGCGCGAAGCGATTGCCCCGGCCGGCGCTGCCCCGCGGGTTAGGGAGCAGCGCGACCATCCCATGGAGCGCCAGCCAGTGCCCCCAATCATGCCAGTTGAGGTGGCAATGGTCGGTCCACAGCCACGTCGGGCCGCCATGGACGACGACCACGAGCGGGTAGCGCCGGCCGGCGCTATAGTCAGGCGGGGTGATGAGCAGGCCCTCGATCGTCTCCCCATCGGCGCCGGTCCACGAAAAATCCCGCTGCTGGCCAAGACGGCGTTCGCGGAGCCAGGGGTTGAGGTTGGTCACCCGACGCATACCGGCCGCGGCGTCCCATACCCACACGTTGCCGGGGTCCGACGCGTCGCCGCGGATCAGCGCCACCCGCGCGCCGTCGGCCGAGACCGAGATCGCGGACGCCTCGCCCTCCGACGCGACGGGGAGGGGGAGGCGATCGACGAGCGCGCCGTCGGGGGAAACGCGGTAGAGAGGGGTGTGCGTGCCCTCCCAAGCCAATAGCAGCAGGGCGTCCTCGTCGTGCGCGCGCGTCACCTGCAGGGGCGTCGCCGGCAGGGCGCGCAGGAGGGCGACGGGGCCCTCGTCGGCGTCCGCGTCGGTTCGCCAGACGCGCAGGTACGTTTCCGGGAACTCGCGCGCCGCGCTGCCGAGCGCGTAGATGCGAGCCCCGTCGCGCGACCAGACCAGCCCGAGACCGAAGGCGCTGTAGGGCGCGGGGCCGAGGTCGTGGGGGGAGCCGGCCGCCGAGGCGGCGGGGTAGATGACAAGCCGGACGCCGTCGAAGGTCTCGTTCCACTCCGGCGTCGGGGAGACCATGGCGGCGACGGAGCGGCCGTCCGGCGCCCACGCGTACGCCCATACATGCCGGTCGGCCGGCGTGATCGCGACGGGGCCGGCCTCGTCGCCGTCCGCCGCGTCGCGCGCCCACAGACGGCGGCGCTTCCAGGATTCGGACGCGACGTAAGGGTCGTCGCGCTCCCGTGTGCGCCGCTGAGCCTCATCGTCGTCCGCGTCGACGACGAGGTACGCCAAGCGCGCGCCATCGGGCGACCACGCGGGTTCGGCGACGGCGCCGGGGGTATCGGAGAGGCGGCGCGCTTCTCCGCCATGCATGTCGACGACATAGAGATGCGGCGCGCCGCGCCGCTCGCGGTCCGAGACGAAGGCAAGCCGCGCGCCGTCGGGCGACCAGCGGGGCATTGCGTCGAGGCCAACGCCGCCCGTGAAGGGACGCGGCGCCTGGTCGGACCCGCCCCCGTCGACGGGGGCCAGATAGATATGGCCGACAGGATGCTCATCCGCTTTAGAGGCGTAGCCAAGTGTGTAGGCGACGGTAGCCCCGTCGGGAGACAGGGCCACGTCGGAGACGACGCCCATGTCGACGATCTCATCGACGCTCACGCCCGGCGTCGGATAGCGGAACGCGCCGAGACCCTCGATGTCCGTCCCTTTTGTCTCTCCGTCCTCGCGCACGCGCCACTCCTCCCCTTCGTTCCATTCATCACAAGCGGTCCGATCGGCGGTCAACCGGACATACGCGGTCCGATCGGCGCTCGGCCGTACTTGAGGTGTACCACACCGCATCGCGACGGTATCGCGCGTAGCGGCCCACTCCTGGCGGCCGCACTCGCGCCAAAAACCAAACCGAGGGGCTTCCGCGTCGCCCCGACTACGATGGCGCGGAGACGAGCGCGTCGACCTGGGCGCTCATCACACGCACGGCCGCCGCCGGGGTCTCCTGACCGAGCATGACGGCCCGCGTCGCGCTGATGACGGGCGTGGAGGTGCGTTCGGCAAAAAGCCGCGTATGCACGATCAGGTTCGGCTGATACACGATCGAGGGGAACGCGGCCACGAACGGCCGCAGAGACGGCCCGATCGGCGTCGCATCGAGACGCGCGCGCGCGTCGTTGTGAGCCGGGACCTGGCCCGCCTGAGCCCAATCGAGCGCGTGCGCGTTGACCCAGGAAATGAAGCGCATAGCGGCGTCGACGCGCGCGGGGTCCAGCGTGTTGACGACGCCCAGCGCGTGCGAGTTGGCCCACACCCTCCGCCGCGGGCCGACGCGCGGCGCGGGAGCCGTGACAAGCTCCAGGCCAGCCTGCCGCGCGCCCTCGATGTACCACGGCCCCTGTAGATACATCGCGACCCGACCGGCAATGAAGTCGTCGTCGACCGCCCCTTCCCGCGGCATCGCCACGCGCCGCTTCACCACGAGATCGCTGAGATAGGCGTAGGCCGCCGCGCCCGCCGCGCTGTCGACCAGGCAGCGGGCGCCCGCGGGGTCCATGAACCGGCCTCCGAGTTGATAGAGCAGACTGTACCACTGGCGGAAGCACTCGACGTCGCCAGCGGGGGCGGCGTAGCCCCACGTCCCCGTCCGGGGACGCGTTAGCCGCGCGGCCCAGGAGAGCAACTCCGACGCCGTGCGCGGAGGGCGGCGCGGGTCGAGCCCAACCTGCCGCGCCTGCCGCGCATTGATGTAGAGGCCAAGCGGGTGGATGTCGAGCGGGACGGCGTACAGGCCCCCTCCGACGCGGCACAGCCGCCAGGGCGGCGGGTAGAAGTCGGACGCGCGCAGGCCGTAGCGCCCCGCCGCGTCGGTGACGTCGTAGAGCATGCCGCGCGCGGCGTACTCGGCGACCTCGGTAGCGTGGATGCCGACGAGATCGGGGGGCGTTCCACCGTCGAACTCTGAACGCCAGCGGTCGAAGATCAGGTCCCAGTTGTAGAGCGTCAGCGTCACCTGCACGTCCCGAGACTGGGCGTTGAAGCGACGCACGAGCCCTTGCATGGCCGCCCCATCCGGTCCAGTCCAGCCACCCCAAAATTGGAGGCGCGTCACCCCGTCCGTGGCCGGCGCCGCGAGGGCACGGTGGAGGCGCCGCGTGTCTCCGGCGCGCTCAGCCCAGGCCGCCGCGCCGACCGGAAGCGCGGCCCCGGCCGCTCCAACAGCCAGGAAGCCACGGCGTGTTAGACGGGGCATGGGACGCCCTCGCCCCCACTCCCTCTCCCCATGCGCGGGAGAGGGGAGTCATCGTCTCCGGCGCTCAGGAGAGGCGCCATCGGACTCGTGGGCAGGGGATTCTCCCGTCGGGTACTGTCGCGATACTCGGCGGGCGACATGCCGACGATATGGCGGAACATCGTCGCGAAATGCTTGGGATCGCCGTAACCCACCCGCTCAGCCACGGCGTAGACTTTCAGCGACGAATGCGCCAGCAACCCGCACGCGTGCCGCATGCGCGTGCGGATGACGTACTCGCCGAGCGGCTCGCCGGTCACCTTCTTGAACAACTCCCCCAGATACTTAGCGTTGAGGTGCGCGCGCCGGGCCAGCGTCGCGATCGAGAGGTCATCCCCCACATGCTCCTCGATGTAGACGCGAAGCTCCGCGATAGTCCCGCGCGGCGCATGATCCTCGCGCAGCGCATTGCACTCATGCGCGGCGCGCGTCGCGAGAGCGACGAGTTGCTCCTCCAGGAGAACGGGGTCCCCGGCCCCGGCCCCGGTGAAGAGCGTCCGGGGGTCGCGCCGCCCCTCGACGAGGGTGTCGGCGCGCACGCCGTACTGCTGGACGTGGCGTACCACGAGCATGACCATTTCGCTCCAGAGCGCGCGCACCGCCCCGCGCGGCGCTTGCCCCAGCACATAGGCCATGAACGCGCGCGCCTCGCGCGCCGCGTCGGACGCGGATCCACGTCCAACGGCGTCGAGTAGGGCGTCGCGGTGAGACAGAGGAAGCGCCGGCCAGCGATCCCCCCGCGCCGGGGGCGCCTCCCAGCACAGCAGGAGCCCTCCGGACGCGACGGCGCCGTAATCATCGGCCGCCACGAGCGCCTCCCGGTACGCGGCGACGACCCCGGCCAGATCTGGAGCCGGGCGCGCCGCCGTCACGACGGCCGGCCAACCGGCCGCGCACAACGCATCATACAGGCAGCGCGCGACCACGCCGCACCCAGCGACGCCGGCGTCGTCGAGCGGGGTTAGCACGCACACGTACCCATAGCCGTCCTCGACGACGATGGCGCCCGGCGCCTCCGTACGGCACAACAGCGCCAACTCCCCACCGTCGCCGTCGGACGGCCCGTCCGACGCCGCGTAGACGCGCTGGATGAGAAGCGTCCCCCACGCGGGCGCGGCGGGGAGCAGGGCGCTCACCTCCCGCGCATATTCCCCGTCGTCGCCAGACCCGTCGAGCAACCGGCGAACGCCCCCCTCGGCCGCGACGCGCGCGGCGTCGGAGCGGCGATCCCGCTCCTCGCGCGCGGCGGCGATCCGCTCTCCCGTCCGGGCGAGAGTCGCGAGCAACTCGTCCGGATCGATGGGCTTGAGCAAGTAATCGTCAACCCCGAGCCCGATGGCCCGACGCGCGTACGTAAACTCGTCGTAGCCGCTCAAGATGATGCAGCGCAGGTCCGGATCGGCGGCCCGCAGGTGATCGATAAGGTCGAGCCCGTTCAGTCCAGGCATGCGTATGTCCGTCAACACGACATCGGGCGCCGTCTGTGCGACGAGGTCGAGGGCCTCCAGGCCGTCGACGGCGACCCCCACGACCGTCACGCCGGGCGCCTCCCGCTCGATCAACGCGGTCAGGCCACGGCGCACCAACTCTTCATCGTCGGCGATGAGCACGCGAAACGTCATCGTTCCTCCTAACTACACCCTTGCTCTAGCGGCGGATCGGCCCGCGGCTAGAGTCGTAGCGTCACACGGCGGGTCATAGGCGCTACAGCGCCTGCCGGCCCGCGGGTATACCCCGATCCCTCTCGCCATAATGGGCTACAGTAATCCCCTCGGACGCTTCAGCGTCCGTGATCCGCCATGCGACGCTACTCGCGGGCTCGGACTCAAGCTCAGGCTCGGGCTTAGGGACAAGGGTACTCCACGGCATCCTAACCCGCACCTGCGTCCCTCGGCCCGGCACGCTGGCGATCGTCAATCCATAGGCGGGTCCGCAATGGAGCTTGAGACGCTGCTCGACGTTGGCAAGCCCGATCGAGCGGCCCTCGCCGCGCGTCTCCTCGCGCAAGTTTGCCTCCACCGTGGACAGCGTCCCGGCATCCATCCCCACGCCGTCGTCCTCGACGGAGAGCACGAGATCCTCCCCCTCGCGCCAGCCGCGCACGGTCACGTGCCCGGCCCCGCGCTGCGGCTCCAATCCATGATAGAGCGCGTTCTCGACCAGCGGCTGCAGCGTGAGCTTGGGGATGGGGCACGCCAGGAGCGACGCGTCGACGTCGACCGTCATGCCGATGCGGTCGCCGTAGCGCGTGCGCTGCACGACGAGGTAGTGATGCACGTAGTCGAGCTCCCCTTGCAAGGGAATGAGCGGGTCGCTGGACGACATCGTCAGACGCAGCAATCGCCCGAGCGACGTGACCATGCGCGAGATTTCGCGGTCGCCGTGGGTGAGGGCGAGCATGTTGATCGACTCGAGCGTGTTATAGAGGAAATGGGGGTTGATCTGGTTCTGGAGCGCTTTCAACTCGGCCTCGCGCTCGTGGATCTGCGCGCGCAAGACGTCGTCGACGAGGCGGCGCAACTCGTCGAGCATCGTATTGAACCCCTGGGCCAACTGCCCCACCTCATCCTCGGACCCGACCGCGATGCGCGTGTCGAGGTCGCGCGCCTCGACGCGCCGCATCGCCCCGCGCAACTGCCGCAGCGGCCGCGTGAGGCGCCCGACGATAATCGTCGCGGTGAGGGCGCCGGCCAGGATGCACAACGTCGCGACGGTGAGGATGAACGCGCCGAGGTGATTGGCCCCGGCAAGCAACTGCGCGGTCGGGACGACGCCGACGACGTCCCATCCACTCGCCCCAACCCTGTTGTAGGTGGCGAGCAGGGCCTGTCCGCCGGCGTCAAAGCGCAGCGCGCCCGTGGGAGCGCGCCCGCGCCGCGCCACGATCGCGCGCGCCAATTGGAGCGTGGCCGGGTTGGGACTGATCGGGTACACAATCTCGCCGGCCGGCGTCTCGACGAGGAGACGTCCCTGCGAGCCAAGGCTGACCCGCTGCACGACGTTCGCGAGCGCCGCGGCGTCGAGGTCGACGCGAACGGACCCAAGGCGCGTGCCCCGCGCGTCGTATAGCGCGCGCGCGAGCGAGAAGACCTGCCCCGTCGCCACCGCGATCATGCTCTGCCCTTGCGTTGGGAGATACACCGCCTGTCCGTCCGCGGCAAGCGCGGCGCGATACCACGCGGCGTCGGTCGTCGGCGGGTGGGGCCGCAGGTCGCCCGAGGCAGTCCAGTGAAAGAGGGTCCCGTTCGTCGTGACGACGTAGATCCCGGCGATGTCGGACCGGGCGTGCCCGAGATACGACAGGGCGGCGTCCATCACGGCCACATCATAGTAGCCAGGCGTGCGCCTGGGCGCGCCCGGGCGCGCCTGGTACGCCCGCAGGACCCGCCGCACGTCGGCGGCCTGGAAGGGCCAATAGGTCAGGCGCTCGGACTGCCGCGCGTAGGTGTCGAGGTTGGCGCGGATCTCATCGGTCAACTGGGCCGAGAACCGCTGGGCGTTCCCCTCGATCGTCACCGTGGATGTCTGGTACGCCCCCACGGCCACGATCAGCAGCGGCGCGCTGATGAGGGCGATGTAGCCCAGGAGGATTTTCGTGCGCAGACTGACGCGCCGCCACCGACGATAGAGGGCGCCTGGCGCGGCGCGACGCGCGATGCGGTCTATAACGTGGGGCACGCTCACCACTTTATGTTCAATTGGGACGCCGCTCGTCGCTATCTTAGCGCACTTCGCCGTTGAGGACAACAAGAGAACCAACCCATCAAAACATCCCTTTCTCTTGTCGCTCTTTCGCCTCCTTATCCTCCCTATCTATCGCGATGGAGCAACAAGAGCGCGCGCACGTTCTCGACGCGTTGGCGTCGGCGTCGGCATCACCACTATTCCCCGGCGATTTCAAACCAAATCTGGTTATCCACGCCCTGAAGAAGGGCAGACAGGCGGCGGCCTTAGCCGTATGATGGAATAGTAGTCGCACGGACGCGCCTTTAGATCGAGGGCGACATGATGAAGGAGTGCATGAATGGATGAGCGCGAGCAAGGGCCGATTTCGGAGCAGACGTCGGTCTTACAGAAACGCATACCCCGCGACGACTTCCTCAAATGGGCGGGGCTGCTAGGCGTCTCGCCGGCCCTTATCGAGGTGGTGGCCGGGCGTCCGGAAGCCGCCCTGGCGGCGGAGCCTCACGCCGCCGCGGTCACGACATCGGCGGCGTTCACCCCCATCCGTCCCCCCGCCATCCCGCTCGCCGTGCGTATACCCTACGTCAGCACGTGGCAGGACGCCGACAACCTGGCCGGGAACTGGCCCAGGTTCTGGACCGGCGCCGTCAAGGCTATCGCCGGGATCGTGCGCGTCGACGGGCAGGCCTACGTCTTCTGCGGGGACCCTCGGACCAGCAGCGGCGTCCCCATCGCGCCTCCGGTGACCCAGACAGCGCTTGAGGTGACGCCCACGCAGTCGCGCTACACGCTGCAAGCGGGGGCCGTCACGCTCCTCGTCACCTTCCTGTCGCCCGTCGAGACGCACGACCTGCGCCGGCTCTCCGTGCCGCTCAGCTACATCACCGTGCAGGTGCGTAGCAACGACGGCGCGTCGCACGCGGTCAGCGTGTACGTCGACATCTCGGGCGAATGGGCGCACGGCGACCCCAACGCCCTCATCACGTGGAAAAGGGAGCAGGCGGCGATGGCGTCGGGCTCCCTGACGGCGCTGACGGCCACGCCGGCCTCGCCGGACGTCCTCGCCGACGACAACCAATACAACGAGTATCCGTCCTGGGGGACCTCTCTACTGGCGACCCGGAACGCGGCCAACGTGACCTATCAGATCGATCAGGACACTGTCGCGCGCGGCCTCGCGGTCTCGCAGGGCCGGCTCAACAACACGATCGACCGGCAGATGCCCCGCGCCATCAACGACCGCTTCCCCGCCTTCGCCTTCAACAATGACCTCGGCTCCGTCGGCGGCGAACTCAGCGCGCCCTTCACCCTCGTCCTCGGGCACGTGCGCGAGCCCGCCGTGAGCTACGTCGGCAAACCCCTCGCCCCCTTGTGGCGCTCGTATTGGGGCTCCTATCGGAGCATGGCCGCCTTCACCCTCGACGACGCCTCGGCCGCGCGTACCCGCGCCAGCGCCCTAGACGCGAAGGTGACGTCCGACGCGATAGCGGCCTTCCCGGGAGACCCCCAGCGCGGCACGGAGTACGCGGCCCTGTGCGCCCTGGCGCTGCGCCAGGCCTTCGGCGGCACGGAACTCGTCCGAAGCCCGGGCGGCAAGCCCTGGCTGTTCCTCAAGGAGATCAGTTCGAGCGGCAATGTCTCCACCGTCGACTTGGTCTACCCGAGCATCCCGGCCTTCCTCTACACCAACCCGCGCCTGATGAGCCTCCTGCTCGACCCGATCATCGACAACTGCGAGCTTCCCCCGAGTCAGGGCGGCTGGCCCGAGCAGTTCAGCATCCACGACATCGGGACGCACTACCCCAACGCCACCGGCCACCCTACCGGCGCCGGCTCGGAAGAAGACATGCCGGTCGAAGAGACGGCCAACATGCTGATCATGGCCGCCGCCTACATGAAGTTGACGAGCCAGAGCGAGGCCGCGGCGTACGCGACAGCGCACTACCCGCTCTTCAAAAAGTGGGCCTCCTATCTCACCGCCGACAACGGCGCGGGCCAGGGGCACTCCAACGCGCTCGACCCGCTCTTCCAGAATCAGACCGACGACTTCAGCGGGTTCATCGGCCACAGCGTCAACCTGGCGCTCAAGGGCATCCTCGGCGTCGCGGCCGCCGGGATCATCGCCGGCTTCGCGGGCCAGACCTCCGACGCAAGCGCCTACACCAGCACCGCCCAGACCTACATCGGGCAGTGGGCCACGATGGCGCAAGACCCCTCGGGCCAACACCTCATGCTCACCTACACCGAGGCCGCCGAGGGGAAAAACCCCGCGACCAACGGGACCGGGACCTGGAGCATCAAATACAACGCCTACCCGGACAAGCTGCTGGGCACGGGACTCGTGTCCGCGTCGGTGCTCACGGAAGAGGCGAACTGGTACAAGGGACAATTGGATCCGTCCGGCTACGGTATCGCCCTGGACAGCCGCCACACGGTCCCGGCCAATACCAACAACGGCAGCGTTAACGAGGGCCAGGTCTACACCAAGGGCGACTGGGAACTGTGGACCGTCGCCGCGACGCCCGACGCGGCCCTGCGCGCGGCCATCGTCGACGCCCTCTACAAGTTCGCCAACACCTCCCCGTCGCGCGTGCCGTTCACGGACTTCTACAACCAATCGACCGGCACGCAGCAAGGCTTCCAGGCGCGCCCGGTCATCGGCGGCCTGTTCGCCATCCTGACCCTCACCGCGCCACGCACGACGTAGAGCGCGACGCGCGGGCGCGTCTCCAGGCCCCCGCCCCGCGCCGACGCGCGGGGCGCTACCCATACGTTACACAACACCGCGGACGCGCCCGAGATATGCCGGGCGCGCCGAGAACATGGGAGGCTCGACCTATGGCTCATCCCCCGATACGGCGAGGCGCCCTCGCCGTCATTGCGATCGCGACGATGCTGACCGGGCTGATCGGCGTACAAAATACGACCCTCGCCTCCTCCGCTAGACCGGCGCATACGCGTCCCACGCATCCCACGCATCCTACGCGCTCCACCGTCCCGGCGCGCGCGGCGGCGCGGCAGGCGAGCGCCTATGTCGCGCTGCCCCCGCGCTTTGAACCCAACGTCGGCCAATCGGACCAGCGCGTCCGGTTCCTGTCGCACGGCGCCGGGTACAGCCTGTTCCTGACCGCGACCGAAGCCGTCCTCGCCCTCACGACCGCTCACCACCAACCCCTCTCCCCCAAGGGACGAGGGGTGTCCGCGTCGACGACGACGGGCGCGGCGCGGACGCAACAGGACGTCCTGCGCATGCGCTTCGCGGGCGCCAACGCCCACGCCGGGGTGATCGGACTCGACCGCTTGCCCGGCGCGAGCAACTATCTTCTTGGGCACGCCGCGCGGCGCTGGCGCACGGGCGTCCCCGCCTATGCGCGCGTGGCCTACCACGGCCTCTACCCCGGCGTCGATCTCGTGTACGACGGGGCGCGGCGCCACCTGGAGTACCACTTCGTGCTGGCGTCGGGGGCCAACCCCCGCGCGATCAAGCTCGACGTCTCGGGCGCGCGGAGCATGCGCATCGACGCGGCGGGCGCCCTCACGCTGCGGCTGGCGGGCGGCGACCTGCGCCAGGATAAGCCGTTCGTCTACCAGCAGGTAGGCGGCAGGCGGCGGGCCGTCTCCGGCCGCTACACGCTCCTTGGCGCGCACGAGGTCGGCTTCGCGCTCGGGGCCTACAACACTCACGCGCCCCTCGTCATCGATCCCTCCCTCAGCTACGCGACGTACCTGGGCGGCAGCGGCGACAACGCGGGCACGGCCATCGCGGTCGACAACACCGGCGCCGCGTATGTGACCGGCTCGACAAGCTCGACCGACTTCCCCACCACGACGGGCGCCTACACGACGACCAACGCCGGCGGTTCCGACGCCTTCGTGACGAAGCTCAGCCCCAGCGGCGATGCCCTCGTCTACAGCACCTATCTCGGCGGGAGCGACATCGACGTGGGGGCCGGCATCGCGGTCGACGGCGCGGGCCACGCCTACGTGACCGGCTCGACAAGCTCGACCGACTTCCCCACCACGACGGGCGCCTACACGACGACCAACGCCGGCGGTTCCGACGCCTTCGTCACGGAACTCAACCCCGCCGGCGGCGGCCTCGCCTACAGCACCCTGCTCGGCGGCGGCGACCAGGATACGGGCGCGGCCATCGCCCTTGACGGGGCCGGCAAGGTGTACGTCGCGGGCTCGACGAGCTCGACGGATTTCCCGGCCACGACGGGCTCCTACTCGTCGACCCTGAGCGGCAGTTCCGACGCCTTCGTGGTCAAGCTGAACCCGACGGCCAGCGGACGCGGCTCGCTCGTCTACGGCGCCTTGCTCGGCGGCGGCGATTTCACCACGGCCGCGGGCGTCGCGGCCGATGGCGCGGGCCACGCCTACGTGACCGGCTCGACGACCTCGATCGACTTCCCCACCACGACGAGCGCCTACGCCGCCACGGCGCACGGCGGCTCCGACGCCTTCGTCACGGAGTTCAACCCCACCGGCAGTAGCCTCGTCTACAGCACCCTGCTCGGCGGCAGTAAGGACGACTACAGCCACGCCATCGCGCTCGACGCGGCGGGCGACGCCTACGTCACCGGCTACACCCAATCGGGCGACTTCCCGACGCTCAACGCGCTGACGCCGACCGACGGCGCGACCGGGCCGGCGGGCTGCACCAGCTTCAACGCCAGCGGCCGCTCAGACGCCTTCGTGACGAAGCTCAACCCGAGCGGTGGCGCGCTCCTCTACAGCACCTACCTGGGAGGCAGCGGCGACGACGCCGGCTACGGCATCGCCGTGGACGCCGCGAACGACGCCTATGTCACCGGCTCGACGACCTCGGCAAACTTCCCGACCTCGACCGACGCCTACTCCACCACGAACGGCGGCGGCTCCGACGCGTTCGTGACGAAGCTCGACGCGGCCGGGAACGGTCTCCTCTACAGCACGTACCTGGGCGGAGGGGGCGACGACACAGGCTACGGCGTCGCCGCCGACCACAGCCGCACCGTATACGTGACCGGCCAGACCTACTCGACGAATTTCCCGACCACGGCCAGTGCGCTCTACAGCGCCAACAGCGGCGCCTCCAGCGCCTTCGCGGCCAAAATTGCCGGCACGGCGGCGGAGCCTGCTCCAGGCGCCACGACGACCGCCGCCGCGGGGACCGCGACGGCGCCGTCCGCGACCTGCACGCCGGTCCCGCCGACCGCCACCGACACGCCGGTCCCGCCGACCGCGACGCCGATCCCCACCACCCAGGCCGCGTACTACCCGTTCGATGAGGGCAGCGGCACGACGGCCCACGACGTGTCGGGCAACGGCCACGACGGGACGCTGACGGGCGGCGTGTCGTACTCGTCGCCGGGCCACTCGGCGCCGAACTCGACGCTCAACAACGACCCCCACGCGCTCAGCTTCGACGGCTCGACCGGCTACGTCGACGTGCCGGAGCCCGTCGTCAACACGAGGGCCAGCTACACCGTGGCGGCCTGGGTCAACCTGACCTCCAACATGGGCTTCCACACCGCCGTCAGCATCGACGGGCAGCAGGTCAGCGGATTCTTCCTGCAGTACTGCGACGCCTGCCACGCGTTTAGCTTCAGCGTGATCAACGGGGACTCGACGAGCGGGAGCGGCGTGCGCGCTCAGGCGCCGGTTTCGCCGACGCTGGGCCAGTGGTATCACCTCGTGGGGGTCTACGACGCCTCCGCGCGGCAAATCAAGCTGTACGTCGACGGGGCGCTGCAGAACACCCAAAAGTACAACTCACCCTTCCTGGCAAGCGGGCACACCGCGATCGGACGCGGCCTGTTCGGGGGCAAGCCGACCGACTTCTGGCCGGGGCAGATCGACGACGTCCACCTCTACAGCGGCGTCCTGACCGACGCGCAGATCCAACAGCTCGCCGCCGGCGGCAACCCGGTCGGCACGACGACCCCGACCGCCGCGCCGACCGGCACGGCCACGACCGGCGCGACCGATACGGCGACGGCGCGGGCCACGGGGACCGCGACAGCGCGGCCGTACCCGACCTCCACCCCGTACCCCACCTCGACGCCGTATCCCACGTCCACGCCGTACCCGACCTCGACGAGTTACCCGACATCGACGGCGGGGGCCACGGGCACCGCCACATCGGCGCCGAGCGCGACCGGTACGACCGGGGCGACCGACACCGCCACGGCGGTCCCGGCGACCTACACGCCGCGCCCGACCTATACCCCCAACCCGACCTACACGCCCAACCCGACCTATACGCCTAAGCCCACCTACACGCAACCGGCTGGCGGGATAGGCGGCCCGACGAGTACGCCGACCGGCACGACCGCCCCGACGGATACCGCCACGTCCCCCGCCGCCACGGACACCGCCACGTCCGCCCCGACAGGCACGGCTACGGGGACCGCCACGGGGACGGCCCCCGCCGCCACGGACACCGCGACGGCCTCCGCGCCAACGGGGACGGCCACCGGCACGGTCACCACCGGGACGCCGACCGGCACGGCCGCCGCTGGGACGCCGACCAGCACGGCCCCCGCCGGGACGCCGACGGGGACGCCGACGGGGACGCCGACGCCGCCCTGCCAGCTCCTCGTGCTGCCGGCCTTCCCCACCGTCGCGCGCGGCGACGACCAGGCCCTCCTGTTCGCCGCCCCGCCCGGGTCGCCGATCACGGCCACGCTCGTGACCTCCTCGACCTACCCCCTGACGGCGACGCTCTACACCGACGCGGTCACCGGGACCATGGCGCCGGGCCAGCCGACAGCGCACGGCTACGCCTACCCGGTGACCGCGGGCTCCTACGGGCTGGCGCTGCTCGTCTTCCCCATTCCAGGCGACGCCCCGCGCGAGACCGTGCGGGTGTCGGCGATCGCCCGCGAGGCCTGCGGGACCCTACAGCGGACGGCCACGTTCCAGGTCGTCGCGGCCCGCGGGGGCGCCACGGGGCGCGGCGCGCGGCGGGGTCGTCCCGTCACGCTCCAACTCGTCCTCCCGCACACCTATGCGCCCGCCTCCTACCTGAAGGCGCGCGCGCTGCCAGTGCGCTATCGCCTCGCGCTGCTCGCGCACGGGACGACGCGAACCGGAGACGGCGAGGCACTGGGCGAGGTACGCGTCTCGTTCGCGGCGGCGACACCGGCGCACGCCGCGCCCAAGGCGCGCGCGGCCGCGCATCATAGCAACTCGCACACGAAGAAGTAGACGTGACGTGAGGCCGGCTGGGGGACGTGCGATTCCCCGGCTGACCTCATCGACATGAACGCGCCTGCTTGTGTACATCGCCCACAAGCAGGCGCGTCTATTGGAGGGGCTGGCGTTCGCCTATCCCCGCTAACTCGCGGCCCCGCGTACCTACCGGAACCCCGTCTTCCAGCGAACGCCTGAGCATGCGACGAACGCACACAACCGCGCCGGGTCTGGAAGCCGGCGGTCCCCGTGACGATCGCGGCGGCCGCGCATCACGGAGGACGTGTCATGAAGGTCAGGTTACCGATCGCCGTGTTGAGCGTTGTCCTCGTCGTGCTGGCCCTCGCGCCCGCGCGGCCACTCACCACGTCCGTACGAGCGGCCCAAGCGGTCTATAGGCCCGCGGATGTCGCGAGTGGCGCCTCCGGGACGAACATCCTGAATCAGGACGGCATCCTGGCCCAAAATCATCTGCAAGACCCACAGTGGTACAAGGACAACATCCCTTTCCTCGATAGTCCCGACTCCAACATCAACGGCGTCTACTACTATCGGTGGAACGACGTGCGACGGCACTTGCGCTATGCCGTACCGGGGACGGGTTACGTCTCCACCGAGTTCAGCCAACCGGTCGGCTACAGCTCCTCCCCCTTCAACGCCATCGTCGCCGCGGCGGGACACGACATCTATGAGGGACGGTGGTTGCGCGACCAGCGCTACATGAACGACTTCGAGAACTACTGGCTGCGGGGCGGCGGGGTCGGCGGCAACCGCCAGTACGGCGAATGGCTGGCCGACGCCTATTTCAACCGCTACCTCGTCAATGGCGACGCCACCTTCCCTACCCGCCTGTTGCCCGACCTGATCAAGCTCTACAATGGCTGGACCGATCACTACACCTCCAACGTCAATGGCAGCGGCCGCGGGCTCTACTACATCACGCCCGTCGCCGACGCGACGGAGTTCACCGACTCGTCGTATCACTCCTGCGACCACTTCGCGGGCGGGGCAGGCTATCGGCCCACCATCAACGCGTATCAGTACGCCGCGGCCGTGGCTATCAGCAACACCGCCGCGCTGGCCGGGGACACAGCGGACGCGACCGACTTCGCCAACCGCGCCGCCACGCTCAAGGACAACATGCAGCAGTTGCTGTGGGACCCCAACAAACACTTCTTCATGCACTTATTCACCGGCGACTTCTGCAACATCGACTGGGCCAACCAGCGCGCGGTCTGGCGCGAAGAGATGGGCTATACGCCCTGGGCCTTCAACATGCCCGACGCCAAGTACTCCTCCTCATGGCAGTATCTGATGGACCCCACCCACTTCTACGCCCCCTACGGCCCCCCGACCGACGAGCGCACCCACGACTATGAGGCGGAGGACCCCGCGACGACCGTGATCACCAACGCCCACGTCATGTCCTCGACCAGCGCCTCCAATGGACAGTACGTCGGCGGCATCAGCAACCCGGACAGCGCGGCCGCCTTCACCGTGACGGCCCCGACGGCGGGCAGCTATCCGGTCGTGGTCTACTACGCCAACGGCAGCGTCGACGGGGGCGGCAACCCCGTGACCGCGACGCACACCCTCATCGTCAACGGGGACACAACCGCTCCCATCACGGTGAGCTACCCAAACACGGGGGCGTCCGGGCAATTCTCGCCGGCGCAGGCCGTCACCGTGACCGTGCCGCTCACCGCCGGGCGCAACACGCTCACGTTCGAGAAGGGCGCCTACGTCGCCGATCTCGACAAGATCACGACCAACCCCTACTTCGATTTCGAGGCGATCCCGCCCGTCGGCGACCGCAGCGACGGGCACTGCTGCCATTGGGACGGGCCGTCGTGGCCCTATGAGACGAGCCAGGTACTGATGGGGTTGGCCAATCTGTTGGACAACTACCCGGCGCAAAGCTATGTCAACGGGACCGACTATTTCACGCTGTTGAACAACTTCGCCACCACGCAGCACAAGAACGGCCAGCCCTACGTCGCCGAGGCGGCCAACGCCGACACCGGCCAATGGATCTACGACGGCTTCAACCACAGCGAGAACTACAACCACTCCACGTTCAACGACCTGGTGATCTCGGGTCTGATCGGCATCCGCCCGCGGGCGGACAACACGCTCGAGATCAAGCCGCTGGTTCCCTTTGATCCGAACCGGCCGGCCGGTCCGACGAACTGGAGCTACTTCTGCCTGGAGAACGTCCCCTACCACGGCCACCTCATCACGGTGCTGTGGGACCGCGACGGTTCTCACTATGGGCGCGGCGCCGGGCTGCGCATCTTCGAGGACGGCGCGGTCGTCAAGACGTCGCCGAGCCTGACCAGCACGACGGTCGATATCGGGGCGCCCATCACGCCGGCCCCTCAAACGCGCATGGAGAACTACGCGGCCAACCCGGTCGCGGCGGACGAGGTTTTTCTCCACGAGTCCATCACACAGCAGTACCCCCGGCCCTTCGCCTCCTACACCAACTCCGGGTCTCCGGGTGATAGCCCGTACCAGGCGGTCGACGGCAAGGTCTACTACAGCGACATCCCCAACAGCCGCTGGACCGACTACGGGTCGCCGAACCCCACCGACGCTTTAGGAGTAGATTTCGGGTCGCCCCGGCCAGTTAACGAACTGACGATTCATACTTATGACGACGGCGGCGGGGTCCGGGCGCCGGCCAGTTACACCGTGCAGTATTGGAACGGCAACAGCTGGGTCGACGCGGCCAATCAGGTCAAGTCGCCGGCCACGCCGATCGCAAACGGACCGAACAGGGTCACGTTCGACGGGGTAATCACCCCGAAGGTGCAGGTCGTCTTCACGCGCCAATCGCTATCGCCCACGCAACTGGCCGGCGTTGGCGTGACCGAATTGCAGGCGTGGTATCCCTACCAGGCCAGCAACGTCTACGAGGCCGAGCAGGCGCAGATCAGCGACGCCAACGTCAACTACAACGCGGCGTCCAACGCCTCCAACGACGCCTACGTGGGGCAGATCGACCACCCCCGCGACTTCGGCGACACCGGCAATAGCTACGTACGCTTCACGGTCACCGTGCCGACGACCGGGACCTACCCGGTGCAGGTCGCCCACGCCAACCAGTTCGACGCGACGCACAACGTCAGCGTCGACGGCGGCGCGTCGTTCCCCATCTCATACCCGGCGACGGCCGGTTATGGACAGTTCCAGACAGAAACAATCTTCGTGCCGCTGAACGCGGGCGCCAACACAATCCAGTTCTCCAAGGGCAGCGGGTTCGCCGAACTGGACAAGATCACTGTGCTGACGTCCGACCTACAAGCGTACTACCCCTTCGACGAAGGCAGCGGCGCCGTGGCGGGGGACTACTCCGGGAACCATCAGGACGGGACGCTGGTAGGCGGCGCGTCGTACTCATCGCCGGGCCAGCCAACCAATAACGACCGCTATGCGCTCAACCTCAACGGGACGAGCGGCTACGTCGACGTGCCGCAACCGGTGGTGAACACGGCCGACAACTATACCGTGGCGGCCTGGGTCAACCTGGCCCCCGGCGCCGATCTCACCAGCTTCCACACCGCCGTCAGCATCGACGGCGCCAATGTCAGCGGGTTCTTCCTGCAATACTGCGCGCCCTCGCAGTGCGGCCCGAACGGCCGCTTCGCCTTCTCGGCGCTAGCCGGCGACAGCAACAGCGCTGCCACGACGCACGCCGTCTCCTCGACCACGACGGCGCCGGCGACGGGCACGTGGTACCACCTCACAGGCGTGTACGACGCGACGGCCCGGCGGATCAAGCTCTACGTCAACGGCGCGCTGCAAGATACACAGCCGTACACCGGAGCGTTCACGGCGAGCGGCCACACCGCGATCGGACGCGGCAAATTCAACGGCGGCAACGTCGACTTCTGGCCGGGCCAGATCGACGATGTGCGTCTGTACAGGAGGGTCCTGACCGACGCGGAGATCCAGCAACTCGCCGGCGGCAGTGAGCCGGGCGCCACCAGCACCCCGACCATCGGCGCGACCGACACCGCCACCCCGACCATCGCGTCGACGAGCACGGCTACCGCCACGATCGGCGCGACCGACACGGCCACCGCCCCGACCGATACCGCCACCCCGACCATCGGCGCGACCGATACGGCGACGGCGCGGGCCACGGGGACCGCGACGGCGCGGCCGTACCCAACCTCGACCCCGTACCCAACCTCGACGCCGTATCCGACCTCCACGCCGTACCCGACCTCCACGCCCTATCCGACGTCGACGGCGGGAGCCACGAACACCGCCACGGCGGCGCCGAGCGCGACCGGCACGACCGGCGCGACCGACACCGCCACGGCGGTCCAGGCCTATACCCCCAACCCGACCTATACCCCCAACCCGACCTATACCCCCAACCCGACCTATACCCCCAACCCGACCTACACGCCTAAGCCCACCTACACGCAACCGGCCGGCGGGATAGGCGGCCCGACAAGTACGCCGACCAGCGCCGCGACATCCCGCGCCGCGACGGACACCGCCACGTCCCCCGCAGCCACGGACACCGCGACATCCCCCGCGATGGGCACGGCGATGCCGACGGGCACCGGGACTGCCGCCGCTGCCACGGACACCGCGACGACCTCCGCGCCGACCGGGACGGCCACCGGCACAGTCACCGCCGGGACGGCCACCGGCACAGTCACCGCCGGGACGCCGACCGGGACGCCGACGCCACCCTGCCAACTCCTCGTGCTGCCGGCCTTCCCCACCGTCGCGCGCGGCGACGACCAGGCCCTCCTGTTCGCCGCCCCGCCCGGATCGTCGATCACGGCCACGCTCGTGACCTCCTCGACCTACCCCCTGACGGCGACGCTCTACACCGACGCGGTCACGGGGACCCTGGCGCCGGGCCAGCCGACGGCGCGCGGCTACGCCTACCCGGTGCGCACGGGCTCCTACGGGCTGGCGCTGCTGACCTTCCCCATTCCAGGCTACGCCCCGCGCGCGAAGGTGACGGTGGTGGCGATCGCCCGCGAGGCCTGCGGAACGCTACGGCGGACGGCCACGTTCCAGGTCGTCGCGGCCCATGGGGGCGCCACGGGGCGCGGCGCGCGCCCAGCGCCGGCCCGCCCCGTCACGCTCCAGGTCGTCCTGCCGCACACCGTGGCGTCAGCGGCACACTCGGGACATCGGGCGACGAGCGCGCGGCCGGTGTCCTACAACCTCACGTTGCCCGCCACGCAGGCAACGGCGCGGAATAGATATAGCGCAACGATCGCCGGGCTGCGCGTCACCTTGACCGTGACGAACGCGCCCAAGGCGCGCTCGTCCGTCCACCACAGCGGATCGCGCGCTACGGGGTAAACCGGAGCGCGACGTAAACCAATGGAGGGCCGGAGCACATGCGCTCCGGCCCTCCGTCTTATTTACCCCACCCGTTACGTACCGCACCCGCCTTACTGCGCTCATGCGGCGCTTACCAGTCCATTCACACGGGCAGGGTGGGAGATACGACCGTTTGCGGCCCTTGTGGCAGGACGAGCAGGCGAGCGTCGGGGCCACGTGCGGCGAGGGCGTCGCGCACACAGGCGCCGACGTCGTGGCAAGGTTCGAGCAGGGCGGCGCGCACGACCGCGTCGGGGAGCGACGAGTGGACGTAGACCGTGGCGCGACGCTGGATCCGCGCCTGGATCTGCGCCTGCCACCCGTCGGCGATCGGCCCGCTCTCCGTCCTTTCCGCCCCCTCGACGTAGGCGAGCACGGCGCCAGGGCTCGCGGCGTCACGCAGGATATCAGCGTAGACCCCGTGCGCCGGGAGTCCGTCGGAGCACTCGGCGGCGAGCACGATCGCGCCGCCGGGCCGCGCCGCCCGGGCGGCCGCGGCCATGCCTTTGACGCTCTGATACAGGTTCTGGTCGAGCGGGTAGCCGCTATTCGTCGTCAGCACGACGTCGTACGCGCTCGCGACCTCGCGCAGGGCCGTCCGGCGGACGAACGCGACCCCGGCGGCGTGGACGGCCAGCAACGCGCCCGCCCAGACTCCCGTGATCGCGTGGTCCGCGTTGAGCGTCACATTGAGGCTGAACGTTGGGTTCGTGCGCAGGGCGATCTCGCGCTGCTCCTCGTGGATGGGATTGCCGCGCAGCGCCCCAAAGGTGGCGTTGGGGTGCGCGATCATGGACGGCGCGTGGTTGCCGAGCACCGTCTCCAGCCCCGCCAGGCCCGGCATGACGGGCTTGGGACCGCCCGAGTAGCCGGCGAAGAAGTGCGGCTCGACGAAACCGGTCAGAATCTTGACCGTGGACTCCATGTAGAGTCGATTGAGGTAGATCGGGTGGCCCAGCGCGCTGGTCCCGAGATACACCAGCGTCGAGGGGTCGCGCGCGTCGTGGTTGACCACGCGATAGCCGCGCGCGACCATGGGGCCGAGCATATCGTCGAGCTCGGCCGGCGTGTTGGCGCGATGCGTGCCCGTGGCGACCAGGATCGTGATGTTCTCACGCGGCACATGGTCGAGCGCGGCCAGGATGGGCGGCAGCACACGCGCGCTCGGCATCGGGCGTGTGCCGTCGTTGACGACGATCGCGACGGTGTCCTCGGGACCGGCCAGGGCGCGTAGCGGCGGCGCGCCGAGAGGCGACTCCAGGGCTGCGGCAATAGCGGCGATGTCGTCGACCAGACCGGGCGCATAACGTGGCTCGGCCACGTCGGTCGCCGCGTCCGGCAACTCCACGTCGAGCCCACCACGGCCGTAGGCGAGCGTTACCTTCATGTCATGTTCCCTCTCACACAGAGCAGCGGTAGAAGCACGAGTAAGGAGAGCGCATCAGCGCCAGTGGCCGTGGTCGTCGAGGTGGCCGCGGAGGCTGAGGTCGCCGGTGTAGAGGGCTTTCCCGACGATCGCGGCCTCGACGCCAAGGCGGTCGAGGGTGCGGATATGGTCGGCGTGGGCGATGCCGCCACTCACCATCACCGGCGCGTCGACCATGCGCAGGAGGGCGCGTAACCCGGCGTAGTTGGGGCCGCCCAGCATACCGTCGCGGTTGAGATCGCTATAGATGAGGCGGGGCGCTCCAGCGTCGACGAGCTCTCGGGCCAGGACGACCGGATCGACGACCCCCGCGCGGCCCGGCGTCTCGATCGTGACGTTCCCATCGCGCACGTCCAGGCGCACCACCAGCCGCGCGGCGCCGCTCCCACCGAGAGCGTCTCCCAGGAAGGGCGTCCCGACGGCGCAATCGGCCCGCAGCACGATCTGGGTAAACGGACGCGCCAGCGCATCTTGGAGGACGGCGTCATCGGCGAGCGCCGACGCGAACTGCACCTCGAGCCCGGTCTCGATCGCGATACGCGTGGCCGCGTCGAGGCGCGGCAGATCGCCACCCGCCCGGCTATCGAGGTCGTGGACGTAGAGGCGACGCGCGCCTAACTCGACGAATTGCCGCGCGACGGCCACGGGGTCGTCGGAATACACGGTGCTACGGGTCGGATCCCCCTGGCGCAGCCACACGACCTTATCGCCCAGGAGGTTAATGGCGGGGATGATCAGCATATGGTCACGCCGCCCGTCGAGAGGAGCGCCACGGACGCCGAATAACGCGGGCGCGACGCGTCGAGCAAGATATCACGATGCCTAACCTCCAGGCCCTATCTAACGGTCTAACAGTCTAGCGGGGGAGTGATCCAAGGAGTACGTTACTGACGATGCTAATGAGCAGGAGGGCGACGATGGGCGAAAAGTCGAACATACCGGCCGTGGGAATAACGCGCCGGATCGGGGCCAAAATAGGCTCCGTGATCTCGAACAGCAATCGGACAAAAGGCGCCGCGCCGCCGATACTGAACCAACTCAGCACGATGCGCACGAGGATAGCCGCCGTCAGGACGAAAGCGAGTATCTGAATGAAATCGGCGAAAAAAATCACGGGCGAAAACACGATCTGCTGCCTCTTCTAGACTTGCTGGCGGTCTCCGAAGACCCCACGCCCGACGCGAACGAGCGTCGCGCCCTCCTCAACCGCAATCTCATAGTCATCCGTCATCCCCATCGAGAGGCGCCGCCACGCGGGGCCGAAGGTCGGGGCCAGCTCGTCGCGCAGGGCGCGCAAGCCCGCGAACACGCCGCGGAGCCGCTCCTCGTCCGCGCCCAGGGGCGCGATCGTCATCAGGCCCTCCGGTTGCACGTTTTGAAGCGCGGCCAACGACGCGGCGGAGTCGCGCAACGCGCGGGGGGCGAAGCCGCTCTTACTCTCCTCACCCGATACGTTGACCTGGAACAGGATGCGCTGCCGCTTGCCGAGCGCGCCCGCATGGCGATCGAGCGCGGCGGCGAGTTCCTCGCTATCGACCGACTGGATCAGGTCGAACAACCCCACGGCCGCCTTGGCCTTGTTGCCCTGAAGATGCCCGATGAGGTGCCAGGTGAGCCCCGCGCCAAGCGCCGCCACTTTCGGCGCCGCCTCCTGTACGCGGTTTTCCCCCAGGTCGTCGACGCCGGTCGCCGCAATACCGCGTAGCCGCTCCGCCGGCACGGTCTTACTGACCGCCACCAGGGTCACCTCGCGCGGGTCGCGCCCGGCGCGCCGCGCCGCCCGTTCGACGCGCGCGCGCACCATCGCCACATTGTGCGCGATTCCAGCCATATCCCGTCTACTCTCGGCGACGGCCGGTGAAACGGGAAGAGGGTCCACGGTAGTCATCACCTAAAGTGTAGCAAATCCAGGCGACGCCTACCCTGTCTCCCTAAGAGGAAAGGGGGCAAGAAAGCGCCCCCTCTCCCGCGCACGGGGAGAAGGGGCACGGAGGGAAGGGCGCCCTGTTAGGAGCGGTTGCGCAGGAACGACGGCACGTCGTACTGGTCGACGTTCCGCTCTGCCGGGCGCGGACGCTGCGGCTGCGGCTGCTCCACCTGCTGCTGAATGCGCTGCTGCTGCGCCACGCGGCTGGCGCGTCCATCGAAGCCCGTGGCGATCACGATGATCTGCAGGTCGCCCTGCATCGTCTCGTCGATCACGGCGCCGAAGATGATGTTGGCGTCGGGATCGGCCGCCTCCTGGATAATCTGCGCCGCCTCGTTGACCTCGAACAGCGTGTAGTCGCTGCCGGTGATGTTGAGGAGAACGCCCTTGGCGCCTTCGATCGAGACGTCGAGGAGCGGGCTGGCCACGGCGGCGCGCGCGGCCTCGGCGGCGCGGTTGTCGCCCGAGGCGCGGCCGATCGCCATCAGCGCCGACCCCGCGTCGCTCATTACCGACTTAACATCGGCGAAGTCGAGGTTGATCAAGCCGGGGATCGTGATGGTGTCCGAGATGCCCTGAATACCCTGACGCAGTACGTCGTCGGCCAACGCGAACGCGCTCGCCATCGCCATCTTCTTGTCGGCCAGCTGCAACAGCCGGTCGTTCGGAACCGTGATGAGGGTATCAACCTTCTCTTTGAGGAGGTTTGCCCCGTCGTCGGCGAAGCGCCGGCGGCGGTTGCCCTCAAAGGCGAAGGGTTTGGTGATGACGCCGACGGTGAGGGCGCCGAGATCCTGCGCGATCTGGGCCACGACGGGAGCCGCGCCGGTCCCGGTGCCGCCGCCCATGCCGGCCGTGATGAAGATCATGTCGGCGCCCTGCAGCGCCTCGCGAATCTCTTCGTTGCTCTCCTCGGCCGACTTCTCCCCGACCTCAGGGTCACCGCCGGCGCCGAGTCCTTTGGTCAGCTTGTCGCCGATGCGGATTTTGATCGGGGCCATCGATTGAGCGAGCGCCTGGTTGTCGGTATTGACGGCGATAAACTCGACCTCTTGCATGCGCGAGGCGATCATGCGGTTGATGGCATTACAGCCCCCGCCGCCGACGCCGACGACCTTGATCACGGCGTGATCGGCAATGGACGGGACGTTCATTGAGCCCGGCCTCCTCTGCATCTACGTAACTCCATAAAGTTAACGGGTGTACGTCCGGCAGTATAGCATAGGGCGCCAGGACGGGTATCGAGTTGTCAGTTACTCATTGACTCGCGGGGAGGAACACGCGCAGCAAATTGGAGACGCGGTTCATAACCGTCGGGGCCTTGCCGTCGGCGGCGCGGCGCGCCTCCGCATGCACGGCGTCCTGGTTCTTGAGCCCCCATAGCAACAGCCCGACGCTGGTCGAGTAGGCCGGCCCGCTGATGTCCTCGGCCAGGCCGCCCAACTGCTCCGGGCGCCCCAACCGCACCGGCATGTCCAGCACCCGCCGCGAGAGTTCCCCGAGGTCGGCCAACTGCGAGCTTCCGCCCGTCAACACGACCCCGGCCGGGAGGACGCCCGGGTAGCCCGACTTGGCGATCTCGCCCGCCACCTGGCTCATCATCTCGTGGGCGCGCGCCTCCAGGATCTCACACAGGAAGCGGCGGGACACGCGTTCGCCGCTCGCGTTCTCGAAGGTCGGCATCTCGATGAGCTCGTCGTCCTTGATTTTTCCGCTAACCGCCGACCCCTGCGAGATCTTTATCTCCTCGGCCACCTGGAACGGCGCGCGCAGGCCCACGGCGATATCGTTGGTGAAGTGGTTGCCGCCGATCGGGATGACGCCGGTATAGTAAACGCTGCCGTTGACGTAGATCGCGACATCGGTCGTCCCGCCGCCGATGTCGACCAGGGCGACCCCCAGGTCGCGCTCCGACGCGCTCAAGACGGCCTCGCCCGACGCCATCGGCTCGAGCACCATGTCGTCGATCTCAATGCCCGCGCGCTGCACGCACTTCTCGAGGTTGTGGATAGAGGTGGTCGCGCCGGTGACGATGTGCGTAACGACCTCCAGACGGTACCCCGACATCCCCAGGGGATCCTTGATCTCGGCCTCTCCATCCACGATGTATTCGCGCGGGATGACGTGCAGGACGTCGCGGTTGTGCGGGATGGGGGCGGCGCGGGCGGACTCGATGGCCCGATCGACGTCGAACTGCGACACCTCGTGCTGCTGCGGCGAGATCGTCGCGGTCCCATGGCTGTTGCGGCTCTCGATGTGGCCGCCCGCGATGCCCACGAGCGCCGTGCCGATGCGATACCCCGACATACGCTCGGTCCGATCGATAGCGCCCCGAATGGAGGCGGCCGCCTCGTCGATGTCGACGACGATCCCCTTACGCAGCCCCTGCGCCGGGACGACGCCCGCGCCGACAACGGTGAGGCGGTTGTCCTCGTCCACCTCGCCGATCAAGGCGCACACTTTGGTCGTCCCGACATCTACCCCGACAATGACCCGTTGCTCATTGGCCATGATCCTCTCGCTCTCCTGACGGTCCAGAGTGGCGCGTCACCCCGGAGTACGTAGCCTGTAGCTAGTCCCTTTTCAGCCGTTCCGAATGACTAGTTATGCGCTACCGGCTACTACTATGGCGCGGCACACAACTCCCATCAAGACGGAAGCCCGTGTGGGGGCGCTCATGGCGGGGTGAAACATACAGATTCAATTGTGAGTAGCGCCCGTACCTATACGGCATGGCTTACTCGTACTATCTTAGCACTCACACCGACCGCCCTACAAGACGAGTTCAACAGGCACGGTAGGCCAGGTGGGAATATGACGGGACCGGCCGGCTATCGGTTACCCCCGACGGCCCGACGGCTGCCGGGATTCGGTCCGGGTCCCCACGGCCGATGCCACCCATATTCGTATCGACAGTAGGGGCCGTAGAACTCGTTGCCGTTCGGCGTCATAATTTGCAGGTCGACGTAGTTACAGTGGGCGCCGTTCGTGAAACCGCGCTTCAGCGCCTCGAGCGCGACGATGCGCCGCCGCAATTCGTCGTGCAGGTTGATGCCAAGCGCGAACCACCACCCGATATGGCTGTGCCCGATGAGGCCCGACGAGACCGCGCTCCAACGGTAGCGGTCGACCGTCGGCGCGATGTCGGGGGCCACGCTCGCGAGGTCCGCGAGCGTGGCCTGCACCATTTGCACGGCCACGGCGGGCACGTGATCGCCGCTGTGAAAGGTCGTATCGTTCGGGCTGTACACCATTGGAACCGTCGCCGAGGTCGGGATGGTGACGCCCGGATTCGGAGGCGTCTTGACATCGTAGAGCACCGTGCCGCCGGAGTCGACCGTGTAGGTCGCGACGCTGGTGCTCCACAGCACGACCGGCTGGCGATACGCGGCGTCGATGACGATGCGGTTGGGCAGGCGTCCGTAGACTCCTCGCACCGTAATCCAGGGAATGCGCTCCAACCGCCGCTGTATGTCCGACGGACGTTCGAGGAAAATATTGGCCCCGAGACACTGGCAAGAGTCTTGCAGCAGTGCCTGCGGCACGGAGGAACCGCCGACGGCCTGCACCTTCGTGACCGCGAAAACAGGCGAGGTTGCGAGCCAGTAGAGGCCGCCGAGTACGACGGCGAGCGCCGCGAGTTGAGGGAACGGCGTGTGCAGGAGCGAGCGCCACGTCCAACGCCGGCGCGTGCGCATTTGCCGCCGCCCGCGATGCGGACGCCCACGGCCGCGCCGCGGCAGGAAATTCTTGGTCACTCTTCCTCCAGTGGGGGCGCCCCGATAGATCCATCGTGATACACGTACTGCACCTCGGGCTCGAGCAGGACGTCGTACGCGTCCCGCACGCGCCGCCGCGCCAGCGCGATCAGGTCCAACACGTCGGACGCGGTGGCGTGCGGTCCGCCGACGATAAAGTTGGCGTGGAGCGTCGAGATCGCGGCGTCGCCCACGCGCGCGCCCTTCAGCCCGAGGCTCTCGACGAGCCGCCCGGCGCTGTCGCCCCGCGGGTTCTTGAACACCGAGCCGGCGCTCGCCCCTCCGGGCTGCGTCGCCTTGCGCCGCTCGCGCTGCGCCGCCATCTTGCGCCGCGCCTCCGCGGCCTCGACCCGTTGCGCCTCAAAAACGGCGTCGAGCACGACCAGACGAGCGTGCCCGCGAGAGGGAGGCCTCTTTTCCTCTCCTGGCGCCGTCCCTGTGTCCGCGTGGCCACGCGGACACAGGGACGGCGCCACGGCCTCTTCGCGTAGGATACTACGCCGGTACCCAAAGCCCAGCTCGTGGGCGGCCAGCTCGCGCACGTCCCCCGCGGCGTCCAGCACGCGCACGCGCCGCAACACGCCGGCCATCTCCCCGCCGTGGGCGCCGGCGTTGTTGACGACCGCGCCCCCCACGGAGCCGGGGATATCGTGGCACCACTCGAGGCCGGTAAGCCCCGCCGCCACGGTCCGTCGCGCCAGGACGGCCAGCGAGACGCCGCTCTCGGCCCGCACCGTCACGTCCTCGATCCACAGCCCATCCGCCCTGTTGACGACGACGGCGGCGTCGATCCCCGCGTCGTTGCACAGGACGTTCGAGCCACGCCCGAGCACGAGCCAGGGCACGCCGGCCGCGCGCAGGAGCGCGACGGATCGCGCGAGCCCATCCACGTCGCGCGCCACGACGAGCAGCGCGGCCGGCCCGCCCACCCTCCATGTCGTATAACGGGCTATCTTCTCGCCCACGCGGACGTTGTCGAGGCCAAGGAGCCCTTGGAGCCCCTCTAAAAGCCCCTCGCTCACGATAGAGGGCGGGGTGTTTATGTGCATATCCGCTCCCCCGCCTTCCAGATGTCGCCCGCGCCCATCGTGACGAGCGCGACATCCGGGCCGTCGTCGCGCCCGAGCCAGGCCGCCGCGTCGTCGAGGGTGGCCGTGAACGTCGCGCGCGCGCCGACGCGGGACGCGGCCGCCGCGACCTCACGCCCTCCAACACGCGCGCCCTCGTCGCGCGACGCCTCCTGGCGCGCCGCGTAAACCTCCGCGATCGCGACCTCGTCGGCGTCGCCAAAGCTGCCCGCGATCTCGGCGAGAAGCGCGCGCGTGCGGCCGTAGGTATGCGGCTGGAAGGCGACGCGCAGGCGCGCGTCGGGGTAGCGCGCGCGCAGGCCCGCCAACGTCGCGCGGATCTCCGTGGGGTGGTGGGCGTAGTCGTCGATCACCAACGCCCCCCCGCGCGCATGCCCCTTGATCTCCTGGCGCCGCCGCGGCATCGCGAAACGGGCCAGGGTCTCGATGGCGGCCGCGGGCGCGACGCCGGCCTGGGCCGCCGCGGCGAGCGCGCCCAGGACGTTGGCGACGTTGTGCCGTCCCGAGAGGCGCGTCACCACCGGGATCGCGCCCACCCCCGGCGCGTGCAGCGTGAAACGCGTCCCGGCGGAGTCGAAGACGACGTCGCGCGCCGTCCAGTCCGCGGGCGCGTCGAGTCCATACCTGACGACGCGACAGGACGCGTGCGCGACGACATCCCTGACACGCGCGTCGTCGGCGCAGGCGACGATGGTCCCGTCCGCGGGCAAGAGGGCGACGAACGCGGCGAACGCCTCTTCGACCTCCGCGAGGTCACGGTAGATGTCGAAGTGGTCGGCCTCGATGTTCGTGATGACCGCGACGGCCGGGGCAAGGCGCAGGAAGCTACGGTCGTATTCGTCGGCCTCGGCCACGGCCCACGCCCCATGGCCGCCGCGCGCGTTCCCGTCCAGCGCCGGGACCTCGCCGCCGATAAACGCGGTCGGATCGAGGCCGGCGTCGAGCAGCAGGGCGACGACGAGTGCGCTCGTCGTCGTCTTGCCGTGCGTGCCCGCTACGGCGATCGTGCGCAGGCCGCGCAGCAGGCGGCCGAGCAGGGCGGCGCGCTTGACGATGGGCAGACCACGCTCCACCGCCGCCGCCAACTCGGGGTTCTCTGGCCGCACCGCCGACGACACGACGAGCAGATCCACGCCGTCCAGGTGGGACGGGTCGTGCCCGGCGTAGACCGCCGCGCCGCGCGCCGCCAACGCATCGGTCAAGCGGCTCGGCGCGAGGTCGCAGCCGCTCACCCTGTAGCCGCGCTCCAATAGGATACGCGCGAGCCCGCTGACGCCGATCCCCCCGAGTCCCATGAAATGGATCGACGCGGGCGGCGACGGGAGCGCCATGACGCCCGCGTCGAGCGCCCGATCCTCCATGGCGCCCACCACGCCCACGGCCAGGTCCGTCATATTCCGGTCACTCATCACTCACCACCGGTCCCCCGTTTCCGGCCCTGTGTCCGGCCGCCTCACGCACGAGGGCGGCGACGGCGGCCGCGGCGCCGCGGTGGGCCAGGGCCCGGCACGCCGCCGCCATCGCCGCCAGGCGCTCCGTATCGCGCAACAGGGCCAGGGTTTCGGCGGCCAGGCGCGGGGAGGTCAGTTCGCGGTCGAGGATGACGACGGCGGCTCCCGCGCCGGCCAGGCTGCGCGCGTTCCCCTCCTGCGCCGAGAACTCACCCGGCACGAGCACCGCCGGGACGCCCACGATCGGCAACTCGGCCATCGTCGCCGCCCCCGCCCTACAGACCGCGAGATCGGCCGCCGCCAGCGCGTCGGCCATGTCGTCCGCGTCGAGGTAGGTGTAGCGGTGGTAGCGCGCGGCCATCCCCTCGGACAGGGGACGCGACGGCGCCGGCTCCGCGTCGTCGGCGCGGCCCGTGACGTGCAGCACATGGGCGACAGGCAACACCTGGTCCAGCGCGCCGACGACGGCCCGATTGATCGCCCGCGCGCCGAGCGAGCCGCCAAAAACCAGCACCACCGGCGCGTCCGGCGGCAGGTTGAAGCGGCGGCGCGCCGTGTCGCGGTCGGCGCGCAGAAACGCCTCGCGCACCGGATAGCCCGTAACGCTCGTCCCCTCGGCGGGGAGCAGCGGCAACGACGACGCGAAGGCGGTCGCGACGCGCGCGGAGAGCCGCGCGGCCAGGCGCACGGCCCAGCCGGGCACGACGTCGACGCAGAGGGTCAGCACGGGGACGCGCAGCAGCCAGGCGGCCACCGCGACCGGGGCGCAGACGTAGCCCCCGCCGACGAGGACGACGTCGGGGCGGAAGCGGCGCACGATCGTCGCGGCGCGCGGGACCGCGAGGGCAAAACGCGCTATATTGAGCGCGGCCCGCCACGGCGCCATGCCGTTGACCCCTCCGACGCCGAGCCGCGCGTAGGGGAGCCCTGCGGCGGTCACGATGTCGCGATCGAGCGGTCGCGGTCCGATCACGCACAGGACCGACCCGTCGACCGGCGGCGGTAGGTCGGGGCCATCCCCCTGGCGTTGGCGCCCTTGTTCCCCATCCACGGATAGCGTGGAGAGCGCGACGGCATCTGTTGCGGCGTCCGGTCGTGAGCCAAGCCCAAACGCCCGCGGCTGATGGCCGGCGGCCGGCGGCGGGACGTTAACGTCCCGTGGGGCGCTGGCCGCCGGTAGCCGACCGCCGACGGGCGATAGCCGATCGCTGACGGCCGACGGCCGCTCGCGCGTCAGTTGGCTCGCGACGACCAGCGATGGGTAGATGTGGCCGCCGGTTCCGCCACCAGAGATAAGTAGACGCAGGTTTTTGTCCCTCCCGCAGGTCGACCACCTGCTTCGAAATGTTCAGTAAGACGCCGGCGGCGATCATCGAGATGCTCAACGAGCTGTTGCCGTACGAGATGAAGGGGAGCGGTACCCCGGTAAACGGCACCACATCGGCCACGACGGCCATATTGAGCAGGGCCTGAAAAACGATCGAGCAGGTGATCCCGGCCGCCAGCAGGCGGCCGAAGAGATCCGGGGCCAGCATGCTGGCGCGCATCCCGCGCACCGCGAAGAGCGCGAAGACAAGCAGCAGACCCAGCGTCCCGACGAGCCCCCACTCCTCACCAAGGATAGCAAAGATACTGTCGGTGTTGGGCTCGGGCAAGGCCGCGTATTTGGCCTGCCCATTGCCGAGCCCTACCCCGGTCAGGCCGCCCGAGCCAAGCGCGAATTGCGCTTGCAGGATATGATAGCTCGCCCCCATCGGGTCGACGCTCGGGTGTAGGAAGGCCTGAAGGCGCTGATATTGATAGCCGTGTAGGTGGCCCAGATACACCTTGATTCCAATGACGGCCACGAGCGCGAGCAAACCCAGATGCCGCCCCCGCGCGCCCGCCACGAAATAGACCGTGGCCAAAGAGACGACGATGACGACGGTCGTGCCCAGGTCCGGCTCGACCAGCACGAGGCCGGCGACGATCGCGACGACGAGGCCAAACGGCAGGAGCCCGCGCAGCGAGTGGCGCAGCCCGGGCCGCTGCGAGGAGAACCAGTGCGCGGCGTAGAGGACGAGCGCCAGCTTGGCGACCTCACTGGGCTGGAGGCGCAAAAAGCTGATGTCGATCCAGCGCCGCGCGCCCAGGACGGCATGAGAGCGCAACACCAGCAGCAACAGCGGGATGCTGACGACGAGTCCTATCCCGGCGAGGACACGCCAGCGGCGATAGTCGAGCCGCATCGCCAGGTACATCCCGACCCCGCCGAGCAAGAGACCCTCGGTCTGGCGTATGAGATAGTAACTCGTCGAGCCGGTGTAGTCGACGGCCCGGACCATCCCGGCGCTGTACACCATGACCGTCCCGATGACGAGCAGGACGGAGACGGCGAGCAGCAAGACAAGGTCGACCGCGCCGACAAGGGCGATGACCGCCTCGCCGCTCTGGCGGCGGATCTCGATGTCGCGCGGGTCGTGGGGGAGGATGGCCTCGCGCAGTTGTCGCCAGGACGCGGAGAGGGACCGCCGCAGGTTGAAGTCCTTGGGCGGCTCGAGGCGCTTTGTTTCCCTCTTGACACGCGTGGCCAGGCGCTCGTGCAGAGCAGGGCGCGTCCGCACAGCGTGCTTCCCGGACGCCACCTTATCGCCGTAGCGCCTGAGCTTGAGGGGCTTCCCCGCCACCCCGACGACGCGTCGCTCGCCGGCCTTGCGCGGCGTATGCTCCCCGGTCGGACGCTTGATGGATTTAAACATGGGCCGTGAGTCCTCCTACCGCGCGCGCGAAGTCCCGACCGCGCTCCTCGTAATCCTGATACATATCGTAGCTGGCGCAGCCGGGGGAGAGCACGACGGCGTCCCCCGGCCGCGCGAGGCGGGCGGCCCGCGCCACCGCAGCCGTCATCGACGTCTCGGTCACGATAGCCGCGCGTCCCAGGAGCGGCGCTCCCCGCGCATCCGCCTCGGCCAGCGCGCTCTCTATATGTTGTCGAATCAACCCCGCCGCCTCGCCGATGAGCGCGACGCCACGGCAACGGCGCACGGCGTCGCGCGCCAGATCGCCCCACGGTAGGCGTTTGTCGCGGCCACCCAGGATGAGCACGACCGGCGCGTCGAGCGCCGCCAGCGCCGCGCGCGTCCGCTCGGGAGACGTGGCGATGGAGTCGTCGTAATAGGCCACGCCCGCCACCGCCGCGACCCGCTGGAGCCGATGCGGGACGCCGGTAAAGGCGCGGATGGCCGCGCCGATGTCGTCGGGGGCGATTCCGCAGGCGTCGGCCACGACCGCCGCGGCAAGGGCGTTGGCGACGTTGTGCCGGCCCGGCGCCTGGATCTCGTCGACGCGACACAAGACGACGGGGCGCCCACCGCGGTTGAGCGTCACGTCGTCCCCGTCGAGGTAGGCCCCGACCGTCCGGCCCTCTCGCGAGGGCGCGACCAGGGTAAAATATAGCACGCGTCCACGCGTCTGTTCGGTGAGTCCGGCTGATAGGGGGTCATCGCCGTTCAAGACGGCCAGGCCGTCCGCGTCTTGATGCGTCAGGATGTTGCTTTTAGCCGCCACATACGCCTCCATCGTCTCGTGACGATCGAGGTGGTTGGGGGTCAGGTTCGTCACGACGGCGATCCGCGGGCTCACGCGCAGCCATTCCAGCTGGAACGAGGAGAGCTCCAGCACGACCCGCGCGTCGGGCGCGATCTCGCCCAACCGCTCCAGGAGCGGACGCCCGATGTTCCCGCCCACGAAGACGGGACGCGCGCCCCAGCGCAGCATCTCGCCGATCAGGGTCGTCGTCGTCGTCTTGCCCGAACTTCCGGTCACGCCGATGATCGGCGCCGGACAGCGCTCGAAGAACAGCGCGATCTCACTCGTGATCGGGATACCGCGACGGACCGCCTCGCGCACGAGGGGGACGCGCTTGTCGACCCCCGGACTCAACACCAGCGTGTCGCAGTCGAGGACCTCGTCGGGGCGATTGCCGCCGAGCGAATACTCCACGGGGAGGCCGGCGAGCGCGGCCATCTGGGGCGCGAGCGTCGCGGCGTCGCGCGCGTCGCTCACCAGCACGCGTGCGCCCTCTCCGGCGAGCACGCGCGCGACCGCGAGTCCCTCGCGCCCCAGGCCCACGATCGACACCGTGCGGCCGGCATAGGTTGTGTAGGTTGTCATGTCAGCGCCAATCCGATCCCGGCGAGGGCGGCGAGGGCGCCGGCGAGCCAGAAGCGCTGCACGACGCGCGTCTCGGGCCACCCGCCCAACTCGAAGTGGAGATGCAGCGGGCTCATACGGAACAGGCGCCGGCCACCCGTGCGACGGAAATAGGCGACCTGGATGATGACGGAGAGCGCCTCAGCCACAAAGACCGCGCCGACGACGGGGAGCGCGATGATGTCGCCGGTCAGCAGCGCGGCCCCGGCCAGCGCCGCCCCCAACGCCAGCGCGCCGGTGTCGCCCATGAAGAAGCGCGCTGGATGGACGTTGTGCCACAGGAAGCCGAGCAGCGCGCCGACGAGCGCCAGCAGACACAGCGCCACGCCATCCTGTCCATGCGCCAGCGCGATCGCGGCGTACGCGGCGGCCGCGATCGCGCTCGTCCCCCCGGCGAGTCCGTCGAGTCCGTCGGTCAGGTTGACGGCGTTGGCCGTCCCGACGACGACGAAGACGCCCAGCAGCCAGTACAGCGGCGGCGGCAGCGCGAGGGACGTCCGCGCGAAGGGGACATGTATAGGAGGAAGACGCAGCGTGAGTTGCGCCAGCGCCACGGCGACCCCGGCGATCAGCAGCAGCCAACCGAATTTGACGCGCGCCCGCATCCCCCCCCGCTGGTAGCGCGTCGACGACGCCAGGTCGTCGACCAGGCCGAGCGCGGAGGTCGCGACGAGCAAGGCCAACAACAGCCACACCGACGGGTAGAAAGGAGCGACGAAGAGGGCGGCGAGGGCGAACGCCGCCCCGGTGAAGAGCAGGCCCGCCATCGAGGGGGTTCCCGTCTTGAGTTGGTGGCGCGACGGCTCCTCCTCACGCACGATCTTGCCCGCGCCAAGGCGGCGCAGCAGGGCGGGCAGGGGAACGCCCAGCCCCAGCGTCACCGCGCACGCTCCCACGGCCAGGGCCATCCCTTGCGGCACGACGAGCGCCACGGCCATATCGGCCATATCGGCCATACCACTCATACCCTCTCCGTCCCGACGCCCGCGCCATCCACATGGCCCGCTCCGCGTAGCCCTTCCACGACGTCTTCGAGGCGCAGCGCGCGCGAGCCTTTCACGAGCACGACGTCGCCCGAGCGTAGCAGCGGCGCGAGGGCCGCGTCGACCTCCGCCGTGGCCGCGACGACCGCGACGGCGCCGGCCGGCATCCCGGCGCGGCGCGCTTCGTCGGCGATCGTCGCCCCGCCGGTCCCCACGGCGACGAGCGCGTCGGCCACCGCGCGGACGCGCCGCCCCACGGTGCGGTGCGCCGCCTCGCTCTCGGCGCCAAGTTCGAGCATCTCCCCGAGCACGGCCACGCGCCGACGCGGTACGGACGCCAGGACGTCGAGCGCGGCCAGCATCGAGGGTAGGCTCGCGTTCCAGGCGTCGTCGATAATCAAACGGTCGTCGGGGCCGTCGAGCAGGCGCTGCCGCTCCCCGATCCGCACGCGGCCCAACGCCGCCGCGATCCTGTCGCGCGGAACGCCGAAGACGTCGGCCACGGCCGCGGCCGCCAGCAACGCGTACAGGAAATGGCGGCCCACGATCCCCGTCGTGACGCGCGCGCTCCACTCGCCGCGCTCGCCTCCGCCTCTATGGACCACCGTGACGTCGAGGCCCTCCAGCCCGCGGTCGACGACATCGCGTGCCTGCCAGTCGTTGTCCGCCCCCAACCCATAGGTGACGGCGCGGGCGGTCGTCCTGGCGGCCATCGCGCGCACGAAAGGGTCGTCGCCGTTGAGCACGGCCACGCCGTCCGGCGGGAGCGCCTCCACGAGTTCGGCCTTGGCCCGCGCGATCGCCTCGATCGTGCCCAGCCGCTCCAGATGCACGGGCGCGACCATCGTCACGACCGCTATCCGTGGGCGCGCCAGGCGGGCGAGCGCGGCGATCTCGCCGCGTGCGTAGGTCCCCATCTCGAGCACGGCGGCGCGATGCCAGGGCTCCAGCCGCAGCAGCGTGAGCGGCAGACCGATCTCATTGTTGTAGCTGCGCTCGGAGGCGAGGACCGGCAAGGCGGTCGCGAGGACCGCCGCGATCGCTTCGCGCGTCGTCGTCTTACCGACCGAGCCGGTGACCCCCACCACGTGCGCGTCGGGGTGGCGGTCGCGCCAGGCCGCCGCGATCAGCTGCAAGGCGCGCAGCGGGTCGGGCACGACGAGCGAGAGGAAGGGGCGGTCCGCGCCGCGCGCGGCCTGTTGCTCATGGGTGAGCGCGGGAGGGCGCGGCGTCAGCGCGGCCAGGGCGCCGCGCGCGTAGGCGTCGCCCACGTGGTCGGCCCCGTGCGTGCGCGTCCCCGGCAAGGCCACGAAGAGGTCGCCGGGGCCGGCTCGCCGCGCGTCGATCACGACACTATTGAAAGGGGCGCGCGCCAACAGGGACACGTCGACACCCTCCGGCATGGGCACGGGCGCGGCCCCGGTCGCCGCGAGCACATCGCCTACGCTCAACGCCGCGGGCCGCTCGGTCCCCGCGGCTCCCCTCTCCCGCTCGGTCCCCGCGGCTCCCTTCTCCCGCGCCGGGAGGGAGGGACCAGGGGTGAGGACATCTCCCCCTTCGCGCGCGGGGGGAGGACCGGCGGCCCCGGCGTCCCGCGGGTCGCGAGACCGGTCAGCGGCGGAGCGCGGGCCGGGGGTGGGCTCTGTCATTGTTTCATGAACTCGCAGCCGTTGGGCACGCCGGGATATTGCTTCTTCGCGACATCGCTCGGAGTCGAGCCCGGGCGCGACGGGATACCCAGAACGCGATAGAGCTTCATGGCGATATCGTGCCACGTCGGCGCGGCCGTCGTCGACCCCCAGATGTGGTTGCCGTCGGCCGGCAGGTGCGGGTCGGTGAGCGTGACGAGCATCACGAACTTGGGGTTGTCCGCCGGGGCGTATCCGATGAGCGACGCCGTCGTCCCCTTGTCGAGGTTCAGACCGTGCGCGGCTGGCGCGTCGATCGTCGCGGTCCCCGTCTTGGCCGCCACGGGATAGTCTTGCGTCAGGGCGCACAGCGCTTCGCCGTTGCTACCGTCCTCCCCATATGCCGACCGCTCGAGGATATTCGTCATCGTCGCCGCTGTCGCCGGGCTGACCGCGCGCGCCATCGCCTGGGGATGCGTGGTGAGCACGGGCCGCCCGTCCGCCGTCACGATCTGGCGCACCAGGTAGGGACGCATGCGCACGCCCCCGTTGGCGAGCGCGCCGACAGCGGCCGTGAGTTGTACCGGCGTGACGTTGATGCTCTGGCCGTACGAGTTCGTAAAGAGATCCTCGCCCGACCACCGGGGATCGTTGAGCGGCGTATTCACGATCCCCGGATCCTCACCCGGCAGCCCGAGCCCCGTGTACTGGCCGAGTCCGAAGCGCCCTTTTAGATAATCGTAGAACACCATCGGCGGCTTGATCATGTCGACGAACTGGACCATGCCGACGTTGGCCGAATGCTCCAGCATGATCTGCGGCGTCTCGATGCCCCAGCCCTTGCCGGCCTGCCAGTTGTGGACTTCCATGCCGTACTTATCATAGAAGCCAGGGTCGTTGATGGTCGTCTGAGGGGTGAAGTCGCCGTGGTCGAGGCCGGCCGCGATAGAGAGGATTTTAAAGGTCGAGCCGGGCTGGTAGCTCGCCATGGTGAGGTTGCGGAACAGGCTCGGGTCGGTCACCTGCGTGTAGTGGTTGGGGTCGTACGAGGGCAGGCTGGCCAGCGCCATGATCGCGCCCGTGTGCGGGTCCATCACGACGGCCGTGCCGGCGGTAGCGCCGTAGCGCTTGATCGCGGCGAGCAGGCGTTGCTCGACGATGGTCTGGACACGGCTATCGATCGTGAGGGAGAGCGTATCGCCGTCGACCGCGGCGCGCGGCGGCGTGATCCCCGCGGGCAGGGACGGATTGGAGCTGTCGGCGATCCCCGTCGCGATCCCGTCCTGCCCGGTCAAATAGGCGTCGTAGCGCTGCTCGAGGCCGTACTGGCCCCTCCCGCCGGCGTCGACGAAGCCGAGCAGCGAGCCCGCGATCGGGCCGTAGGGACCACCGGCGTCGGGGTACGCGGCGTACCACGTCGGCTTGGGCGGGATCATCCCCGCCAGTCCCAGCTTCCGCACCGCGTCCACCGTCGATTGTGGGACCTGGCGCGCCAACACCGTGTACGCCGGCGAGTCAGGATGCTCCAGCCGTTGCAGGATCACCCCGGCGTCGAGGCCTAGCGCGCCCGCCAACTGCCGCGCCGCCGCCCCTTTCGACGCGATCTGCGTCGGGTCGACCGCGATGAGATAGGCCTGCTGGCTCGTCACCAACGCGACCCCCTGCGCGTCGAGGATCGACCCACGCGGGGCGGGCACGATCGTCTCCGGGTTATACACATGGGCCGCCGCGTGGGCGACGGCGGCGTGCTGCGTCACCTGCCAATAGACGAGGCCGGACGCGATCCTGAGCGCGAAGATCAGCATGGCGGCGAGCAAGGCGATTTGACGCCACCCACCGCGAATAAGACGACCGGACATAGCCCCCCCTATACGTCGATCGCGCGACGATCGCATGTTAGCGCCTATATCATTTATTACTAAAAAAGGATGATTGACACGTGATTGAGCGTCTAGCCCTACGCCCTTACACTACGCTAATGCACGATGTGGTAAAGCGTGACCCAGACATCTCCCCACCAGGAGGCCACCGCGGCGTTCGAGGTCGAGAGGTGGACGCGCGCCGTCGCGGCGGCGCGCGCGGGCACATGTACGATGATGGTGCGCGTCGGCGTCTCCCCCGGCATCGACACCGACGTCAGCGACGGATTCCAGATCATACCGTACTTCTGGGCCTCCGCGATGACGACCCCCGCCGAGGTCAGATGGTTGATCGTCCCTTGAAGCTCAGACTGTTGGTTCTGGGCCGTGTTGTACTCCGCGCTCAGTTCCGGCATGTGGATCGCGGTCCTGACCGCCTGGCTCTGCTGCCAGAGGTAGCACAGCGCGGTCAGGCCCAAGATACAGGTCGCGGCGATAAAAATGCTGACGCGGCCGACGGAGCGGCTGTTCACGCCGACGACGCGGCGGAGGCGTGGGGCGGACGGGACGGCGACGGTACGAATGATCCGGGGAGTAGCGGTCATGGCAATCTCCAGGCGCGTGGCGTTCGATATTATGTTATGTAAGGAATGATTGTAGCGCGAGGCCTCGCGGCGCGACCGCGACGCATGTTCAGAGTATGACCGTGGTGTAGCCGGTCGAAACCGCGCGCGGACGCACGGCGACGACTCGCGAAAAGAAGGGGAAAGCGCGGAGTTTTTAGAAATTGTGCGGTCCCGGTCGGCGTTTGACGCTCATGCGGCCCAAGGGACCGTGACGCGCCGACGCGGGCGAAGGGGACGCGACTCTACGCACACCCCGCGGCGAGACGCCAGCGGGCTTGTGCGTGGGCGCGCAAGATGTACGGCTGGGCGCCGTTGGAGGGCGCGGGCGCCGCGACGTCGAGAGCGGCGGCCGCGCGCGTCATACGGAGAACCGCCGCCCACACGGGCACGGCGCCGACGGAACAGACAGCGGCGCACGACCGTAACCGCCGGATGATCGCCTGTAAGAGGCGGCTGAAACCGACGGTGACGGCCGCTAGAGGCGCTCGGCCACCCGTAGGCGCGCGCTGCGCGCCCGACGGTTGACCAGGACCTCGGCCTCCGTCGCCTTGATCGCGCCGCGCGAGACGGCGCGCAAGGTTGGCTGGTGCGCGCACGTGCAAACGGGTTGCGCCGAAGGACAGACGCATGTCGTGCTCTCCTGTTGCAAAAACCTTTTGACGAGACGGTCTTCGAGCGAATGAAAAGCGATGACGGCGAGACGGCCGCCCGGCCGCAGCAGGGACACCGCCCGCGGCAGCGTCTCCCCCAGAACGTCGAGCTCGCCGTTGACGGCGATACGCAGCGCCTGGAACACGCGCGTGGCCGGATGGGTCCGGCCACGCGTGTACCCGAGCGCCCGCTCCGACAGATGGGCGAGCTCCGTCGTGGAGGAGAGGCGGCCCCGCCGCCGCGCCTCCACGATCGCGCGCGCTATCCGGCGCGAACGAGGCTCCTCGCCGTACTCGTAGAACAACCGGGCGAGGTCCTCCTCACTTAAATCGTTGACGAGGTCCGCCGCCGTGGTCGGGATCGCCGGGTCGAAACGCATGTCGAGCGGCCCGTCGGCCGCGAAAGAGAAGCCACGCTCCGGCATGGCCAATTGCGGCGAACTCAAGCCCAGGTCGAGGAGGACGCCGTCCACCCCGTCCCACCCCTGAGCCCGCACGACCGTATCGATCAATCGAAAGTTAGATTGGACCACGACCGCCCGCTCTCCAAAAAGGGCCAGGCGATCCCGCACCGCGGCGACCGCCACGGGGTCCGCGTCGAGCGCCAGCAAACGCCCATCCGGAGCGCCGCGGCGTAGGATACCCTCGGCGTGCCCGCCGCGACCGGCCGTGCCATCCACGTACCGGCCGCCCGAGCGCGGGGCGAGACCATCCATGACCTCAGCATACAGGACGGAGACATGCTCGTGGTCCTCGCAGCCGCTATCCGTCCCCACGGACGTCGTGTCCGCCGCCGTGTCCACGGCGGCGCCGCCGTCCTCGTCGACGAGGGCGGCCGCGGCGGGAACGGGTAAGGGCGCCGGATGCGCCGGGGGGCAGGATGCGCGCATTTAGATATCCAATCCTAAACCTGCCAGTTGCTCCGCGATGTTGCCGCTCTCGGCCTCGGCGCGCGCGCTCAACTCCTGCCAGCGGCCCCGTTCCCAGATCTCGATGCGGCTGTACTGGCCCACGACGACCGCGGTCTCCATGAGCCTGGCATAGTCGCGCAGGAACGCCGGGACGAGCACGCGGCCCTGGCGGTCGAACTCGCACTCGGTCGCGCCGGAGAAGACAAAGCGCTTGGCCATGCGGGCGGCCTCCGTCGCGGGCATCGCGTCTAACTTTTCCGCGACGGAGCGCCACACGTCCTGCGGATAAATGACAAGACAGCCGTCGAGGTTACGCGTGATGATAGCCCCCTCGCCGAGGAGGGCGCGGAAGCGTGCGGGGATCGCCATGCGCCCCTTGGCGTCGAGACTATGCTCGTACTCGCCTAGGAACACGCTGGCCTCCCGGAGTTATCCACTCTACCCCCCACTTATCCCCACTTTTCCCCGCATTTATCCACAACAAGGCGATTATACCGCTCCGACACCCCTCCTGGCTAGTACCTTATGCGCCTATTCACGGGTTGTGAGGCCCTTGCAAGGGGGCTAATCGCCCCACGTCGGCCCTTCACACCGTCGATAGCTGGGGATAGGTTCCCCCGAACCGCCCCGCGCCGCCGGGGAGGGTAAAAACCGGCCCGTCGCCCGGCGTGGGGGAAAGTGGGGGATAAAGGGCTGATTCGGGCCGTATGTGGGGGATACCGCGGGGGATACTGTGGGGCGCTCCATCAGAATGGGTGGGTAGGCGCGTGCGCTATAGTGTGGGCAATGGACCCCGAGACGCTCGCCGCGGCCTCTTGTCCTGGGAGCGCACGAGACGGGGGCGAAGGGCGGGAAAGACGGGACAAGACGGGACAAGACGAAAGAGAGTCGCGGTCAATCTATTATGAATACAATTCTTGTCGTCGGCTCGATCAACATGGATCTCGTGGCGCGGTGCCCGCACGTGCCCGCCCCGGGGGAGACGGTGCTCGGATCGGACTTCGCACAGCACCCCGGAGGTAAGGGGGCCAACACCGCGACGGCCGCGGCGCGCCTGGCGCGCGACGGCGGGGTCGCCATGCTCGGGGCCGTGGGGAGCGACGACAACGGCGTCGCGCTCACGCACAACCTGCGCGAGCGGGGGGTCGACACGGCCCGCGTGGCCACGGCCGCGGCGCCCACCGGCGTCGCGCTCATCGCGGTCGCGGATGACGGCGCCAACAGCATCGTCGTGGCGCCCGGCGCCAACAGCAGGGTGCTGCCGCCGGATATCGACGCCGCGCGGGCCGCCCTTACCCCCGCCCCCCCCGCCATCCTCGTCACCCAAATGGAGATCCCGCTCGAGACGGTCGTCCGCGCGGCCCTGGCGGGGCGCGACATGGGAGCCTGTGTCCTGCTCGACCCTGCCCCGGCGCCCGCCCACCTACCGGACAGTCTCCTGGCCGCGGTCGACATCTTGATGCCGAACGAGGGCGAACTGGAGACGCTGACCGGACTCCCAACCGGGACCGTGGAAGAGGCGGCCCGCGCGGCGGAGACGCTGCGTGCGCGGGGCGTGGGGAGCGTGGTGGTGAAGCGCGGGGAACACGGCGCCCTGATCGTCGACGCGGCGGGCGCGCGCGTCGTACCGGCCCCCCGCGTCGAGGCGATCGATACGACCGGCGCGGGCGACTGCTTCAATGGAGCCCTCGCCGCCGCTCTTGCCGAGGGGCAGGCGGTCGACGCGGCCGCGCGCTTCGCCACGCACGCGGCCGCGCTCGCCTGCACGGCCCTCGGCGCGCAGGAGGCGCAACCGACCAGGGAGCAGGTCGACCGGTTACTGTCCACTAGCCACTAGTTTGGGCACGAGCGCGCGCCAGGGTTGCGCGCGGCGCGCGGCCTTGCGGCTGTCGCTCGGCAGGGTCACGGTAAAGGTCGTCCCCTGGCCCGGTTCGCTCTCCACCAGGATATCGCCGTGGTGCGCCTGCACCACAGAGCGCGAGATGGCGAGGCCCAGCCCCGTCCCGTGCGCGTTCTGTTCGCGCGCCCCATCGGCGCGATAGAAGCGCTCGAAGATGCGGGCCATATGCTCGGGCGCGATGCCGATCCCCGTGTCGGACACGCCTACGCGCACGCCATCGCGCGTCTCTTCGAGCGTCACTGTAACGCGGCCCCCGTCGGGCGTGTAGTTAACGGCGTTGTCGAGCAGGTTCGTGAAGAGTTGGCGCAGGCGCGTGGCGTCGCCGACGATCGTGACCGGCCGCAGGCGCTCGGCCTCGACGGTCACGTTGCGCTCCGCCGCGATGATACTGACGCGGGCGCTCAGGCTGTCCAGCATCTCCGCGAGTTCCACGGGCTTGTGCTGCATGCCGGCCGGATCGACGTCGATGCGCGTCAGCGTCAGCAAGTCGCTTACGATAGTAGAGAGCCGCCCCACCTCCTCGTCCATGCTCAGCAGCGTCTGGCGGTACTCCGCGGCCGAGCGCGGGCGCGCCAGGGCCAGGCCAAGCTCGGCCTGCATCACGGTCAGCGGCGTGCGCAGTTCATGCGAGGCGTCCGAGGCGAAGCGCTTCTGGCGCTCGAAGGCCTCCTGTAGCCGTGCGATCATGTCGTCGAACGTCGCGGCCATGCGCCCCAATTCATCCTCCTGGTCGAGGTTAAGGCGCTGACCCAGGTCGTTCGCCGTGATCTGCCGCGCCCGTCGCGTGATGTCGTCGATCGGCTTGAGCGCCCGCCCAGCCAATATCCACCCTCCCGCCGCCGAAATCAGGAGGAGTGTACCCGCGATATACACCAGGATATCCTTCAGTCGATCGACTTGGTCCGCGATGTGCGTCAACGGCGCGGCGATCTGACCGACGACGGGCCCATACTCGCTGTGCAACGTCATCGCGAGGCAGCGGTACTGACCGCAGTTGTTCACGATAGGCTGGGTAGATGCGCCGCGTTTCGCCTCATCCTGGACCGTTGCCTGATCCTTTGTCGCGCTGCGCTGCTTGAGCGGCGAATTAGGCGGCGGAGCGCTCGACGTCCCGTAGCGCGTGGGCAGCGGCTTGCCGTTCTCCGATGTGAACTGTATGTGTAAGCCATTTTGATTCAACGCGGACGGGTTCTGTACCTGTAGCCCGCAGGTCGTTAGATCAGATACGTGTCCCAAACCCCTCGTGTAGGGCGCATAACACGCCGGGTTAAAGTTTAGCTTGACCTCACGATTGAACGTGTCTTGCAAGACCGCTTTAAACTGATCGTCGTACCGGTCAAACTGATATTGTTTGAATTCATAGAATACGCCGCCGACGAACGCGGCGAGCACGAGCGCGACGAGGCTGGTGTACCACAGCGTCAATCGGAAGCGGATGAGGTGAGGTAGGCGCGGCAAGCGCGCCAGGCGCGAGTGGATCATGAGGATCGCCTCCTTGAAGAGAGCGGGAGGGACAGGACTAGTTAACCAATTATAGCGATACGGGCCGCACGAGGCCATGGCGCGAGGGTCCATTCAGGGCGTGTTGTGTGTGGGCGCGTCGCGCCCGGTTGACCCTCCCACGCGCCCGCTGATACGATGGGTTATTCTTATAGTTTGTAGTTCACACTCATACTCTATTATTTGCCAAGAGGAGCGTCACCACTGTGCAGAAACGTTTTCTCGACTGGGCGCACATCGAGGCGCTCGTCGACACGCTCGTCAAGCGCCTGCCGCGCGATTACGACGTCATGCTTGTGATCGCGCGCGGCGGGATGGTGCCGGGCTGCCTCATCAGCGAGAAGACGGACATGCGCAACATCCTGACGGTCGCGGTGGTGTATTACACCGGTCCGGGGCAGACCCTCGACCGGCCTGTCTTCCTGCAGTTCCCCGACGACATCCTGCTGGCCGGCAAACACATCCTCATCGTCGACGACGTCTGGGACAGCGGCAAAACGATCACAGCCGTCAAGGACCGCCTCAACACGGTCGATTGCCGCTACGAGGTGACGACGCTGCACTACAAGCCCGCGCACTCCCGCTTCCCTGCCCAGCCCGACTACTACGCGGAGGAGACGAACGACTGGATCGTCTACCCGTGGGATCCCGAGCGGGATCGGGAATGACGAGGCCAGCGACCGGTGACCAGCGCCGCAGGCCCTTGCGCATAACAAAGACGAGGGCAACCAACGCCGCGGATCCTCGCGCATAACAAAAGGGCGGGGCAACCAACGGTGTTGGTTGCCCCGCCTACTTTAATACTCGTCTTATACTATCTGCGTGATCCCTGGCATGGCCTTTGACCACGGCCGGCGCGTGCGAAAAGGAAGACTCTCAACTCTTCTAACGGCTCACGGGCCTGTTCTCACACCGGCTTTGGCGAGGGGCGCATCGATTGACGCGTTTATCTCGCGGCCAGCCCATCCTGCGATGGGCGCCTTCAATCGATCTGAAGTACTCCGTAAGCGGTCTGCGGCTTTTTCAGTGGATACATAGGATGACCCTCCTGTCCTCACACTGTGATGAGCGGCTTTACTAATGCGCCTCCGCAATGCTCATCATGCCTCACTTTACCCCTTGTCGGCCACTTTGTCAAGATTTTTTCCGTTCCCGACAAGACCGTCATTAGACGCTTGGCCGCCCCGGTCGCCCCCGTCGCCAAGTTCGGAGGGTGGGGCCATGACGGTGCGGTACTCCGTGCCGCTCCCGTCGAAGAGGTACGAGAGCGCCGCGAGATATGCGTCCCCGTCCGGCTCGGCGGCGGCGGACTTGAGGCGGGTCGCCAGGTGATGGAACATGCGATTGACGAGACGATGAGCCAGGAAGCTCACCTCGTCCTGATCCTCCTGAGGTAGGTGGCCGAGCGCGGACAGGGTGCGCGCGAGTTCGGCGTCCTTCTGGCGGTCGACGTGGGCGCGCAGCCCCGCGATGAGCGGGACGGCCCGGCGCGCGCGCGCGTCGGCGGCGTAACGCTCCACGCACGCGTCGACGAGAGCCTCGGCCGCGGCGAACCCCGTCGTGCCCTGGAACCCCTCGCCGCCGGCTTCCGCCAGCGAGACGGCCCGCAAGCCATCCATGTCGATCACCGTGACGCCTGCGAGCCCATCCACCGCCGGATCGACGTCGCGCGGCGCCGCTATATCGAGCAGGAGCAGGGGACGCGCCACGTCACGCGGGCGAACCGTCGCGGGCACGATGAGCGGCGCGGGGGCGCGCGTGGCCGCGATGGCGAGATCGGCCGCGGCCAGCAGGTCGGGCAACTCTTCGATGGCTTCATCGCGGCCGTCGCACGCGACGGCAAGATCGGCGGCCGCCGCGCGGGTCCGGCTTACGACGACGATCTCGCCGATCCCCGCCGCGCGCAGGAGATCCGCGCTCACCCTGTTGATCGCCCCCGCCCCGATCAAGAGGGCTGTACGGCCCGCCAGTCCGCCCAGGCGCGCCCGCGCCACCGCGATGGCGACCGCGCTCACGCTCGTATCGGTCGTGCCGAACGGGGTCTCGGCGCGAACGCGCTTGCCGCACGTCACGGCCGCGCGGGCCAGGAGTCCCAACTCGGGACCGGCGATGTCGCGCGCGGCGGCGTAGGCGAACGCCTCGCGCACCTGCGTCAGGATCTGTGTCTCGCCCGGGACGAGCGAGCTCAAGCCCGCGGCCACGGCGAAGAGGCGCCGGACCGCGTCGCGGCCGTCCCCCTGCTCCAGCAGCCCCTCGGTCTCGGCCGGGGACACCCCCGCCACCGCGAGGAGATGCATCGTGGCGCGGGCCGACGCGGCGCGCGTGTCGGGCGCGACGAGATATATTTCCGTCCGGTTGCACGTCGAGAGGACGGCCGCCTCGGCGATCGACGGCTCATCCCGCAAAAGGTCTAGCAACCGGTCGAGCGCGTCCCCGTCCACGGCGAGCCGGTCGCGCAACGCCAGGGGGGCGCTGGCGTGACTCGCGCCAATAAATCCGATAGACACGGCATGCTTCCTGTACTGTGCTCAGGGCAGCACGGATAGGGGGCAGACAATATACGCGCGCGGACAGGCGCCCCCGCCAGCCGAATGTGATACCTTATGTGATACCTTCAGTTCCACTATACCAGTGATAGCGCCTTGTATACTACACGCGGGAGACCAAGCCTCGGGGACCGGGTGAGAGACGACGGGGCCTCGGGGACCGGGTGAGAGACGACGGGATAACAGGCGGAGGGACATGGCACGCTACATTATCGACGGCGGGACGCCGTTGCGCGGGACGGTTGAGGCCGCCGCCAGCAAGAACGCTATCCTGCCCATTATGGCGGCGACACTACTGACGGACGACGAGTGCGTGCTGACCAACGTGCCGCAGATCACCGACGTGATCGTGATGGGCAACCTGCTGCGCCGCCTGGGCGCCGAGGTCGAGGGCCTGGGAAGTAAGACGGTGCGCATCTGCTGCCGCGGCGTCGGCGAAACCGAACTGGCTCCCGACCTCGTCGGGCGCATGCGCGCCTCGGTCGTGTTGGTGGCGCCGCTCCTCGCACGCCTGGGCCGCGTCACGACAGCGCACCCCGGCGGCTGCGTGATCGGGCAGCGCAACATCGATACGCATCTGGAAGCCCTGGAGGCGCTCGGCGCGACCGTCCGGGAGGCGCACGGCGTCTACACCGTCGAGGCCACGGGGCTGCATGGCGCCAGCATCTTTCTCGACGAGGCCTCCGTTACGGCGACCGAGAACACGGTCATGGCCGCGGCCCTCGCGCGCGGGACGACGGTGATCAAGCACGCGGCCTGTGAGCCGCACGTCGTCGACCTGTGCAACTTCCTCGTCAAGATGGGCGCCCGCATCAAGGGGATCGGCAGCAATCTGATCAAAGTCGAGGGAGTCGACGGGCTGCACGGCGCCGCGCACGATATCATCTCCGACCACATCGACGTGGGCACCTTCGCCATCGCCGCGGCGGTCACGGGCGGCGAGATCACGATCCGCAACGTCGTCGCCGACACCATGGAGATGACGAACCTCATTCTGAGCCGCATGGGCGTCCGGATCGATCGCATCGACGACACGACGATCCGCGTCGGCGCCGACCGCCTCGTCGCCACCCGCAAAATCGACACCGACCCGTGGCCCGGCTTCCCCACCGACCTCGCCTCGGTCGCGATCGTGCTGGCCACGCAGGCCCACGGCACGACGCTCGTCCATGATTGGATGTACGAGGGGCGCATGTTCTTCACGAACCAGCTCGTCGGGATGGGGGCCAGCATCGTTCTATGCGACCCGCACCGCTGCGTCATCACGGGCCCAACGCCTCTACAGGGGCGCACCGCCTATAGTCCGGACCTGCGCGCCGGGGCCGCGCTCACTCTGGCCGCGCTCGCCGCGCCGGGCCGCAGCGAGATCTACGACATCGAGTTCGTCGAGCGCGGCTACGAAAACTTCGTCGACCGCCTCTCGGCCCTCGGCGCGACGATCGAGAAGGCCGTTTAGACAGGTCGTTTAGACAGGTGTAGATACGGCGGCCGGCAACTCGGCCGCCACGCCTTACCCTTCCTCCTCCCGCGGAATCCCTATCTCCTCGGCCTTGGCCAGCAAGAGGGTGAAGCGACGGCGCGTGCGCAGGTACAGGGCGGCTTCGTCTTCGGCGGGGCCCCGCTCGCGCCGCTTTTCAAGATATTCCTCTATTTCCTGGAGTAATGCTAGTAAGTCGGCGATCATAGCCCAATACACGGCGAGATCGACCGGCGCGATCTGCATATCTTCCAGGAGGACCTCGGCCGCGCGCATCTCATCGCGTAGATCGAGCCAGTCGCCCAGGGTCGGGGACGGTGTTATCGGTTCCATAGATATTTCCTCCCCCGCTATGATACCCCTTCCATGCGTGCGGGCCATCCGTGCCGGCCATCCGGCCGGGCCATGCATGCGTCATTGGCCCAGGGCTCGTAAATTGTCGCCTCCTCCTTCGCCCCCTCCGCCCCCTTACAAGGGTAGGTTTTTGTGTGGAGGGGTGAGCAGCGACGCTGCTCACCC
>JAABUO010000636.1_pt1 | contig 60262 bp, 50 predicted proteins | sample 5559291 | NCBI WGS metagenome assembly JAABUO01 (sample SAMN10711878, study PRJNA513372) | rock metagenome | isolation source: Antarctica rocks | place: Antarctica: Victoria Land, Finger Mt sud | reverse complement strand
TTTGTACCAGGCGCGCTGCTTCAATCTTGAACTCGCGTGTATACGTTTTCGGCTCTTTTGGCATGAGTTCCTCCCTTGGTTGAGTATAATCCAAGTTTGGCGACTCTCTCAAATCGGGGCAAGGTCACTCTTACGTCGGCCTTCTTCTGGGTTCAGATTCTTAGGGCCAGTATATACTGCTACGTAACGTGTCACTAGCCGCGACGTAGGATCATCTCAAAGACTTGGCGAGTAAGGTCCCTTTGGACTGAAGACAGGGAATCAGAACGGGTATAGACGCGCGTCTACTACTTCAGCCGCCTTATCGAAGAGGGCAAACTCTGCGCTATCGGGAGCCTGGAAGATCGCCGACATTCGCTCCAAATCAGTATGGCTAATAGGAACTACCCCATGCTCGCCGTGCTGATTCCTCATCATCAGGCGCTGCCAGAGTTCCTCCCGCGGCGGGTTGAAGTAGTACAGGTCAACGGGTACTCCAAGAGAACGAGCGTCAGAACGCTTCTGGTCGCGCTCGGATCTGCCCCAAAAGCCATACTCAAGTACAACACTCTGACCGAGGCCGAGCAGAGTCAGAGCAAGCCGAGAAAGCCGCTCCTCAAGGCGATCATGAGTTATGCTGTTATCATGGTCGATACCCAGGTCAGCCATCCACTCATCAGGGCAAAGACGAACGATTGATAACTCGTTTTCTAAGCGTTTAGCAAAGGTGGTTTTCCCAGAGCCTGGAAGCCCACAGAGGATAATTAAGCGAGGCTTCCTATCCTCATCAGTTTCATTCTTATCTGATACAAGTCCATTCATTATCTATACCCTTGAGCAAAGGATAAAAGAGAACGATGTTGAATTAGTCTTTCTCTTTACCAACTATACGAAATCACTCTTCAACTTTACGCAAGGCCGCAGAATGCACTTCATTATAAGCTTTCGCAAGGAGCTTCGAGACGTTTTTCCCATCTGCGGTAAATGGTGCATCGCCGAGACGTTTGAGGATGGCGTTCTCGATATCGGATGCAACGGGATGAATGGCGAAGGTGTCCAATGCTTCTCCTGCTTGCCAGAACGTGCCTAACTGGTCTTCGAGGCGCAACGTTGGCTCATCTTGCTGAGTTTCTTCGTGCTTCTCCTGCTTCGTACCATTTGTCTTCTCGCTCTTGCCCTTTGCGTCCAGTTTTTCGACGCGCTTTGCTCGCAGGGCGGCAATAATAGCTTCTTTGTCGCGCCCACGTAGTTTGAAGAGCAGGAAGGGGTCTTCGTCGAAACGTTCCGCGAGAATATAATAGACGGCGGCAATGTGTTTACAAGGGTTGGCCCAGTCGGGGCAGGTACAGCTTGTTTGCAAGTCGTCCTCGGTCTCTGGGAAGAGCGAGAGATTGACGCTATCGAAGGCTTCTTCGATGTTCCTGGGCATCTCGCCAGCTAGTAGTTTCGCGGCAAAGAGAGCTTGTGAGGACATGGCAGTTGTGACCTGTTCCCAATCGCTTTTCGAGAGCGGTTGCAGGCGTATTTTGATGGCATATGGCTTCTCCATTGACCCCTGCACCTTCGCTTTGACCAGCCCGGCCTCGATGTCGATGGACAGCACCTGCCCTTTGCGTGCGTAGGAGCGACCGCGCGTGAGGCGTGTTCCCATGCCGAACGACTCTAGCACACTGACCCAGCGTTGAGACCACCACGTTTCGCCGATGGCACCGCGCTCATTTTTTGTTTTGATACCGCCTTCAACCTTTCGTGGTCTACTCTCGGAGTAGTAGTCCCATTCAAAGTTATCATAGCCGCCACGCCATCGTCTGCTCATAACATCACTCTCCTACTGCCTCTCGGCTCAATGCAAACAACTCTTTCAATTGAGATGTTGACATTTCGGTCAGCCAGTTTTCTCCATTGCCGATAATGCTTTCGGCAAGCTCTTTTTTCTGCTCGATCATCTGGTCGATACGCTCTTCCAAGGTGCCAACACACACGAACTTATGGACCTGCACATTCTTCTTTTGCCCGATACGAAAAGCTCTATCAGTTGCCTGGTTTTCTACGGCTGGATTCCACCAACGGTCAAAATGGAAGACGTGGTTTGCCGCCGTGAGATTCAAGCCAACGCCACCAGCCTTGAGCGATAAAATGAACAGCGGCGCACCGCATCTCTCTTCCTGGAAACGCTGTACCATGATATCGCGTTGCTTCTTGGGGGTGTCACCATGCAAGAATAGTACCTCTCGTCCCAAACGTTCTTGCAAGGTAAGACGCAGTAATGCACCCATTTCAGCAAATTGTGTGAAGATCAGGGCTTTATCATCAGCCGCCAGTACCTCTTCTAGCATCTCCTCAAGCCGATTGAGTTTGCCCGAACGTTGCTCTAAACGGCTCTTATCACCCATAAAATGCGCTGGATGGTTACACACCTGCTTCAACTTCATGAGCGTTGCAAGCACCAGCCCGCGACGCTCGATGCCCTCGGCCTCTTCAATCCTCTCCAGCATCTCTTTGACAACGGCTTCATAGAGCGAAGCCTGCTCCTGCGTCAGGTTACAAAAGACCTTCATCTCCATTTTTTCGGGTAGGTCTTGAATGATTGCTTTATCAGTCTTCAAACGGCGCAGGATAAAGGGCTGCGTCAAACGTTTTAGTGCGTCGGCGCGTTCGGGATTGTGATAGCGTTCGATAGGAGTGGCGAAGTTTTTGTGAAATTCAGTACCAGAGCCAAGATAACCTGGGTTGAGAAACTCCATAATTGACCAGAGTTCAGACAGTCTATTTTCGACGGGTGTGCCTGTGAGAGCAATTTTGTAGTTCGCGTCAAGCTTCTTGATCGCTTGCGTCTGTTTCGCGGATTCGTTCTTGATATTCTGCGCCTCGTCTATCACCACCTGCTCCCACGTAATTGGTGCGAGATGCTCTTTGTCACGTAGTGCTAGCGAGTAGGTCGTAATCACCACATCGTGCTTCTTGACCTCATCCACAAACGCCTGACCAGAGAGCCGTTCCACACCATGATGCACCATGACTTTGAGCGAAGGTGCAAAGCGTTGTAACTCACGCTGCCAGTTGCCCACAATCGACATCGGGCAAATCACAAGCGTTGCATGTTGTTTGCCGCTACCATTCTTGCTTGCACGGTCGTAAAGTAAGAGAGCTATAAGCTCTGCCGTTTTACCAAGGCCCATGTCGTCCGCCAAACACGCTCCCAGGCCATATTGTTTGAGGAACGTGAGCCACGAAACGCCTTTTACTTGATAGGGACGCAAAGTGCCTTGAAATGTACTCGGAATATTCACTGTTGACCAGTCAACGTTCTCTTTCAATCCCGCGAGCAGGTCGTTGACCCAGCCTTCGCCTTCGACCTCTGCAACCTGTAGTCCGGTCTCGGAGATACCTTGACCGAGACCAAGCCCTAACGCTTCGCCAAGTTTCATCTCGCCACGTTTGCGCTTCTTCTGAAAGAAGCTAATCGCGGCCTCGATCTCTTCGGGGCGCAGTTCTACCCACTGCCCACGCACCTGAACAAGCGGCGTTTTCAGATTGACGAGACGCTCAAATTCGTCTTCCGTCAGTTCTGAATCGCCAACTGCCGCGTTCCAGTCATATGAAACGATGCTATCAAGTCCTACAAGTCCTTGCGAAACCCTCGGATCCGCTTTGGGCTGGAGTTTCAATTTCACCTTGAGGCGGGCCGAGCTTTTGGACCACCAGGGCGGAACAAGAACGCCGAAGCCGCTCTGCTCTAACAGAGGAGCCGACTGCCGTAAAAATGTATACGCCTCTTCTGTATTCAACGTCAGTTCGCGTGGATGCGCCGTTTTCAAACTCTCCTCAAGCATTGGAAAGAGACGTGACGCCCTACCAAGATCGGTCAGCAGCCGCTCCTGCGGATTCTCGAATTTGTGGTTGAGAAAGGTGAGCGTGTCAGAGCGTTCCTGCCATACATCATCTGCTGGCACAAGTAAACTTCGGTCATCGTTTGCTTGTAAGTGAAAACTGATATGCCATACCTGCTCGTCAGCGTCAGGCGCATCCAGGCGAAAACAGGTGCGAAATGGTGCATTGGCGGCTACGGGCTGTAGTGTCTCAAGCCACGCGGCAAGCGATTTCGCGAACTGCTGTAGCTCTTCAGGCTGTGCCGAGAGCGTAGGGTTGTCAGAGGATAACGCTCGTAACCATTGTTCTGGTACAGCTTTGCGCGAGGCACGACTTGAGACAAATGTATTTGAGGGGAGGCTTTCACGTATAAAAGCATCAATGCTGGCATCGAGAAATTTCTGCACAATGTCTCGTAGCAACGATACCTTCTTCTCACCTGCTGGCATAAACGACCAGCAAAGCGGCGGCATGGCTTGCGTCAACACATCTACACGCGCGGTATCTTCAGGTGAGAGAAACGCCTTCCAAACAGCCTGATAGAGTTTGTTTTTGCCCTGTTTGGTCTCTTGCAACGTAGGGATGAAAGATTGCTTCGTCACCAGTTCAAACGCAAACTTCGCCAACGTCATCCAGAAACGCAGTGAACCACCATAGGCAATAGTATACGGGAAGTTTTCAGGCAGTGCGAGCAACGTATCAAGCACAAGACCGCCCTGAAAAGTGAGCGTCTCGACATCCCGCCATTTCAAACTCGTTGCGGTTTCAGTTGGCTCTTCGACAATCAACTCGGGAGAATGAATTGGTATTTTAGAGGTAGAGGGTAAGCGCAATGAAAGCGTGTTCGTCCCTGCCCTTTTCAGAAGTGGCGAGCCAATAACATCGCCCAGTGCCTCTTTGAGGGCAGCATGAGACAGCACAAACGGATGGTTACGCGTTGGTGCCGGTTCAGAAGATTTTTCACTCTGCTTAAAAAATGTTGCATCGGATGATTCAGCCCATATGTGCAGAGTGCCAGAAACAAGGCCATCATAGATGGCATGTAGTACTATCAAGATATCTCATCTATAACTATGATTGAGGTGACGACTCCCCACGCTTACAAAGCGGAGGCTTCTGGAATAACACAGGATTGTCGTCCCAATCCCACAATGTTTAAGGCCGCATTGAGATCACGATCTATCGACAGGAGACAGCAGGGACAATGATACACTCGCTCCGAGAGTGGCATCTTTTGTCGATGATGACACCTGCTGCAATCCTGCGAGGTGTAGGCGGGGTTGACCTGGATGAATTGTCTGCCAGCTTCTGCCGCTTTGCAGGACAATTGCGAGAAAAAGGCCGGCCATGCCGCATCGTGAATACTCTTTGCCAAACAGTGATTATGCATCATGCGGTTGACATGCAAGTCTTCCACACAGATGACGCCAAAGCAGTCAACAATCTGTCTCGACTGCTGGTGCGTGAAGTTGTGGCGTTTAAACTTGGCTCGCTCATGCACTCGCGCCACCACCTTGCGATGCGTGCGACGCTCTTGCGTGCCCTTTGCCAGCTTCGCATGTTTGCGTTGCACCTTCGCCAACGCCTTCTCTTCCATGCGGAAAAAGCGAGGATTGGCAATCTCTTCACCCGTCGAGAGCATGGCAAAGGTTTTGAGTCCTACATCAATCCCAACTTCAGTGGGAACTGGCTCAAGGTGTTCTGGCTCATACTCACACGAAAAGGTGACGTACCACTTGCCCGTACTCGAACGATGCAGCGTACAGGTCTTGATGCTTCCCCTCACAGGACGATGGTAGACCATCTTGACCGCACCAATCTTGGACAGAGAGACACGGTTGTCATGGGTGATGCTAAATCCACTCTGCGGAAAGCAGAACGAGTCATAGCGAGCGACACCTTTGAAGCGCGGATAGCCAGGTTTCTCCCCTGCTTTGACGCGACGATAAAACGCTTTCATCGCAAGGTCAATGCGTACCGCAACGTTTTGCAGGACCTGAGAATGAACACTATTCAACGAAGGGCGTTGCTCTTTCAGCATCGGATACGTGGCTTGTTGTCCATAGCACGACAGGCCCTTCCCTTCTTGCTCATACGCATTCTTGCGGTTTTCAAGCAAATGGTTGTAGAGCCATCGGCACTCTTCAAGAGTGGACTCCAGTGAGTTCAGTTGTTTGTTAGTCGGAAATATCCGATACTGAAAGTTTTTAAGCATAGGTGTAGTATGGTCTAAACTGTAGTGTGTGTCAAGGAGATGTCTCGCCTATCTCACCCCAAGAGGGAAGGCCATTCAGCCCCTTGCTTGAAAGACAGGGCCTTCTGGCCCGTTCGGTAATTCAGCGACTGAAGATTTGACTTCGATATAGCGTGCAAGGATAAAAACCAGATCGGAGAGGCGGTTGAGATAGCGCACAACCTCTACATTCTCGATAACCCCATTGTGCAACAATTTCGCCGCCATGCGCTCCGCCCTACGAATAATTGTACGCGCAAGGTCAAGTGCGGCACCATCAAGGGTATCACCAGGGATAATGAATTTGTTGGGAATGTCTACCTCTTGCTTTAACGCTTCCTCTGTCTGCTCAAGGTGCTGCACATGCTCAATCGTCATACGTAGCCCCATTTTCTCATAGTTTTCGGGCGTGGTCGCCAGTTCACCCATCAGCAGATAGAGTTCCTGTTGTATACGATAAATAATATCTTTGACCTTCTGCTCTTGCGCCATTGCGCGAGCAAGCCCCAGTGCTGATGTTGCCTCGTCAACGGTACCGAATGTGTCGGGGCGTGGGTCATATTTCGCCACGCGCTCTGCTCCCAATAGACCCGTGTAACCCGTATCACCTGTGCCTGTTGTCACTTTCGCCATAATAGCCTCTTTTTCGCAATCTATTAAGAATATTTTACCCCAGATATTTATAGGCGCGGCTCACACGTCGCCAGTCCATCTCACGTCCACGCACGGGCCTCTCTTCGTCCAGCAATTCCAGCGTATCTGTTGCAAGGAAACGGCGGCGTAGGTTCGATAGGTCGATTTGCTCATCGGGCGGAAAAAATGCACGATAGAGGAGTGCAGCTTCAGCCAAGGTCAGTATACCATCTCCTAATTTGGGTTCTTTGAGTGCTATGAGTGGGCGCGTCTCTTTTCCTCTCAAAGACGTAACGTCTTGTTCGCCTTGCCCTGTGTCAACTTCCTCGGTTGTAGGCATGGTACGCATATCAGCAAGAAAGCGTAGTACAATCTCCGGGTTGCGTTGCACCTGTGAACGTAAAACATGCAGTGCAGTTTGCAGACCAGGGAATACATCGGAGTCGATCATGCGCTTTCCTAATTCGACCTCAGCAACTGGTACCCATCCTACCTGTAAACTTGGTATTGCTTGCTGGCGTAGATGCGAGTGTAGTGTGTCGTGATTGGCCCGCAGCAGAACACTGTGGATAAGAGAAACAGCCGCACCTTGTTCAGTGCTACCCCACACGGAAACTTGTTGCTCTTGCCAGCCCGCTTTGAGTTGCACCAGCGAGGCCCGCGTAGGCCAGAGTAGCAAGGCATCCAGTACACGATCTACCGCATCCGTCACCGACTCTGTACCAAGCACCAGACGCATTGGCGGTCCCCAAGGTCCATCTCGTAGCAGCACCCACAGAGACCAGCCTCGAATAGCGAACAGGGTCACACTAGCAGTCACGATCAGGCGTTTAGGGATCGTATCGTAAGTGGATTGCTGGATTGAAGGTGTATTTGAATGATGGAACGACGTACTCATGATTGGCACTACTCCAATAGTCGTATAGATGGTCACAATACTATGGATTGTACTCACTCTTGGGGAATAGTGCAAGTGGATATAGTAACAAGAGCATGACAGGGGCAAGCCCTGTCATGCCAAAAAACGCGAACAGACATCTAAAGAAAGATGCCTGTCTATTTTATAGAAAAACTCGCTTTGAAATTGCCCTATTTAGTGCCCAAATACGAGATGGAGACCGAGAGCAAAACCTGCGGAGAGAAGCAATGCAACGAGTTGAAGAACGCGATACCGTGCCGCTATCGCACGTTCGTCTATGGTAATCGCTTTAGCACCACTTGAGCGGTGCTGAACAGGGCGTTGATCTTGCATAATTATGTATCCCTTTGTGATGGATGTAGGAAAGTAACTTGTTTTTGCTACTCTTACCATTATATACGATGTACAACAGTTTTTGGTTGCGAATCCAACCCAATTTTCGATTTTGTGAAAAATTGGTCTTGATATAGGACTATCGCTTTGTTATACTTATAGCTACAAAACTACTCGACGAACAATTTTATATCTTATGCGTATAATTATTTTAGAGTATGTTACGTTTTGTGTTCCATATTCTGTCGCATACTGCCCACATGCTTAGTGCCAATAATCGACGGGAACAAAGGGAAGAGAGAATTTTGTGGTTCAAGTCAATAGTAAAGAGACGCTCAACCAGACACGATCAAAGCTCATTCAAGTCTTTCGTTACATTCAAGCATTCAACCACCTGCAAAATCCAGTTCCACAAGATATTGAAACTCAATCATGGCTGCTATGGTTCCATGACCTTCCTGACCATCCCTATGTTCGTATTGGCACACGACCTGAACAAGATGGTGCGGCACCAGTAAGCAAAGTCTCTAGCGAGCCTGAAGGGAACGATGAGAACTTTATCTTGAAAGTGCGCCGACCTAAGCTTACAGAGGCACCAGAACCACCAAAAGAGCTTATACCATTTTTACAAGCAGGTTGGCAGCATATTGATTATAAGGTGCTACTTGATCCCACGAGAAAGGCAATGTTTGACAGCGACCCACGATTGAAGAGACGGCTTGAAGAGTGGGTATTACGTCGAAATAACTGGGCGGAAACAGAACGGCCTGCCCGAAAAGTACAGAGTATATACGAACAATTCGATAAGGTAAGTTCGCAACTTACGCGTGAGGCAGAACATATAGAACTTGTCCTGGGTGATGGTGTTCTTTCTTGGTATCCCATCAGTACAAATGGCGTACACCATCCTGTACTACTGTTGCGTCTCCAACTCCACTTTAACCCACAAATCCCTGAATATACGCTAGCAGAGACTGAACATCCGACAGAATTTTATACCGCCTTATTTCAGACACTCCCCGAAGTCAACGCGACAAACATAGGGCGTGCTCGGTACGATTTTGAGCAAAATGGCTACCATCCTCTGAGCGGAACAGATACCTCGCTCTTCTTGCAGAGGCTCGTAAATCAGCTTGCCTCAAGAGGACAATTTTCAGAGAAAGCTATTCTACAGAGGGACAAAAGCGTGCCGCTCATCACACGCGATCCCGTTCTCTTTCTACGGAGCCGCACGCTTGGTTTTAGCAAAGCGATAGAAGCGATTCTTGAAGTGTTGCCAACTAGCTCGTATCTTCCACAGTCAATTATTAGCCTTGTGACAAGCGAAACAAACACGTATCAACAGACGAATAGCTCAGCTAGTATACTCTCGTCACCCAATGGTGAGGATGAACGTATTTTACTGAGTAAGCCTGCTAATGCAGAACAACTTGAAATTGCGCGACGGTTAGAAAAGCATGGAGCCGTCGTTGTACAGGGACCCCCTGGAACAGGAAAAACGCATACAATTGCAAATCTTTTGGGGCATCTTTTGGCAGAGGGCAAAAGTGTTCTCGTCACAAGTCACACCGATAAAGCATTGAAGGTTTTGCGCGAAAAAGTGGTAAAACCTCTTCAACCCTTATGTGTTAGCATTCTGGAAGACGATAGCCGCAAGCAGATGGAGAGTACGATTGATGCAATCACTGAGCGTCTTTCGTCCGCTAATGGGGAACAGCTTGAGCGCGATGCAAGACTGCTGACACGTCAGCGTATCGACATTCTGGATCGGCTTCAGAAAACGCGTGAACAACTCAAAAACGCACGGAACAGCGAATATCAATCTATTGTCGTTGCAGGTCGAAGCTATACGCCATCGGATGCAGCTCGCTATATTACCAGTTACCGTGACGTACTTGGCTGGATACCAACACCAATAACGCCAGACGTGCCTCTTCCACTTGCATGCGAAGAACTTGCCCATCTCTATCAAACGAATGCAACGGTTTCGTTCAAAGATGAGAGAGAGATGGCTCTTGGCTTGCCGGATGCAAAGATGCTCCTTGCACCAAGAGCCTTTGCACAGTACGTAGCGAAACGAAACCGACTGATACAGGAGAATTTAGACTACCGACGCGACTTATGGACACAAAGCGCGAGTAACACCACGCCAGAAAAGTTTGCAGAGTTACAGGAACGCCTGGGACAAGCATCAGAGCCACTTCGTGAGACAACGCGTTGGCGTCTAGCCGCGCTTATGGCTGGACGTGAGGGCGGACTACGTCGTCAAGTATGGGACGAACTTATAGCAAAGATCGAGCGTGTACAGGCATTAGCCCTACAAAGTCATGCTATACTGCTTGAATATGACCCCGTTATCCTTGATGAATACAAACAAAACCCACTTGATAAGGTTCTCAAAATAGCGGACGAACTTGTACATCATCTCGAACAGGGGAGCAAAATCAAAGGTTTTTCGCTGCTTATGCATAAAGAATGGAAAACCTTTCTCGAAAAAACGCGCGTAAAGGGACGCCCACCAGAAACACTCGAACATGTAAAAGCATTACAAGCTCAACTACAACTGATTGCAGCACGCGAGGATTTAGTGGGACGCTGGCAAAGGCAAATGACCGTGTTGGATGGTCCCGAAGCAAAGAGGCTGGGGCCAGAACCTGAACGGGTTTGCATGCAGTTTGTCTATCAACTACGTCAATGTTTGGACTGGTATAACACGATGTGGGAGCCACTAGAGCGCGAATTGATGCAAGATGGACTGCTGTGGACCAAGTTTCTCGCGGAAATGCCTGTCAACATGACCGAGCATGGCGACCTTCTCCGTTTACTCGATGCCGTACAGGTTCAACTTTCTCCTGTATTGAGCGCAGAGATTTATCGTCGCTCCTATGAAGTAAACGAAGCAAAATTGGGAGAACTTCGCAGGGTGCTGCATGCAATTGCAGGTGATGCAGCGCGGGCAGAGGTGGTGCAACGCTTACAATATGCCGTTGCCTCGTATGCGCCGCAAGCCTATCAGGAAGCGTATGAGCGTCTCGTAGATTTGCAAGATCGCCATAAAGAACTACAATATCGCTCGACATACCTGGCAAAATTAGAGAAAATGGCTCCGCAATGGGCAGCAGTTATACGTAGACGCGAAGGAATACATGGAAATGCGGCCCCTCCAGAGCAACCCGGAGCAGCATGGATATGGCGACAATTGTCTGACGAGCTAGAGAGACGGGCCAATGTTTCATTAGAATCTTTGCAAGACACTATTACCCAACTGAGTAATACGCTACGTATAATCACTGCTGAACTAGTCGAAAAGCAGGCATGGAGTAATCAAATACGGCGCACAACAGGAGAACAACGTCGCGCCTTACAGGGTTGGAAGGAAATCACACGTAAAATCGGTAGAGGAACGGGTAAAAGAGCGGCTCAGTTACGTGCCGAGGCACAAAAGCTTATGCCTATATGCCAAACAGCCGTACCAGTCTGGATTATGCCGCTTAACCGCGTCGTACAGAACTTTGATCCACGCCACAATCACTTCGATGTCGTGATTATCGACGAAGCAAGCCAAGCAGACATCAAAGCGCTAGCGGCACTGTATATGGGACAACAAGTTGTGGTGGTCGGCGACCATGAACAGGTAACACCATTAGCTGTCGGGCAAAGAGTCGATGATATTGAACGTCTTATTGACGAACATCTACAAGGCATCCCACTTGCAAAAATGTATGATGGCAAACTCTCCGTTTACACGTTAGCTCAAACAGCGTATGGAGTTCCAATCTGTTTGCAGGAACACTTTCGCTGCGTCTCACCTATCATTCAATTCAGCAATATCCTGTCCTATCAAGGCAAGATCAAACCGTTACGAGACGATAGTGAGGTTCAGCGTCGTCCACCGACGGTAGCTTACAGGGTACAAGCAAGTTCATTGAGAGGGAATCGCAACGAAGAAGAGGCACAAACTATTACCTCACTGCTCATAGCGATGACGGAGCAACCAGAATACCGTGATGCAAGTTTCGGCGTCATTTCAATGGCAAAAGATGAGCAAGCCATTTATATCGACACGCTGCTTCGGAGGTATCTTACAGAGACAGAATATGTACGACGTGAGATATTGTGTGGTAGCCCAGCACAGTTCCAGGGTGATGAACGTGATGTTATCATCATATCAATGGTTGATACATCGGAAGGCAACACACCTCTTCCTCTACGAAGTGAAGATGGCAATGATTATATGTACAAGAAGCGTTTCAACGTTGCCGCCAGCCGTGCTCGTGACCAAATGTGGGTAGTTCACTCTTTGGACCCACATATACATTTGAAGGATGGTGATATTCGTAAACGCCTGATATTACACGCTGAAAATCCAAAAGCGTTCGCGATTGCCCTTGCCGAACAGGAACAACGGGTCGAGTCCGAATTTGAAAAGCAGGTGCTGCGTAAGTTGATGCAAGCTGGTTATCGCATAGTTCCGCAATGGCCTGTCGGAGCGTATCGCATTGATCTTGTTGTCGAAGGGGGTGGGAAACGTCTCGCCATCGAGTGTGATGGAGACCGCTGGCACCCTATCGAAAAACTAGAAGAGGATATGGCACGACAAGCAATTTTAGAGCGTCTAGGATGGCGATTTGAGCGTATTCGCGGTAGCCAATTTTTCCGCAATCCAGATAAGGCGATGGAGCCAGTTTTCGCGCGTCTGCATAAACTTGAGATACCTGCCGAGGGAAACACAACTAGTGTAAATACAACACGCCCCAATACGTTTCTCTTACAAGAGAAGATTATACGTCGCGCGGCAGAGTTGCGGCAGACATGGTAACTTTCTAGCCGTCTCACCTCTTCCAAACGTATGTATAGCACAAGCTATAATACAGGCAATGTTGAGTTTTTGTAGTACGACGAAATTGAGGGAACACAGATGGAACAACAAGTGCATGAACATACGACCCCACCTGGCCTCTCGGATGGCTATTTACCGATTGAAGACTACGGTATCATAGGCGATTTGCACACTGTTGCACTCGTCGGGAAAAATGGCTCCATTGATTGGTGCTGCATTCCGCGCTTTGATTCGCCCAGCGTCTTTGGTGCGCTCCTTGACTCGAACAAAGGCGGCTTCTTTCGCATCGCACCATCTTATATACCAGGGATGAGTCGCAAGCAGATGTATTTGCCAGAGACCAATATTCTCATCACGCGCTTCTTGACAGCCGATGGCGTATGCGAAGTCATCGACTTTATGCCTATCAAAGAGGCAGATAGCAAGAAACATCAGCATCATATCATCCGTGCGGTACACGCAGCACGTGGTACTATGCCCATCGAAATGGTCTGTCGGCCTGCGTTCAACTATGCACGCGACTCACATGAGGTACATTGCTCACAGGACGGTGCCATCTTTACCAGCCAACACCTTTGTCTCGGTCTGGCCTCTACCGTTCCTGTAGAGGATGATAGCAAGGGAGGAGTACGCTCGCTCTTCATATTACAAGAAAACCAGTACGCCTATTTTGTGCTGGAAAGTGCCAGAGATCGCGACCTGGCCCCACCGCGTCTCACGAACCGACATTACCAGCATCTGTTTCAAGCAACAAAAGACTACTGGCACAACTGGCTGGCACAATGTGAGTATCAAGGGCGTTGGCGCGAAATTGTGTATCGCTCAGCACTTGCCTTGAAACTCCTGACCTATGCCCCCACTGGCGCGATTGTCGCGGCACCAACAACAAGTCTACCAGAGACAGTCGGGGGCGCACGCAACTGGGACTATCGCTACACATGGCTACGTGACGCCGCGTTTACGCTCTACAGCCTACTCATTCTCGGCTTTCGGCAAGAGGCGGAGGGTTTCATGGGGTGGCTCGATGCACGTTGTCACGAACTCAAGCCCAATGGAACACTGCAACCGATGTATACCATCGACGGCGGACACGATTTAACTGAGATCACCCTTGACCACCTGGAAGGGTATCGCAAAAGCGGTCCGGTGCGTATTGGCAATGAGGCATACAAACAAAAACAACTCGATATTTACGGCGAACTGATGGACTCCATCTACATCTTCGACCGCTACAAAGATATCTCTTACGACCTGTGGTCTAATCTGCGTCGTTTGCTCGATTGGCTAGCGGCAAACTGGCAAACCAGTGACGAAGGCATCTGGGAGGTACGTGGTGGGGCAAAGCCTTTCCTGCACTCGCGCGTGATGAGTTGGGTAGCGTTTGACCGTGCCATACGTATTACACGACATCGCGGTCTACCCGCACCGATTGGGCAATGGACGCAGACCAGTTCAGAAATCTACGAGGAGGTGATGCGCCTCGGATGGAATGAAAAGGCCAATAGTTTTGTTCAATATTATGGAAGTGATGCAGTTGATGCGAGTGCCTTACTCATGGTTCTCACAAAGTTTACTGGCCCAACTGACCCGCGCATGATCGCAACAATCGACCGCATCCAGAAAGAACTCACCAGCGACTCCCACGTCTATCGTTATAATCCTAAAGTAGCGGCAGATGATGGTCTGGGCAGCTTTGAAGGCACGTTTAGCCCATGCAGTTTCTGGCTCTCCGAAGCACTGGCGCGTGCGGGTCGAATCGACGAGGCTCGCCTGATCCTGGAAAAGATGCTCACCTACTCGAATCATGTAGGACTCTATGCAGAAGAGATAGGGCCAACAGGTGAAGCACTGGGGAACTTCCCACAGGCGTTTACCCATCTTTCACTGATTAGCACCTGTTATAACATGGATCGTGCATTGAATGGAACGCTGCATGGTTAATATTTCATGCCAGCGAGTTCATGCGCGACATGTCGCGCATGAACTCGCTGGCATGAAATACCAAAAGAGTCCTATCCGTGCTTGACGTAATGCAGTGGAACAGTTACAATGGAGATAAAGGGATGTCGGATATTTAGTCTACCTATCCACCGGGCGACGAAGACCGCTCGGTTTTATTATGTTTGAAAAGAGTATACGAGGAAAGCACCTAAAAAGCATGCAGGTTATGGATAATAATAGTAGTATGACGCAGACAACAGAAAAGCTAGTACAACGTACCGACATTCGCAACGTTGCAATTATCGCGCACGTCGATCATGGCAAAACAACTCTTGTCGATGGAATGCTCAAGCAGAGCCACATTTTTCGCGAAAACCAGGATATGGGCGAGTTGATTATGGACTCGAACGACCAGGAGCGCGAACGTGGCATCACCATTCTATCAAAAAATACCGCGATCAATTATCGTGGTGTGAAAATCAACATCATCGACACCCCTGGACACGCGGACTTCGGTGGCGAGGTTGAACGCGTCCTCAACATGGCCGACGGCTGTATTCTGCTGATCGACGCTGTTGAGGGACCAATGCCGCAGACACGCTTCGTCTTGCAGAAAGCCTTCGAGCTAAACTTGCAGCCAATCGTGATTATCAACAAGATTGACCGCCGCGATGCTCGCATCGATCAGGTGCTAGAGTGGACGCAGGACCTGTTCCTGGAACTCGCGACGACCGATGCTCACCTGAACTTTCCCGTATTGTACGCAATCGGGCGCGATGGCGTAGCCATGTATCATCCAAATGATGAGCGTGTTAGCCTGGAGCCATTATTCGAGACGATTGTCAACACTATTCCCGCGCCAATGGTCGATGTTAATGCTCCTTTGCAGATGTTGGTAGCTGCGCTGGACTATGACGACTACAAGGGCAAGTATGCGATTGGACGTATCGTGCGTGGCAAAATCGCGCCGAACACCTTTGTTGCACGCATCAATCGCGATGGCGTCGTTTCAAGACAAAAGATTAATCTCGTCTTGAGTTATAAAGGTCTGCAACGCACCGAGGTAGATGAGGCACAGGCAGGCGAGATCGTCGCAATGACTGGTATTGCCGATGCAAATATCGGCGAGACTATTGCTGATGTGAATACGCCAGAGGCACTACCCACCATCGAGATCACACAGCCAACGCTGAAAATGACCTTCGGTGTGAACAGCAGCCCATTCGCCGGACGCGAGAGCAAGTACCCGACATCACGTCAACTACGTGCGCGTCTCTATCGCGAGCTAGAGACCAACGTTAGTCTGCGCGTCGAAGATGGCAATTCGCCCGACGAGTTCATCGTCTCAGGGCGTGGCGAACTGCACCTCTCCGTGCTTATCGAGACGATGCGCCGTGAGGGGTACGAGTTTCAGGTATCACGACCAGAGGTCATCACACGTGAGGATGAGAACGGCAAGCTGACCGAGCCAATCGAGCATCTCGTCATCGACACAAAGGATAACTATATCGGCGTGTTGACCGAGAACCTGTCAGCCCGTAAAGCGCAGTTGATTAACATGACCAGCGATGGCTCCGGCAATGTGCGTATCGAGTATCGCATTCCCACACGCGGCCTGATTGGTTTCCGCAACGCCTTCTTGACGCTCACAAAGGGTAATGGAGCCATGAGCAGTCTGCTCATCGGCTTTGAACCCTGGCTTGGCAAAATGGGGACAAACCGCATGGGTGCCCTCGTTGCCTCTGAGCAGGGGAGTGCTATGACGTATGGCTTGAACAACGCGCAGCAGCGTGGCGATACCTTCATCGAGCCAGGAACGCCCGTCTATGAGGGTATGATTGTTGGCCTCAATGCACGACCCGACGACATGGCTATCAACATCTGTAAAGAGAAGCAGAAGACAAACATTCGCTCCTCCACATCGGACATCTCGGTACGCCTGACGCCGCCAATTCTGATGAGCCTTGAGCAATCGCTGGACTTCATCAACAATGACGAACTCGTCGAGGTCACGCCGCAGAACATCCGCTTGCGTAAGAAATACCTGACGCAGCACGAGCGCATGCGTAACCGTGAGACGGACTAATGAATAGATAGCAAGAAGGCCGCAAACGCAAATTGCGTTTGCGGCCTTCTTGCTATCTATCTACTCACTTAGATATTTTGCTTTGACATAATTGAGGGGATACTATTTCCCATGAATGACAACCAGAAGATAAACCCTCTAGTGGGCAAGAAATACACTAATCCTCTTGTGGAATTGATTATCCGCGAGTTTGCAGAGCGATTTGTACCCGATGGAAGGCTCTTATATCTTGGTGATACCGACGAAAAATTCGCTTACTTCGATGAACAAGGCTTAGCAGAATTAGGTGTTACGCTGGAACCGCATGGGAATTTCCCCGATATTATTCTTTATGATGAAACAAGAAACTGGTTAGTGCTAATCGAAGCCGTAACAAGTCACGGCCCAATGACACCGATGCGTCATGAAGAATTGAAAAGAATATTTGGGCAGTCTCACGCAGGCTTAGTGTTTGTCACAGCCTTTCTCGATTGGGAAGCTTTTCAAAAAGAACTTGATAATATTTCGTGGGAAACTGAGGTATGGGTTGCGGAATCTCCTTCTCATCTCATTCACTTCGATGGCGAACGATTTCTCGGACCGCACTAGAGACGCGCTAGATAATAAAACAGGGAAAAGCTATGGAGAGCTTCCCTTTACAAGAATGGACGTAGTGGCAGAAGAATGGCTTCCGCAAGTTTCTCATGCAGTGGACGCTGCTTCCATTCTTGTAGAGTCAACTCGTGGACATTCGATGCATCCTTCATGAACACATCCTCCATTTGCTGCGCGAGTGCTTCGTCATACACCTCGATGTTCACCTCGAAATTTCCCAGCAAGCTCAGACGATCCATATTTGCCGTGCCAACCGTCACCCATGCACCATCTATGGTTGCAGTTTTCGCGTGAACCATCGCATTTTGATACAGGAGCAATCGAACACCTGCTTCCAGGCATAAGGTGTAGTACCCACGCGCTAACCAATCGGTAAGCACATGATTTGAGGCTGCCGGTACCAAGATACGCACATCCACGCCTCGCCTGGCAGCACTCAACAATGCACGCAACAAAATGCGATCAGGGATAAAGTAGGCATGGGTCAGGTAGATGTGATGACGTGCTCGGTCAATGGCCTCCAGGTAAGTTGTGCGGATCGGGAAAATGACCAGTTGTGGATCGTTGCGATGAATGGCAATATGCGGATCCCAGGACCGCGTCCCATGATCGGGAAGAGGAGGCAAGCGGCGTCCACAATGCAGATTCCAAAAGTCGATGAAGACATTTTCCACTTCCCAGGCATCGGGTCCCGTAATGCGTGCGTGCGTGTCGCGCCACTGCGTCGCGTACAAGGAGCCAATGTTGTAGCCACCAACGAAGGCAGTTTGCCCATCAACAACCAGAATTTTGCGGTGGTCACGAGCATAACTGCGTAAACGCAATGGGTTCCAGGGCCAGGTGAAGAACGGATACTCTAGCACATGAAGGGAAGGCGCGAACTGCTTAAAGCGACGAGAAACAACCAAATTAGCAAAGCTATCGAAGATGATATAGACCGCAACTCCGCGCTCGGCAGCAAGGGTAAGTTCCTGCTTAAACTGTTGCCCAACAGGGTCGTCCTTCCAAATAAACGTTTCAAAGACGATGCGGTCTCTGGCTTGTTGGATCGCGTGCAACATAGCAGCATACAGGTCTTCTCCATAGCTGTATATTTGCACCTCCGAGTCACTAACCGGGACGGGCGTCGAATTCCCATATGGAAACTTTCCTTGCAAGAGATGCCGCTTACGCCGCGCATCAAGAGTAAGAATACCAACGACAAGGGCTTGTAGCCCAAGAAATGCTGCAAGGCCCCATGTTATCACGCGTCGGATCATTATGTCGTACACCTCTTCTTTTTTCGACATTAAATATATGCAAACACATACTACAACAAAAATCAACACACAAGCTAATTAATTTTGTCAATTAGTGTGAGGTCGTGCATTATAAAAGAAAAGAGGTTCTCCTAAACATAGAGCTTATGGTATACTTAGGTGGAGAGGCAACCAAACAAAGGAGGAGCAATCATGACAGAGCAACTACAGCAAGCAATCGAGGCCCTACAACGGTTGCCCTCTGATGCACAGGATACGATAGCGGCGCGTATTCTGGAAGAAATCGAGGAGCAAGAGTGGGATGCAATTGTGAGCAAGCCACATGTACAAGCACGCTTACGGGAACTCGGAAGGCAAGCACTAGCAGAGGACGGAGAAACAGAAGATAGTGACATCACACCTTCCATCGCGACGCGTTTAGAGGCAGCTAGATACGCCCAGGACCTCGGCTACGAGGTCAGGGTCAGAGTCGATCCTATCCTAACCATTGAACACTGGGAAGAACACTATGCCGACTTCGTGGCCCAGGTCAAGGCTGCCGGTCTCAATTTTCGCTATTGGACGTTGGGGACCTATAGAGAGAAAAATACCCAACTCGACGGCTGGCGCGAACGGTGGTAGCTTCCAGCGATGGAGTGGCAGCCGAGTGATGATGAGTTGGTGAAGGAGGGCACCCATCGTCACTTGCCAGAAGCGCGCCGCGTCGAAATCTATGCAACGGTACGCGATCTGATTGCTCGCGAGTTTCCGAAAGGGCGCGTGAGCCTCTGCAAAGAGACACATAGCGTCCGGCAGGCTTTGCACCTGTGTAACGCGGATTGTAACTGTTTGGTCTAGCGTTCTTCGTATGATTTCTTAACTACATGCACTCTTTGCATACCACTATCCTGAGAGGAATTCTCTATGAAGAAATATACCGCAACGCAGCTCCATCTCCTGCCGAATAAAGATATGGGCGGTGACGCTGTCATAGATGGGAACTATCGCTATATGCTCCGACGTTGGTGGAGTACGGACGGCAAGACACTCGCCTGGGTGTTGCTCAATCCTTCTACCGCGAATGGAGAGGAGGATGATGCAACGCTACGACGCATCAAATTTTACACAAAGCGCGAAGGGTATAGCCGCTTGATCGTGGTTAACCTCTTTGCTTATAGAAGTCCCTATCCAAGCGTTCTGAAACAGGTCGCCGATCCGGTCGGTGAAGCCAATGATGTCTATATACAAGCCGCTTTTGCACAAGCGGATGCAGTCGTGGTCGCATGGGGAGCATGGACTGGTCTTCAAGGAAGGGATCACGACGTACTCAGTTTGTGGACGAAACCAGTATTGTGTCTTGGCACAACACGGCAAGGGTATCCACGTCACCCTTGCCGACTAGCAAATGTGACATCGCTCACACTCTATCAGCCTTAGACCTCACCTTCTTCATTGAGAATCATGCTTGTTCAAACAAACTTTTCGACGCTTTGGGTTCAAGCAGACAGATATGAGGCTCATGGACGTGGCTTTGACTGTCAATGAAAAGGAATCCATATGGACGGACAAGAAAGACCTACCAAGCCTACCTCACGACAGGTGTCGCACAGGTTTATCGAGACGAATGGTCTGAGAATGCACATCGCTGAACAGGGCGTGGGGCCGCTGGTGGTGCTTCTGCATGGCTTTCCTGAGTTCTGGCATTCGTGGAAGGCACAGATTTCGGCACTGACAGAGGCAGGCTATCATGTGGTGGCACCCGATCAGCGCGGCTATGGGCAAACTGATCAACCGGAGGCAAGTTCGTCCTATACAACGCTTCATCTAGTTGGCGACCTGGTGGGTCTGCTCGATACGCTCGAAGAACAGCAGGCAGTAGTTGTTGGTCATGATTGGGGAGCTAACGTTGCATGGCATGCTGCACTGCTAAGACCCGACCGCTTTCGCGCCGTTGCGTCTCTGAGCGTACCATATGTTCCTCGCGGACCCGTGACGGGTCCGCGAGCTATACAGCGACCGACAGAGGCGATGCGACAATTGGTCGGAAACCAATTTTTTTACCAGCTTTATTTTCAGAAACCTGGCGTTGCCGAAGCAGAATTAGAACGCGATGTGCGCTCAAGCTTGCGACGCATGTACTATGGTCTCTCAGGAGATACTCCCCCGACGGAGCGTTGGCATCCTATCTTGCCAGACCCGCAATCCACTATGCTCAATACTGTTCCAGATACTGTACCATTACCTTCGTGGCTAAGTGAAGAAGACTTCAACCTTGCAGTTGAGACATTCCAGCACACAGGTTTTCGTGGTGGTCTCAACTGGTATCGTGCTATAGACCTGAGTTGGGAGCTACTCGCTCCCTTTAGCAAAGGAAAGATAACACAGCCTGCCCTCTTTCTCTGGGGAGACCAGGATCCAACGCTTGAAATAACTGGTATGGGCAAACGTATAGAGCGTATGTCCGAGGTCATTCCGCAACTTCGCTCAACCACTATTACAGGTGCTGGTCACTGGGTGCAACAAGAACGTGCGGATGAAGTCAATGCAGCACTGCTTACGTTCCTACAGAGGTTGTAAGACAAACGGGCGCCCGTCTTCTCGCCACTCGTATACAAACGCTCTCAGATATGGTACTATGAGCCATGATAGCAAGTGAAAACTGGGAGCAGAAAACGTGGATACAGCAGCAGCACAACCAAAGGTGACGTTCTATACAAAAGCTGGCTGCCACCTCTGCGACGATGCACGCGAGATGCTCGATGAGATTGCTGCACACACAGACTATGAGCTTACTGAGATAGATATTCGTACCGACTCTGCTCTCTTTGAAACCTATCGCTACCGCATTCCGGTTATTCTTGTGAATGGGCAAGTAGTAGCTGAGGGTCGTGTTGAGTATAACGATGTGGCACACGTATTACATGTATAGCTATATATTCATAAAAGATGTATAAGGGAAAACACTATGTCGGCACAGCAGCTTCATACACAGGGTCTAGCAGCACCACGACGACTCACTAGAGTTGCCAATAGGTTTGGAGATGCGCTTCTCAAATATTGGGATACGATTATTATGCTTGTTTTAGGCGTGCTTGTGCTTTCCGCCATTTCAGTGCCATTCCTCTCGTACTTTGGCTTTGATGCATTCTCAAAATCCGTTTTCTTTTCTCTGCATTATGTGTGTGCCCAGATACCTTCGCACTCATTCTATATTCTTGGGCATCAGCTAGGTATGTGTGCCAGGAATTTTTCAATCTACGCGTCAATGTTTCTCACCAGTATTGTGTTTGTGGTGAGCAAGAAGCGTCTCCCAGGCATCCCCTGGTGGGTCTGGGTTCTCATGATTTTGCCGATGGCACTGGACGGTACCACGCAAATGTTTGGCTTGCGTGAAAGCACGTGGCAACTACGCCTCCTCACGGGAACGCTGTTCGGCGTCGGGAGCATCTGGTTTCTGCTACCTTTTATGCAGAAGACAATCGTGGAGACAACGCCCGTTACGATGGAGCAGGTACGACAGGCACAGCTCGCTAGACGTTCCGCTAGATAAGATAGAATGTATGACACAGCACGAGATTCCGCACTCAAAAACATTTGCCGTGACCACTGTTGGATGTAAGGTCAATCAGGCCGATAGCGAGGCGATTGGCGAACAGATGAGCGCGGCAGGCTTTGTGCAGCGCGATTTCAGCGAATCTGCTGATGTCTATATCGTCAATACCTGCACTGTCACCCACCTTGGCGACCGTAGTTCGCGCAATCTTATCGCACAGGCACATCGCCATCACCCTGATGCCTTGCTTGTCGTCACAGGATGTTATGCGGAACTAAACCCCAAAGCAATCTCCGCCCTCCCCGGTGTCGATGTTGTTGTCGGCAACAGTAAAAAAGACACACTTGTCGAAGCCATCACACAGGGAGCCGAGAAACATACTTCTCAAGTGTTGGCACCTATAGAACAGGGGCAACGCGCTTTACCCATGCTCTCATCTTCTACACTGGATACGCAGCATATCGGCAGCGATAACGCGCTTTCTTTGCCCGATACAGACCCACAACCGGACAATCCATCGGCACTTTTCATCGCAGACACAAGCACAGTGGAACTAGCCAGTACACGCCTTGCTTCGCGTACCCGCGTCCAGATGAAGGTGCAAGATGGTTGTGACAATCGCTGCACTTATTGCATCGTCCCGACGGTACGTGGCGGTTCACGGAGCCGTAGCATCTCGTCCGTAGTCGAACATGTGCAGCGCAAGGTTCGCGCGGGCTATCAGGAAATCGTGTTAACGGGTATTCACCTGGGAGATTATCATCCAGATAGCGATGAGCAAAGCGATCTCGGCGATTTGATAGCAACCCTGCTCAAAGAGACGGATATAGCACGTATTCGTGTCTCTTCTCTTGAACCAGAAGATTTTCGCCTGGAATGGTTGGAGCTTTGGCAGGACTCGCGCATGTGCCGCCACCTGCATCTGCCCATGCAAAGTGGCTCCGATACCATCCTGCGACGTATGGCGCGACGCTATAACAGCACACGCTACCAGACTATTGTAACCGAGGCCAAACGGCTCGTCCCTGGTATGGCGATCAGCACCGATATCATCACGGGTTTCCCCGGCGAGACCGAGGAAGATTTCGAGCAGACCTATCAACTTGCTCAAACGTTGGAATTTGCTAAGTCGCATGTCTTCCGCTTCTCGCCGCGTCAGGGCACGGCGGCGGCACGAATGAAGGGACAGATACAGGACCCTATCAAAAAGGCTCGTAGCGAACGCTTGCTCGCACTCAACGAAGAACATAGCCGTCGTTTTCGTCAGCACTTTCTCGGCCAGACGGTTGAGGTACTCGTCGAGCATCCGCGCCATGATAAGTGGGAAGGTCTCACGGACAACTACCTGCGCGTCGAGTTGCAGAATCCGCCGATGCATATTCACCAGCATGCTTTAGTAAAAGCGCGATTGATGCAACTTGTGGATGATGGTATACAGGGAGAATATGTAGATCAGTAAAGGAGTTTATTCATGGCTACTCAACCCACACCTATGAGAATGAATGTTGAAGACTACTTTGTACTCGATAGTAATAGTTCAGAATCGCGATATGAGTTCATAGATGGCTACGTTTATATGCTTGCAGGTGGAACTGCCGACCATGCTATAATTAGTGCTAACGTGATACGAGCATTAGGAAATATGCTAAGTAACGGAACATGTAACGTTTACACTTCTGATATGAAAGTACGTATCTCTGAGAAACGGTATGTCTATCCCGACATATCTGTGAGTTGCGATTCACGGGATCGCGGGAAGATCGACACTTTGCACCATCCCCATCTTGTCATCGAAATCCTCTCACCTAGCACAGAAGCCTATGATCGAGGAATGAAATCTTCTTACTATCGTGCTTGTACTAGCATACAAGAATACGTTCTCATAGATACACAGAGGCAAGCTGTAGAGGTCTATCGACGCAATCAAGCTCCCTTCTGGCAATTCTCCGCCTTTGAAGGTGGCGATCAAGTGAAGTTGACAAGTTTAGACATTAGCATTCCTATATCAGCTATCTACAAAAATATAGAACTTCCCGAAGACAACGAATCATAGAGGCCCACCATTGCGTAAAATCAATTTCTTTCTCGTTTCTCTCTGTTTACTGCTATTTATTACGGCATGTGAGGGTGTAAATAATTCGGCAAGTTACAGCTTATCGAGTCCAAAGGCTTCTGATAACGCACAGTCTTCGGCTATAGAAAGTTTCCAGGAGTATGCTTTGCCACAAACAGGTAGTGGCATGATGCGGCCCGCTATCGACTCGAAGGGGCGGCTCTGGTTCGGCGAGATGAGCCATAATTTTCTTGCAATGTTTGACCCCCATACACAAACGTTTACACAAATTACTCCGCCGCACGGGGCTTATAGCATCATGGGCGTTGTTGTCGCATCGGATGATACCGTCTGGTTTGCCGAGCAAGATGCGAACTATATTGGACACTATTTTCCGACGACAAAGCATTTTCAAACCTATAGCTTACCAATTGTGCATACTCCCGATCCAGGCGACGTACATAAGCTACTTGCATTGCCCAGCGGTCCTAACGACTTAGCCTTCGACTTGCATGGTCATCTCTGGTTTACCGAGATGAACTCCGACTCGTTGGGCATGCTCAATGTACATACGGGCACAATCAAGCAGTATCCACTCTCAAAAACGAAGAGTGTGCAGACGCTTAGCCCTTATGGTATTACGGTAGATGCACATGGTACGGTCTGGTTCACCGAGTCTACAACAAACCATATCGGACGTCTCGACCCAGGAACAGGTATCATCAAGCTCTTTACCATAGCAGGTGGCCCTGTGCCGCTCATGGAAATTGCAAGCGATACACATGGCACCATTTGGGCGACATCGTTCAACGCAAATATGTTAGTACGACTCGACCCACTAACGAGTGCCCTCGCTACGTATTCGGCACCATCGACGACGCAGGGTAGCAATGGTTTATACGGATTGATAGTTACGGCGAGTGGTGAGCTATGGGTGACGGTACCAGCCGAAAACGCCCTTGCTCGCTTTGATACAGACACGCATCACTTCATCTATCACGCTATTCCAACAGCAGCGAGCTTTCCCTTTGGTCTTGTTATGGATGCACAGCATAACGTGTGGTTTACAGAGGCAGGTAGTGATAAGCTTGGCATGCTTCATTCATAGTTAGTACATAGAAATGAGGTGCGAGGCCGATGGCCTCGCACCTCATTTCTATGTACTAACTACAGATACTTCTCGAACCAGCCTGTGATGTGGCGTAGACGTTCGAGGCGTAGTTTGGGATGGCCGCCACGTGAGAGACCATGACTCTGCCCCTCGAAACGTACCAGCCGCGTCTCGCGTCCCATCCATTTGAGGGCAGCAAACAATTGCTCGGCTTGCTCAATTGGGCAGCGCAGGTCTTGCTCACTATGAATGATGAGCAGAGGCGTTTTGATATTCTGCACATACTTCATAGGCGACATGTGCATGTACTTGTCCAGATTTTCCCAGGGCGTCGTGTCCAGATTATCATAGCCCATGTCCCAGCCCACATCGCTACTACCGAAGAACGAGGCAAGGTTGGTGACGCAACGATCAGTGACCGCCGCCTTAAAGCTGTCATAGTGACTCACCAACCAGTTTGTCATGAAACCGCCATAGCTACCACCAGTGACTCCAATACGTTGCTCATCAATATAGCCACGTTGCTGCAGTATCTTGACACCGTTCATAATGTCTATCGAATCTTTCTCGCCCCATACACCGTTGACGGCGAACGAGAAATCATAGCCATAGCCACAACTACCACGCGGATTCGTGTAGAGAACGACATAGCCCTGTGCCACCAGCAACTGCATCTCATGAAAAAAGCCATAGCCGTACTGGGTTTGCGGTCCACCGTGTATCTCTACAATCAAGGGATATTTTTTCGATGGCTCGAAATCGTGTGGCTTGAGTATCCAACCGTCTATTGCCCAATCGTCAGCCCCTTTGTAGGACATATATTCAGGCGTTGCCAACGTCAATTCGTTGAATAAGGCATCATTGAAATGTGTGGTGCGTCGCAATTCACCAGAAGAGGTGGCATCGAGCGTGAATATTTCTTGTGGACGTGTGGCATCACCAACCAGCAATGCAAGCGTTTTCTTGGATGCATCAATGCTAAAGTCGCGCACATGAATATCGCCAGGAGTGAACGTCTGCGGGTGTGGACCTGCACCGCTCGCTGGAATGGTGAAGATACGCGATGCTCCATGTAATGAAGCCAGCACATAGAGCAATGTACCATCTGCCGACCATTGCGGAGCAGGCATGAGATGTTCGTCGCCAATATCACTATTGGTCCAATCCATGCAGGTGCCTTCAAAGTCTTGTGAAAGATTCGTCGGCGCACGCTGCTCGGAGTCTGCCGCGATAGAATAGAGATATGTATGACCGCCGGAATGTACCTTGTAGGATGCAAGGAAGGCAATTATCTTGTTATCGGGCGACCAGGATGGTGAGCTACAACTGAGCGTGCTATCTGTCAGGCAGCGCAACTCACCTGCCGCGCCATCTTGAATGGACAGAGTGTAAACGTCTGCGCCCAGAATGCGCCAGCGATCTTCAGCATGGTTCGACGCAAAGGCAATCTGTGTACCATCAGGCGACCATGACACGTCGCCATCGTCCCAGTCACCATCAGTTAACTGTTGTGGTGTACCGCCGTTCACGTCGATAAGAAAGAGGTGTGACCGACGCTCATTGATGAAGCCCACGCCATCGAGTCGATACCACAGGCGGTCGATGACGCGCACTTTCGGCAACGGTTTCCCATCCTCTGTCTCTTCATCGGCAGGCCCAACCTCCGCATTGAAAATCAAGCGTTTGCTATCAGGTGACCAGACGGGCGAGGCGGCTCCATGCTCCATAAATGTAAGTTGGCGTGCCTCGCCACCATCGAGAGGTAGCAACCAGATTTGCGGTTTGCCTTTGCCAAGCTTTTTCTTATCTTTGTCTGCTATCTCGCCTTCGCGTTCAGACACAAACGCCAGCCAGCGTCCATCGGGAGACCACACAGGGCTACTTGCATTCGCAGAACCGGAGGTGAAGCGTCTGGTCTCACCACCATCAACGGGTGCAATCCACACGGATGAGCGATAGGTATGTTTCTCACCATCGATAGTGGTATCGACGAATGCCACACGCTGCCCATCGGGTGAAATGCGTGGTCGGCTGAGAAATTGCATTTGATACAGGTCTTCAATCGTAATTAATCGTGCCATGAGCTATAAATCGTCCTCTCTACACTACATTAGGAACGGCGACGGCGACTACTGCGGTCGCGGTCGAGCGCAAAGTCGAGCGTCTCATGCAGACGCTCGAAGTCGTCAACGTCGAGTTGCAATTCTACCGCTGGTACATCGTCCATACGAGAACGCCCCTCCTCGAACAATTGCAAAAGGAGTGTCAACTCGATCTCCATAATGCCTTCGCGTGCCAGTTCCATTTCTATATCTTCGTTGTCCTCGTCGTCGTCCTCATCCTCATCGTCGTCATCGATAGGACGCGGCACAAATTCGATATTGGTACGTGCACATTTGAAGCGACCAGTGAGCTTCAAAGCATCGGTAGATAGCTCCTCGGCAAGCTCTCGCACCACCTCCATCATCTGCACAAAGGCATCTTGCAGTTGTTCCAGTGCGTCTTCTTCGTTGCCCAAGCCTTCGATGTCTGCGGCACTGAGTTCACCACTATTCTGGCTACTTCCCGTACTCGCATCAGGTAGACGCTGGCGAGCAAGCTCATTTAACTGCTTGAGTGCCTGAGCAAAGGCGGGAGAAAAAGCGTTACTTTCGCGCTCTGCTGGCATTGCGCTTTCCTCAGTCTCGCCTTCTTCAGAATGAAAACCATTGCCATTACCGTTCTGTCCTTCGTCCCCCTCGTCGTCCTCTTCATCATCATCGTCCCCAACGTCTAACCCTATTGCCTCCTCCACTGCGAGAATTTGTAGATGAAGTTGTTCGGCAACATCACGCGTAAGGTAAGTCATAACTCGTGCCTGACGGGATGCTGCAAGCAGTTGAAAGGCGGGCCAATCCCGATATCGTTCGCGAGTGCGTAGATAGCGCATCTCCACCATACCCAATGTATCAAGCCGTAATGAAAGCTCCATGATATCCTCCTCAAGTATGCAGAACGAATGCGGCTCCCACAGCCTTTTCTGCTATGCATAGCAATATTTATTATAAAATAAGAAAAGAGTTTCCAGTCATACGTTATGGGAAAGAGGCGATAGAGATAAGCAAAAGAAATATGCCTCGAAATACTATGAATTTTATCATACCACACAGAAGTTAGAGAATTGTGTGATGGACAGTGCAACAGGGAGACCGCAAGGGTCTCCTACATGTAGGGACAACGGTATTATGTAGGGGAGATCCCTTGCGGTCTCCCTGCTTCTCACACAATTGCAGATTCAAAGTATGCTAGTATTCATCGACGATAGAGTCGGTCTCTTCGTCATCGTGTTGGTCGGAATCGGGAAACCAGCGCCGCACCGTCTGGGCGGCAATCGAGGCGGGTGCCTGCTGTTGCAGCGTTGCCGCTGGCACCTCACCCGCACTTGTTTCGGGTGGACACTCTTGCAATTCGAGTACAGTTGTACTCAACGATTTTTCGAGACTCTTGATAATGTTGAGCGTCTCAACTGGGCTATCGACACCTTCTCGCTCTGCTTTTTGCACATCTTCCCTCAAGGCACTTATTTGTTTCACAAGCTGATCCTGGAGTACACGTAATTGGTTACAGCGGTCAGGATTGTTGTTCATGATGTTGGCTCTCCTTAAAGTGCTTTTCTTAAAACCCTACGCAGACAAATCTTTATCTGACAAGCGCGTCTAATGCTTCGTCTGTTCCACCCTTCACGCCTAAAAAAGCGATGAGGTGTATCGCTCGTGCCGATACACCTCCCATTATATCCTATGACGGAACACAGAGAAACAATTGCTCGTCAAACTATTCCAGGCGTGTCCATACTGCTTGCACACGATGACGGGCAAGGCTCAGTGCGGTCGCCAGAGCAAGCAGGGTAATACCCATAATCGTCAACGCCAACGATGGTGGCAAACCTAGTGATGGCAGGAAGAGTGCGTGCATCGCACTGACAACTACCAGAGCGGCACCACTCAGGACGAAGAAACGCACGTGCGTTCCCACACCAAGCAACAGTAAGAAAAGGGCCTCACCAGCCAGGATAAACGTCGGTTGGATGCTCGCCTCGCTAAAGCTTGACCACAAGGTTGGTAGTAAGAGTAGTGCCGAGCCGAGAATTGAGCAGACCTGCCCTATACGGTGATTGTTCGGCACACGCTCATCTCGCGCAAGGAAAGGAGCGACCACAATCAAGTACGTTGCAGGAGCGAGCGTGAGCCACTCTATGCGTGTCTGCTGCAACATGGATAACTCCCACGATATTGCAAGCGCAACCAGTAGGCCCGCGCTATACATTGTCCAGGGCTGTCTTGCCGTTTGCACCCACCCATACCAGAATAGTTGTACGGCCAGCAGCAAGAGGACGCCCACACCAACATGTCCCAACGCGCCTATATTAGTAACGAGACCGCCCTGAGCAATGATCGCCAGCACAACAAAGACCTGACCAGCAAGGCCAAGCAATGTGTACAACACTTTGTGTTGCATTGTTTGTCTCTTTGTAGACGCAACAGGCCATGCATAGCTTGCCGCGAAAACGAGCAAGAAGAGGATGCTTAACGCCGCCATTTGCTGCCACAACTGCCAGTGCGTCTGTATAACCAGCCAGATTGCCAGGGCTATCGGCATGGTCAGGAATGTGGGTCGCTGCTCCACCAGTGTTATGCCAAGTGTCAACAAAATGAATGCGAAGATGCAGCCATATGCAATAGCACTGGGTAGTAGTACACTGGCAACACTGTAATTCCATAGCACGGTGACGACGATAGTTAGGAGAGCAACAAGGTACCAGGGCCAATTCCAGCTAAACGGGAAGGCCAATGCCTTCTGGCTATTGCGTTTTGCAATACGACCTGTCACCATACCCACTATGCCTGCTGCTAGAGCCACACCAGCCAGATAGTAGGTGGTAAACGGTACCAACGCACCATAGCCAAAGGAAGACGCAGCACTCAATGGTGTTGCAAGGAACATGCCCCAAAGTGCAAAGGTAGCGACTAGCCAGAGCCAAAGCGGTTTACGCTCAAAAACAAGTACGACGTAAGCAACCAAAGCATAGAGGAAAAGTGCATCGGGAATAGCAGATGTAAAGGGATGATTACTGCCAAAGAGCATACCATACATGCCAGTTAAAACAGCTGATGCGAGCGCAGTTACATAGAAAGGCAGAGAGTAGCGGAACCACGTGCCTTTTTTCAGTGTAGAGAAGGTTGATGCATAGGCAAGTCTGCTCACTATAACACCGAAGACGGCACACACAAGCGCGACCAGTAGTGGGCGGTACAGATCACCAAACATGGCGGAATTGAATACGGACCAGAGCGCAAAGCAGGGCGCAAGCCATAAGAAGAGTAGCGCATCCTCTAATACGCCAAGTACATAGATGAGAAGGGCGAAGCCAAGCAAAGCTGCCGTCGCGGTAGTGGCGTGATCGACGCCCGTATAGCCTGCAAAGCCCATCCTCACAGCAGCCAGTAGCGCGACAATGTATAAAGGTATCCCCCACTCGCGCGCTGTGAACCGGCTAATCGCGAATGCCAGCAGTGCGGCAACAAACGGAACATAGAGCAACACGGAAAAAGAGTTCGATGGCATGAGCAGGCTCACGATGGCAAAGCCAACCGCGACTCCAAGCCACCATTTCATATGGACAAGCACTGCGACGATATACCAGATCAATGCCAATCCAGCAAGCTCTAGTGCAACAGAAAAGGGAATACCAAGCAATTGTTGTATTGTACTTGTCGGCGCGAATGCATCCTGTACACAAACGGTCGCTCCGCACAACAACCCAACTCCCAACAGCGGCCACTCCCAACCGAAAAGTGATACACGAGCTGCATTCGGTCCCTCACCAACCGTGAACGAGAATGGTTGTCTTATCTTCGCAATGATAACGGCGACAATCGGCAGAGCAACGCCAAGTAATAATTCCAGGCGGAGATGCTGCCATAGTAAGGCAGAAGCAAACACCATAAAAAGGACAGGTAAGCAGAGCCAGTTCGCACGCCGCTGATAGAACATCATTGCATATGAAAGCACAGCGAAGAGCAGTAGCAACGCGAGTTGTGTATCTCCACCTTGTCTAGTCAAATTCAGTAGGAGCGTGAGTGCGACCTCGCCAGCAACAATAACATCTAGCGGATTGGACCACGCCACGCTTACCAGACGACGTACCGCAATGGTTCCAGTCAACATGAGCAGTGTCAAAGCCAGGAACGCATACATTGTTGGAATGTGGAGGAGGAGTACAGCAATACTACATGCCCATGTGAAGAGGAAACCACTCAACAATAGCAACCAACGCCACGCTGTTTGTGGAGCAACTGGCATACGCTGAAAACCTGTGTGAGCGAATATCGTACTCACCGTTATAGCAACACCGATAAGAATAGCCAGCAATGCAAATGGAGTGTTGCTTCCGACAAAGTTTTGTGTACCATAAAAGTTACTAGCGTTTAGGAATAATCCCAGGGGTGCGGCGGGTGCGACAAGAAAAGGCACAATAGCAACAAGTACAAGTGGGATTCCTTCCATATGGTTTCGTAGACCAGCAAAGCGTTGTAGAGATTGACGTGCAACAAGTGTACCAACATGATAGAAAACAGCGACGGCAGTAAAGAGTAAACCATACTCGATTGCCTGCCAGTTATATACATAGGCAAAGGCTGTGACAACAGCGAGGAATTGATATGACAAAAGCGCGACCCATGCGAAACGTTGTGTTGTTCGCAGGTAAGCAATAGTCCAAACGAGCAGCAAGAACAGGATGATTGCACCAACAAAACGTGCTTCAAAACTCAGTTTCGTAAATGCATCAACCGCACCAGAGTAGATGTATATATACACAATATCCATAAGAAGAGCAGCAATACAGGCGTACATCAGTACGCGCACCGGCTCACGCAGGATAGCCATGTTACCATTCAATAATGGTATCTGCGTACTCCGTCTTACAGAGAGCAAGGCAGCAAAGGCAAATGGCATCAGTAGCACAGGCCACCACCAATAATAGATGTGCAGTGAAAATGCGAGGGCAAGGTCCGCGAGAACGAGGGCGGTCACGGCTAGATAGCCAAACGGTTTGAATTGCTGTGAGATTGCGAGAAATGCATAGACGAGAGCGGCATACAGTGCTGCGATGGCAACAATGGTTGGTGCCGATACCTGAATAAAATGGCCCGCGACGAGTCGATAGCCGGAGAAACCAACGAGCGGAACGAGCAGGGCGAAGATTGCTGTATAAACGCGTGCAATAAAACGAAAGCTGGAAAAGCGATTGAAAACGAGACCAACTGTAGCGAATAGCGCGTGGACAAGAAACACGACTATAAACGCAAGAAAAAGATTTGTGGTTGTCACAACAAAACTGAGTGAACCAATAAGAATAAGAAAGGCACCGAGCGAAGCAACAATGTTGATAGTTTGATCAGCGAAGAAAGACCGTAATGAGAACATAGGTTGTGCTGGCGGTGGTACAGAATATTGATTTGTTGCACTTGTTTGCATAACAGGTGTCTGCTGTACAGGGATAGATGATTTTGCAATAGGCATATTCTGCATGGTCATAGCTGGAATAGGAGTATGTTGTGCAATCGCTTGTTGTGTTAACATTGGTTTCGTTGTGGCAACACCAGGAGCGTTCTGTGCCACAGGAGCGGTGTGACGTTGCTGTCTGAGTACATTATAACGTGTTTGATAGCGTTGCAGTAAGTTGGCAACGGTGGCATGTGCGCCGCCGTGGGTGGCAACACGTTGCAAGTTACGAATAGACTCTTCCAGGAAGCGTTCCTCTCCGGCAACGCTTATCGGATAGCCACAACGAGGACAATAGTCGCTCGTCTGGAGATTGATGACAACCCCACAGCAATCGCAGCGCGGTCTGGGTGGTATAGGCATTGAAGACATGTGTAACCCCTTTTTGCGATATTGCTCTTCTTTTGAACGTATAAGTTATAGGATAGTCGCATGAGAAACGTATTCTCGAACCGACCCTTTCTTTACCTGCCACTAGTGTATAGAGAAAAGGCACGTCATATGAGTGTCAAATGTCATATATTTCTAAGTGTTGACGGGATACGCACAGTGTGATACAAGAGAGTCAGGGAATAATGTGGTAATAGGTAGGCGCATGTATAGACATCTATTCACATTCTCGAAAGAGACATACACAGCAATACTCACAATCATAAACGTTTTAGAACGCTTTTTAATCACAACGATATGAGGCATAAGGAGATATCTACCTTGACTCCACGTCCCGATATTATGCTGCTCGTCCTGGATACGCAGCGTGTTGACCGCCTTTCCTGTTATGGACATTCCGCCGAGACATCGCCATATCTCGATGCGTTCGCGGAAGATGCGACCCGTTTTAAGCAGGCATATGCCGCCGGACAATGGACCGTTCCTTCGCACACCTCGATGTTCACTGGCTTGTATCCAGGTCGCCATCATATGTTTCATGCGTACTCGACGCTGCCCGATAGCTTTACCACCCTTTCGGAGCGGCTTGGGCACAACGGCTATTTTACCGCGGGCTTCTGTAACAATCCGTTGATTGGCGTCGTCAATACTGGTCTGCATCGCGGCTTTCAAAGCTTTCTGAGCTATAGTGGCCTGATGACTTCGCGGCCTCATCAGACAATGACCAATCTTTCCATCGCTGACCGCTATCGTAGACATTTCAAGCGCCTGCTCGCCTCCGGCCTTACGACGGTGCAGGACTACTTCGCACGCTCAGATACTTTGCTAGACCTCTCGTTTTCACCTCTGCTCGCTCCTATCTGGCAGACAGCAGTGAAATTCAAAGGAAACTCACAAAAGGCTCTCAACGACGCGGCCAAGCTACACATAGAGCGCAAGGATGTGGAAAAAGACCAACCCATTTTTAGCTTTATCAACCTGATGGGAACGCATACGCCATATCATCCACCACTACGCTTTATCGAACGCTTTGCACCCCATCTTAAAAAGGATAAGGCCGAGCAACGCTATTTGCGCCAGTTCAATAGCGACGTTTTCGGTTGGCTCACACCGCTTACGAAGCCGATGAATGAAGAGCACAAAGCCACGCTTGATAGCGTCTATGATGCCGAGGTCGCCAGTCAGGATGAATTGGTAGGAGCATTTTTCCAGAAACTCCGCACTAGTGGCGTTCTCGATTCCACACTTGTCATTGTATGTGCGGATCACGGCGATCATCTTGGTGAAAAGCAGCTTATGGGACACAGCATATCGTTGTATAATGAATTGGTGCATGTACCCTTGATTATCCGTGACCCCAGTGGCGATTTTCCGCGCGGCTCGACGGTCGATAGCGTTGTTTCGACACGACGCGTGTTCCATACAGCACTCATGGCCGCCGACCTGGGAACCGAACAGGAGCAGGCTCTTTCACTCGCGCAAAGCACAGATAGCGACCCCGATCATGGCAACATCTTTGCCATGGGTGTCACACCTAAAAACCTCCTGAATATTATGGAGCGTCGCCGCCCGGATTTGATCGAGATGCGCCACTGCGATCAGACGCGCTATGGCATGTGGGATGGGCACTACAAGTTGATACAGACAAGCGATGAAGATACTGAACTCTTCGACATTGTGGAAGACCCGCATGAGGAACACGATTTGCGTGCTATACTACCTGAGCAGGTTGAAACAATACAAAAACGTTTACACGCATTTATGAATCATCTTAATACCACCGAGGCAACAACAGAGGATGTAACAACAGAAGAGTTCGATGATCCACAGGTGTACCGTCGTCTGCGTGATCTCGGCTACCTAGAATAAGGAAGTACAGTATATGTATCCACCAGTTAATCCCATTCTTTTCCAGATTGGTCCGTTTTCCCTGCACTGGTACGGCGTGATTATGACAACGGCGATCTTCCTGGGCACCTTTATCGCCAGTCGCTATGTGACGCGATATGGACGCGATGGAAGCGCGATCTGGGATATGTTGATGTGGGTGCTTATCCCTGCCATCATCGGTGCGCGTCTCTACTACGTATTCATTCAGTCGCCACGTGGACCCGATGGACTGGACAACTATCTTGCACATCCCATTGAAATCTTGCAGGTGTGGCGCGGCGGTATTCATATCTATGGGGCTATCATCTTTGGTGGTATCGCTGCTATTCTCTTCTTGCGCTACCGCAAACTGCCACTGCTACCCTACCTCGATGGTGTTGGTCTCGGCTTACTGCTGGGGCAGGCGATTGGTCGCCTCGGCAATTTCATCAATCAGGAACTCTACGGACCACCTACAACCCTTCCGTGGGGCTTGCGTATCGACCCCGACCATCGTATTGCTCCCTATAATGATCTCACAAAATACCCTGCAAGTGTGCGCTTTCATCCCCTTTTCCTCTACGAAATGATATGGGATGCCATTGGGTTCGCGCTCATTTTCTGGATATCGCGCCGTTTCGCCAAGCATCTGAAAGAGGGCGATGTCTTTCTTATGGTCCTCATCTGGTCGCCGCTTGGTCGTTTCTTCATCGAGTTTTTACGCACCGACTCGTGGTTCTTTCCAGGCACACCCTTTAACGTTGCTCACATCCTTACGGCAGCACTCGTCATCTTTGCTAGCATTGCGCTCTTCCTACGTCATCGGAGAGGAACGGGGAGTGAGGCACAACGTGTTGAGGAGAAGGTTGAGAACAGTACACGGATAACACCTGCTACAGCCAAAGACAAGAGCGATACGGAGAAGGTTGATGAGGAGAATACGAGCGGAGCGGCAACGAGGAACGCATCGGTCGATACGGTGTAGAACAGACGCGAATATTTGGGTGACATGGTGTGTTATAATAAGTGTAAGATATACACTATATCGTTGATGATAATAACCGAAAAAAGACAGTGGTGAGAGGACGTTGGTTGGTTCAAAGGTGATAAGCCCCTCCTCCGTCATAGTGCTCCATATCGAACCGTGAAAACAAGTCTGTAAAGAGCAAATGAGGAGATAATAATATGAAACGTATCGTTCGCGTCGTTGAGCAAAACGGCACAACACATGAAGTCCCCATGACAGCAGAGCAAGTGGCTTTCTATCTACGTTTAGCAGAGATGAAGTCTCAGGCAGATTCAGTAGTCACCTTTTGTGATGTCGTAGCAGAAACACAAAAGCAAGAAGATAAGGCACGCTACAACTAGCACAGAGTTGCCGTAAGATGGTACCTATCGATCATTGACGATTAATAGGTACCACTTTTTTATTTCGTAAGTTTGTAGCGCAAGAGCAAATGGCTGCCCGTGAGTTTCACACTCAGCAAGGTTGACCACATTTGATCTGGCGGAAATGCATAGCCCTCGACCAGCGAAAAGCGTTGCGTATCTTGTGAGTGACCTGCTAGATGTGGTGCAACGGTGACGAAAAGTTCGTCAACCATGTGTGCTTTCAAGAACGAGGAAAGCAAATTGGGACCACCCTCATAGAGAGCGACACGGACTCCGTATGCACGAGCAAGCAACGTCAGCACATCTTCCGGTGACACACCATTTGCCGACGCATTCTGAGTTTCAATGACGTGTACGCTTACGTTGTGAGGTAGCGTTTTCTGGGCCAGAGCGTCCTGCCCTTTCCTGGTGGTAGCAATAACAACGCGTAAATCTGGTACGTGGAACGTTTTATCCTCGACATTTATATCACCGCTTGCAGTCATAATAACGGTTATCGGGTGCTTCTCTTGCTTGCCCAAGCGTGTGCGTAGTTCCGCATAGTCATCGGCATAATTGGGTGCAATGGTGGCGGGAATGTGCAGAATGTTCGCATCTTCACGGAGCGAACTGGTACCGATAATCACGGCGTCGGCGTAGGCACGCAACAAGCCCATCACCACCTTGTCTTGCTTGTTATTGCCACTCACAACGCCACCACCCTTCTGTTTCGGTGCGTTATAGGAGACGACGCCATCTATCGTCTCGACGAAGTTGGCAATCACATAAGGTTGCTCTTGTCTATCAGAAGTGGGTAAGGCAAAGCCACCACCATAGAGTGTTGCAAGTGTTGTGGGCAAGGTGTCAAGAGGAACATGTTCGCGTTCGTATAGTGTAACAAGCGGCTCCATAGTCTCTTCGTCTCCTACAAATCTGTCTTTGTGTCATAAAACGTCTTTGAAAAAGCGTATACTTTATTGACATATGTACTTTTTAGCCAGATATGCATATATTCGTCAAACAAGATATCGTGAGGGTACACAACGGGTAGTATCAGAAAGAACCTAGCTGCATGACAGACATATTGAACAATACTTCCAGCCCACTAGCTGCAATGGAAGATAATTATAATGCCTACGCCACTTATTTTTCGCGACTACCCTACCTGGAGTTACAACAATCGCCTACAATGACGTTTGTTATGAGTAAAGAAATTTCTTTCTGGAATGTTGTCCTTCGCACACGCCTTACACAGTATAATGTTACAGCATCCATTGAAGCAATGCTCGCCCGATTTGAAGCATTAAACTTACCGCTTACGTGGCATGTCCTTCCCTCAACACAACCAGCAGACCTTGAACGGCATCTTAAAGAACACAACTTTTTACTTTTTGACGAGGAGCCGCACATGGTTATCGAGCCTGCGACACTTTCTCTACACGCTCCAAACCTCCCTGGCTTTACGATAGAGAGAGTGACCGATGCCGAGAGTTTCGCTCGTTGGTATGAGGTAACGATAGCAGGTTTTTTTGCGAGTACACCGTCATTGGGGCGAGTGCTGTTCGATGCCTATACACTGCTAGGTTTTAACTCACAAGGCCCATTTCTGCACTATATAGGCTGTATGAACGGAGAGCCTGTCACCTCTTCAACTTTGCTTCTAGCAGGTGGTATCGCAGGTATTTATGATGTTAGCACTCTACCCTCTGCACGCGGTAAAGGCTTTGGCACAGTCATTACATTAGCTTCTTTACAGGAAGCACAAACATTGGGCTATCATTATGTATGTCTACAAGCAACAAAGATGGGTTATCCTATTTATGAGCGTATAGGTTTTCAGGAGCAATTTCGTGAACGTAAGTATCTATGGCGTCCTGATAGTATTGGATAACTGATGACAATTTATTAGCCTCTATGACCAACCAAAACTATCAAACCATTTTCCCTGGCAATAATTCGTGATAGCACTCCTAACATAAGGAACTATGTTATCTGGTAGTGCATCTAGCGAATACCATGCAAGCTCATCACACTTATGCAGTTCCCTGTTCACCACCTCTCCTGCCCATGTCTCAGTCACGAGAAAGAAGTCAATGCGTTCATCATTTTCTCTTCTAGTTTTTCATACTCAACAACATATACTTTATGGAGCAGGAGGGTCTATCCACTTCCCTTGACGCGGTGCTGGCACGTAAGCGGCAAGGCTATCGAGCAGTTCAGCAGGGCTGTCTTTGTGCAGGACAAGTTGTGTGTGATGTGGTGAAATAAAGCCTTCTTGAGAAGCGTGATGTATCATGGCAAGTAATGGTTCATAGAAACCTGCGACGTTGAGTAGTCCAATAGGCTTTGTATGTAAGCCGATTTGTGCCCACGAAATCATCTCGAATAGTTCGTCATAGGTGCCGAAGCCACCAGGAAGCGCGATAAAACCATCGGCGAGTTCGGCCATAAGTGCTTTACGCTCATGCATGCTGCCCACCTCATAAAACTGAGTGACGTTCTTGTGGGCAACTTCTTTGGGGAAGAGGGCGGCGGGCATAACGCCGATTACTTCGCCACCCTCTGCCAGTACAGTATCAGCAAGTGTCCCCATCAATCCCACATGTCCACCACCATAGACCAGCCCTAGTTGACGCGCAACCAGTTCATGCCCCAACGCCTGCGCTGCTTGCTGATATGCAGGGTGCACACCACTATTGGAGCCTGCATAGACGCAGATGCGCTTCATTGAAGTTCCCTTCCTCTCATAATTAACGCGATATTTGTGGTCAAGCAATAAAGTTGTATCCAACACGAATAACAAGTCCTAATGGAACCTTTATTTCTTGACTATAGTTATGATACTGCATCAGGCTGTTGCTCGGCAAACACGCTACTTTTCAATATATCTTCTGCTTCAATCGTCATCAGGTCTATTTTCGAGACATTTCCACCACGCGCGAATAGTCGGTTTGCCTGGCGTAGCCTTGCGCGGTCCAGCGCATTCCTCACGCTACGCGCATTAGAGAAACGTGGTTGCTGCATTCGCCTGACGAGATACTCCTCAAATGCTTTGAGGGCTTCTGGACTGAAACGGTACATTTGTTCAGCAAGCATCAGTTGAGCAATGACGAGCAACTCATCCTGTGTAAAGTCGGGAAAGTCCAGGTGGTGGGCAATGCGTGAACTGACACCAGGATTCGACTGAAAAAACGTCTCCATCCGATCTTTATATCCGGCCAGAATAACGACGATATCATCGCGCTGATTCTCCATCACTTGCAACAGAATCTCGATGGCCTCCTGACCATAGTCTCGTTCGTTCTCCTGGCGATAGAGATAGTACGCTTCGTCGATGAAAAGGACACCACCCATCGCGCGTTTGAGTACTTCTTTCGTCTTGGGGGCTGTATGCCCGATGTACTGACCTACCAGATCATCGCGTGTGACCGCAACGAGATGACCCTTTCGCACGTAGTTGAGTCGATGAAGCATGGTTGCCATCCGCATTGCTACTGTCGTTTTCCCGGTACCGGGCTTCCCCGTGAACGACATGTGCAGGGACGGCGGACGCGCTGTCAGTCCGATACTACGACGCAATCGGTCGATGACGAGCAAGGCCGCGATTTCACTGATGCGTGTCTTGACGGATTTCAGGCCAACCAGTTCCTGATCGAGTTTCTGTAATACTTCCATGACCTGCGATTCTTGAAGCACACTTGCTATATCCACAACGTCATCGCTTCGGGAGGACTCCACTGGGCTTACCTCTGTATGCTCTCCTTCGATATGTGTTGGCGGCATCATCATAAAAACTCCTTCTCACTAAATGTACAACAATACGTTGTGGTGAAGTTAGTTGTTCTCAGTATTCAGGTATCTGTAGGGGATAACAGGCGAGCGGGGCGGCTATAAGAGTCGTCCCGCAATATGTACTCTGTTAGATTATTAGACGGTGAAACGTTCCCCTTTGGGCTTATCGGTTGCATAGCTATGGATGGTATAGCGTATGACGCGATCATGCACCTCCTGACGCGATAGGCGGAAACCGGGATCGTGTTCGGGCCGATTGACGATAAACGAGAGCGCAATCGTCTGACGGCCTTTGCTACGGTCGTAGGCTCCCACGCGGATATAATGGCCTGGGTAGGCGCGTTTGCACTCGTTCATCTCGTACATGATAGCCGCCGGGTCTTTGATATCAAACATTGGGAGACCCCACATCTCCCAATAGGTGTTGCGCGGGTGAGGATCGTCGGTAAACTCGATGTTGATGGGCCAGTCATGGTCCAAACAGTATTGCACCTGCATCCGAATCTCCTCATCCGTCAGTGGCGGCAGAAACGAGAAGGTTCCCTGTGTAAGATGAAATGACATGATGTCTCCTCCTGATTAATAGCTAGGGGTTGGTGTGGCATCGGGTGTATCTGTCGATGTGTAATTGAAGCTGACATCTTTCCAGAGTTCTAGCGCGACTTGTAACGGTTTGCACCACTTCGCGGCCTTTTCCAGAATCTCTGGACCTTCATTCATGATATCGCGCCCCTCGTTGCGTGCCTGAATCATCACTTCTACAGCAACACGATTCGCTGTCGCGCCTGCCGAGATACTCGTAGGATGACCGATAGTGCCACCCCCGAACTGTAAAACGACATCCTCACCCAGGTAGTGCAGAAGTTGATGCATCTGTCCAGCGTGAATACCACCTGAAGCGACAGGCATAACGGCAGGCATTGAGGCCCAATCTTGCTCAAAAAATAGCCCCAAGCCAGGATCAGCATCGTATTTCATGCCGCGCAACGTCTGGTAATATCCACGAACACTCATAGGATCGCCTTCCAGCTTACCCACCACTGTACCCGCGTGAATATGGTCCACACCTGCAAGGCGCATCCACTTGGCAATCACGCGAAACGAGACGCCGTGTGTTTTCTGGCGTGTGTATGTGCCATGCCCCGCACGATGTAGGTGGAGAATCAAGCCGTTTTTTCGCGCCCATTTCGCCATCGACTGAATAGCAGTGTAGCCAATCGTCAGATCGATCATGACGATGATACTGCCAAGTTCCTTCGCAAACTCTGCTCGCTCGTACATGTCTTCCATCGTCGCCGCCGTGACATTCATGTAATGTCCCTTGACCTCACCGGTCTCCGCGCTGGCCTTATTCACGGCTTCAATGCTGTAGAGAAAGCGGTCACGCCAGCGCATGAAGGGCTGCGAGTTAATGTTCTCATCATCCTTCACAAAGTCCAAGCCACCACGTAATGCCTCATACACGACGCGACCGTAGTTGCGTGCGGAAAGCCCTAATTTCGGCTTCGTAGTGGCTCCCAGTAACGGACGACCATACTTATCGAGATACTCGCGTTCCATCACGATGCCGTGCGCTGGCCCTTGAAAGGTCTTGACGTAGTGCGGTGGAATACGCATATCCTCAAGACGCAGGCTCTTCAGAGCCTTGAAGCCGAAAACATTGCCGATGATACTGGACGTGAGGTTGGCAATGGACCCCTCCTCAAAGAGGTCGAGGGAATAGGCAATGTAGGCAATATACTGATCGGTACCAGGGACAGGAATAACTTGATAGGCTTTGGCCTGATAATTCTCGTGAGCGGTCAAGCGATCTGTCCACACAACGGTCCATGTCCCTGTGGAAGACTCGCCCGCGACAGCCGCCGCCGCTTCAATTGGGTCAACCCCTTCCTGTGGGACAAGACGGAACGCACATAAAATGTCGGTATCTTGTGGCTCATAGTCTGGTTTCCAGTATCCCATCTGTGCATAGGGAATCACGCCTGAAGACCAACGGCTCTTCTGCTCTGGTATTGCTTCGGTTGTCATGCACCTTCTCCTTGTAGGTATGTAGGACGACGTTCCTACAAGAAGTGTAGCATCGACAAGCCATTAGTAGTAGTGGCTAATTTGTATCTTGCCCATAGGATAAACATTATGATAGGATGATAATAATTCTTGTTAAAACTATGATGAGGAGAGCAGAGGAGAGCTAAGTGAAACATATCGACGAGCATGTAGACCTCACATTTCATCAACTCTCATTGTTCCGCGCCGTCGCGCAGCACCTCAGCTACACGCACGCAGCGGAGCAACTATACCTCTCGCAGCCTGCGGTCTCGCAGCAGGTGAAGGCTCTTGAGCGACAACTCGGCCTACGTCTTTTCGCACGTCAGGGGCGCGGCATCATCTTGACGCCAGCAGGTCAGGAACTGCTTCATCACGCGGAAAGGCTTCTCACACTATTCACCGACATTTCCCCCGTTGTGCAACAGATTCACCAGCTTGAACGCGGCAGTGTCTTCATCGAGGCCAGCACGAGTGCGGGAACGTATATTGTTCCCGCCTTGCTCGGAGCATTCCATACCCGTTATCCAGGCATTCATATCACATTGACGGTTGTAAACCGATACGCAATTGAGGAGCATCTGCTCTCTCATTCCATCGACCTCGTGGTGATGAGCCAGATTGAGCATCACGAGAGCTTCATCATTGAGCATCTGGCCCCTTATGAACTTGCGGTCGTGGCGAATCCCTCGCACCCATTGGTAAAGCGCAAGGGTCTCTCTCTACATGATTTACAAGAGGAGACGCTTCTCCTGCGCGAGCCAGGTGCGGGGACCAGGTATGATACAGAGCAATATTTGGCGAAGGCAGGTGTTGCATTGCACGGCAAGCTAGAACTGAGTAGTATCGAGGCCATTAAAGAGAGCGTGATTGCCGGGTTAGGTATCTCCGTGCTTGCACTGGACTCGCTCACTCATGAAATTGCACATGGCGACCTTGTTGTGCTGGATGTCGGGGGATTTCCGCTTCAACGTCACTGGTATGTTGTACGTTTGAAAGGGAAAAGGATGTCGCTGGCGGCAGAGGCACTACGCCACTTTCTTTTGCAAGAGGGGCCGAAAGTATTTCATGCTGAATAATGCGCTGCTTTAGCAGGAAGACCGCTCCCTTCGACATGTCGTTCGTAGTCATGCAAGAACGTGATGAAAGCATCGGCACCCGCGCTGAGAGGCCATTGTGATAGACGCGCAATGTACCATCGGCGCTGTATAGGGAACTGCTCGACGTCCAGAATTACCAACATGCCGTGACGTACTTCTCGCTGAACCGCCACGGATGAGAGGACACTGATACCAAGTCCAGCCGCGACTGCTTGCTTAATTGCCTCCACATGTCCAAGCACCATTGTCGTTTTGAGTGGTAAGCCCGCGATTTCAAACATTTCTTCTAATGCCGCTCGTGTTCCAGAACCAGTTTCACGCAGGAGAAACGATTCATGAGCTAATTGTTCCAGTGGGATGCACGTTCGCTCAACCAGTTTATGCTGTGGTGCTGCGACTGGCACAAGCAGATTGCTTAGAAATGGCTCCGTGACAAGCTCATCAAGCGCAGGTGGACGCCCAGCGATGACCAGATCAACATCTCCATCTGTCAAGTAGGCACGCACCTGCGCTCGATTTGCCACGCGCAGGTGTAGCTCAATGGCTGGATGTTGACGATGGAACGCTCCTAGTAGATGGGGCAATACATACGTTCCGACAGTAGTATCAGCCGCTACACGTAATGGCATACGCTCACCAAGCGCGACACCATGCAACTCTGCCATCACGCGCTCCGCCTCATCGCTTGCTGAAACCATAAGTTGAGCATGCGTGTAGAATTCGCGTCCCTCGCTGGTAAGGGCTACGTGACGCCCCCATTGTTCGAGGAGCGTCAACTTCGTCGCGCGTTCTAAGTCCGCCACCAGTGCCGAGACCGTCGGTTGCTGGCAGCCCAGTTCTTTCGCAGCTTTTGTATAGCTGAGATGTCTGACAACGGCACAAAAGGCTCGAATTTGGCGCATCGTAATGCTATCAAGTCGTGACCATTGCATATATAACCTCTTGCCTATACCAGATATAAGGAATTATGCCTTGCTATTATGTCAACCACTCCGTATCATTATAGCATGAAAGTAGTTCATCACATAGCGTAAGGAGTTTGGAGGAAGCTATGACCGCACCATTTGGAACATTGGCGCGTCCTATCATTCTGGGTATTGTGGGCGATAGTGCAGCAGGAAAGACGACATTGAGCAGGGGAATAGCCAAGGTATTAGGGGAAGATCGCGTCGCAGTGCTTTGTACGGATGACTACCACCGTTACAATCGGCAGCAGCGGAAAGAGCGGGACATCACGCCTCTGAACCCTGAATGTAACTATCTTGATATGATGGCGCAACACTTGCGTCTCCTGCGTGCCGGAGAGCCAATTTTGAAGCCGCACTACGATCATACGATTGGAGATTTCGGACCACCACAGTACATCGTGCCTCATCCTTTTATCATTGTCGAAGGATTACTCGGCCTATACTGGCAGGAAATGCGAAATGCCTACAGCGTGCGTGTCTTTCTCGATCCACCTGAAAGTCTCAGGAGACGCTGGAAGGTACGGCGCGACTCAACACAGCGCGGCTATTCGGAGCAAGGGGTGTTACGCGAACTCGATATGCGAGAATCGGACTCGGCAGCATATATCAGACCGCAACGTGACAACGCGGATATTGTCGTCTCATTCTTCCCTGATGAGTCACTACAAAGCGATGATGCCCATTTGAACGTGCGCCTGACGCTGCATGGTACACTCCATCATCCAGACTTGAGCCAAACCATCGAAGATGACAGTTCGGGATGCATGCGTTCAAGTCTTGGACGCGAAGGAGGACGTGCGGTTGAGTACCTGGAGATCGACGGTTCTATCCCCGATGTCCAGGCACGTGCCCTTGAGCATGGCATCCGAGACCAGCTGGATGCAAGTGGTGCGGCTTCGGATGAGCATATAGGGCTATACGCTGGTGACTCTAACCCTCAAAAGAGCCATCCCCTGGCATTGACGCAACTATTACTGGTGTACCATTTATTGCGAGCCAGACAAAGTGATGAGGTCGAGGTGTGATGCAGTCTTCGCGTAAGAAAGTTTCACCAGAATAGAGAGGTAGCAGCTATGAGAATTGGCATCAACGGGTTTGGACGTATTGGTCGGCTTTTTCTACGCTCCGCTTTAGAGCGTGGTGTCAATTTAGACATTGTAGCAATCAATGATCGCGGCGATGCCGAGATAAATGCACATCTCTTTCAATTTGACTCAACCTATGGTCCATTTCGAGGACGGGTGAATGTAGCTGGTGAACACATCATCATCAATGACCGCTCTATTGCTACCGTATCTCACCTCAACCCCCTCGATATTCCCTGGCGCGACCTCGGCGTCGATCTCGTTATCGAGTCTACTGGAGCGTTCACAACCGGAGAACAGGCGGCAGCACATATCCAGGCTGGCGCAGAGCGCGTTCTGGTGACAGCACCATGTAAGAATGGCGATGTCACTCTTGTTGCTGGGGTCAACGAGCATGACTACGATCCAGCGAAACACCAGATTATCTCGGCTGCATCTTGCACAACGAATAGTTTAGCCCCGGTTGCCAAAGTGGTGCAAGAGCACTTCGGCATACGACACGGCACGATGAGCACCATTCACGCCTACACCAACGATCAACGTATCCTTGACCGTAGCCACAAAGACCCGCGACGTGCGCGTGCCGCAGCCGAAAATATTATCCCCACGACGACGGGAGCGACGAAGGCTCTCGGACAAGTGATTCCTTCATTAGCTGGAAAATTTCATGGCATCTCCTATCGCGTACCAACCATTACGGTCTCTGTTCTCGATCTTGTCATTGAACTAGAACAAGAGGCCAGCGTTACGGAGATCAACAAAGCATTCGCAATGGCTTCTGTTGAGTCGCTATCGGGTATTCTTGGCTACTGTGAGCTACCACTGGTATCGAGTGATTTTCGGGGTGATAGTCGTTCGAGCATCGTTGATGGGCTGATGACCGCCAAGTTACCAGAGCAGAACACCGTTCGGATCGTGAGCTGGTACGATAACGAGTGGGGCTACGCGAGTCGCGTGGTGGACGTGGCGAACTTCTTGAGCGAGTGTAAAAGCGATGGTACTCGCCCGGAGCATGTTCGAGTGGTCGGGCGCGAGCAGGTCGAGGAGGCACTACATAGCCTCTGGCTGTAGGTAGTGCATCCGTTTATACCACCTTTAGCAGGCTAAACGTACTCAGCAATACCGCTCTCGAACGACTCTTTGTCATCATCTCTTAGGCCATACAGTGCTTCTTGTAGTGCATAGGTGCTTTTGTAGAATGTGACACGTTCTAGCTGGTCGTCTATGCCTGGATACGCTTTGCGAATGCGCTGAAAGAAGGCGTCGCCGCTTGTGGAGATTGCCGCGACATCAAGGGCTGGGTCGCCGTGGCCGGAGAAGCTAAAGTCGATTACGCCAGTAATTTCTTGCGTTTGGGGATCGTACAGGATGTTGCTACCGCCAAAGTCGCCGTGTCGCAGGACGGGTGTGTAGCTGAAGTGCCTGGGGTTATCGAGGAACGTTTCAAAGTTGTGCGCTACTTCTTCGCGAACATCGGGGCGCATAAAGGGAAAGAGCTTGTCACGAAATTGCTGGTACATGGTTTGCCACTCATCGCGTGTATCCGAAAGAGGAAGGGACAGTCCAATCTTTTCAGAAGATATGCTATGCAACTCTTGCATGAATTTAACAAGTTGTGCCGCCATTCTGTCGAGGGCGGCATCGTCCTGTATCGTATGCATGACGGTTCTCAGTAGCGGCTCCCCTGGTATCATACGATACCCCATAAAATTTTCGTTTGCGACCTCTCTACCTGTCTGCACGTAGATGGGATTTGGGACAGGTAGCGTTGTAGCGTTCTGTATCTTACCAAGAACTGTAACCTCATGAATCAGTATTTTTGCTTCGTGCGTTGTGCGTGGGAAGCGGAATATCAATTCGTCGTTCACAATCATGATATCGTTGAACTGCCCATCGCGTGTGTGCAAATGGGCAGTATGCACTTCTAACGAGGGAACAGCTTCGTGGATATGTTTGAGGTACAATTCTTGTTTGTCCATTGTTCATTCCAATTGAAAGATAAGATATTTGTGATAAATCACGCTTGCGACGCGATAATGCTCTCTAACTTTTTTTATTTGGGAACGGGCGACCACAAGGGTCGCACCCCACTATACGGTACGTCATATCGTAGGGTGCAACCCTTGTGGTCGCCCGTTGGGTTCTTTCCACGGTAGTATTTTTAAACAGCATAATCAGTCCCTACGAAATTATCATACGCCCACCGACAAGCCCAAACTGCGTACCTTTTCGACAATGTTCGGCAGTGCTGAAGCTACCGCATCAATATCGGCCTCGGTGTTGTCTTTGCCGAGCGTTAGGCGGAGGCTACCGTGCGACCATTGGGGGGCGAGACCCATTGCAATCAGGACGTGTGATGGGTCAACTGAGCCGGAGGTGCAGGCTGAGCCGGTCGAGGCCGCGATACCTAGCATGTCGAGGCTGAGCAGGATTGACTCGCCTTCGACGCCCTCAAAACAGAAACTGGCATTGTTGGGTAGTCGGTTCGTCGGATGGCCTGTCAGTCGGCTCCTAGGAATGGTTAAGACGCGCTCGATCAGGCGGTCACGAAGGGCGGTGATGCGCGGCGTGACCTGTGCCATCTCCTGTTGAGCAAGTTGTAGTGCGGTAGCGGTGCCGACTATGCCCGCGACATTCTCGGTGCCAGCGCGTCGTCCACGCTCCTGTGAGCCGCCCTGCATCTGTGGCAGAATACGTATCCCCTGCCGTGTATAGAGGATACCCATACCCTTTGGTCCGTAGAATTTGTGCGCGGAGAGCGAGAGCATATCGACGTTCAACGCGACAACATCAATGGGAATTGCGCCGCCTGCCTGCACCGCATCGACATGAAATGGCACTTTCTTAGCACGACAGATACGCCCGATCTCCGCGATTGGCTCGATAGTGCCGACTTCGTTATTAGCGTACATCACCGAGACCAGTACGGTCTGGTCGGTGATGGCACGCCCAACGTTATCAGGATTGACAGTAGCGTATTCGTCAACAGGCAGATACGTTGTTTTGAAGCCGAAGCGATCAAGGTACTCACAGGTATGCAAGACAGCGTGATGCTCTATCGAGGAGGTGATGATGTGGTTGCCTTTTTTCTGTGAAGCAAAGGCCATACCCTTGATCGCGAGGTTGTCGCTTTCGGAGCCGCAACCAACAAAGGCTATCTCCGTTGGGCGGCTATGAATCACCTCGGCGACCTGCTCACGCGAGCGATCAATCGCTTGCATAGCGTGACGACCCAGCGTGTAAATGCTACTAGCATTGCCATACTCTGCTGTAAAGTAGGGAAGCATCGCGTCAAGGACACGCGGGTCTAGCGCGGTAGTGGCGGCATGATCGAGATAGATTGTGCGCTCTGTCATGATGTTTATGCCTTTTTCTTTGTCAGACACCTCACTGCTCACGCAGGAGGCTTATATCAGGACTCCACCGCAATTCTACATACCTTTTCAGGCGTGCAGCTTTGGCTTCGCGGTCCGACACATCGGGGGCAACTGACAAGTGCCCCGTTCTCACCCAATCCTGTCGGATGAGACACGTTCGCATCGCTATATTCCGCGCACCCACGAGGTCTGCATGGAGCCAATAGGCATGTCCAGTATGAACGTGATACCTACACCCTTTGTTCTGACACTCAAAGGTGAGACCATTGCCTGGACGATTGCGCTTGTCGATGGAGCCACACAGTGGACAGGCTTTGCTCGTATAATCGGCATCCACCTTCACAGCAAACGAGGTCTTCGACAACGCTGCTTTGTAGGTTATTATACCATGCAACTCGGCAAATGCCCACTTCGACGCATGGCGATTCGCGCGTCGTTGTTTCGTGGTCAGGGGAAGTATCTGTTTCCCTTTGCGTCGTCGTTTGGGTCGCTTGGTACGTTCTCGAATGCCTGTGAGGTCTTCCAGTCCAATGAGGGTGTTGGGGTGTGCGTTGACGATGGTTTTGGCGATGATATGATTCGTATTCAGCGTGAACCGTCTCTCTCGTCCTGAGAGCGCAATCATGCGTCGCTTTGCCGAACGAGTGCCTTTCTGCTGAAGTCGCTTGCGCGTTCGAGCGTAGTGGTCTGCTTTTGCTCGAACCACTTTGCCTGAAAAGAATTGACTCTTGTTGTCTAAGGTCGCAGTGGTGGCAAGATAGCGTTGTCCCACATCGACGCCCACCACTTGTTGTTGTATGGTCGGAGTGGGTTCTGCTACCTCAACCTCTAATGAGACCAACAAATAGAACTGTTTGTGCGGTTTGTCGTACCACAACTTCGCCGCTCCTATCGTAGCTCCCTTTTGGATGAGAGCGACATGTGGCGCATAGCCCTTGTAATCAAGGATGGTGCGCCCTTGCAACGTGAGAAGGCTCACCTGTTGCCCAACTTTGAACCCATAGTCTCGCCCGTAGTTGTAAGTGAGCGTCGGGGAGACGTACTTGGGCGGTTGGTCTAAGCCCTTAAAGCGTTTCTTGGTATGTCCTGCGCGGCGGTGTTCAAGGTTCTTCTTGAGTTTCGTCCACAATCCTTTGTAGGTTGCACCGACTTGACGCGGACCATTGCATGCCATTTGAGCGGGCAACTTGTAGCGCATGCGAAGTTCGGCATACATCCCTTTTTGCAGTTTATCAGCACTCGAAGTCTTGCCATGCTCAAAGTCATAGACACTCACTGCGTTCAAGGCATCACGATACGCTAGTTGCGTGTGCCGTAACTGGGCAAACTGCTCTGGTGTCGTGATGAGTTTGAGTTTGGCGGTGATGATTTGGTGCATGGGCATGGCATCTCTCGTGTTCTGCTTCCATGAGTTCCCAAGAGCATATTGCTTACACACTCTCGGGGGACGTACTTACGACAACGACGTTTCTTAGCGAACGACCACTGGTAATGGCTCAGTCTGTCGCTCTCGGCTGGCCTTCCAACGGGTCGAGGCTTCCTGATGCCGCTGGTCAATGTGCTTCCACAACATGCGGTCTTGCTCAGTCATCGGGAAGAGAGTGCCGCTCAGTTCGCCAAGCAGATACCCAACGTAGTAGCACCACACTTGGTGTGGGTCTTTCCAGTAGACCGATTCAAGGGCGGTGTCCCTGACCTGTTGCAGCAAGACTTGCTCAGTATACCGACGCTCCTGTGGGTCAAGACCCATAAAGAAGTCTTCTCGCCCAATCGCATAGCCATCTCTCGATTGCTGAGTGGTCAAGACGGCAAGGGTGGTGACATCAGGGCGTAGTTTGCCCGTTTGTGGGGAGAGGACACCGCCATGATACATGCCAAGAAAAAAGCCGATGTGAGATAACCAGTGGTCATGCTGACCGTCAAAGTAGCCACGCGCTCGACAGGATTGCAGGTTCGTCACAAGGTACGTGTCTCGTACTGGTCCTTGCCCTTGCTCATCACCATACATACTCCACAGCACACCGTGCTGGTACTGTGTGGCGAACGCGTCGGTCTGGACATCCATCAACGGGGAAACAGGGGGTCGCTGTGCCATAGGACAAGCTCCTTTCATACTGCTTGCTTGACAGGCGACTCTCATGCAGGTATCGTACCCCACAAGAGTCTAGGTTGGATTAACCACGAATGGGCTCTTCGTCAGCTTGCTATGTTTCAGATACCAAGCTGACATTTCCAAAAGATGCATGATAGTAGATTCTCGACATGTGCCTACACAACAACCAAGCAAATTTTGTCTATATGTACTTTATGTCTAAAAGTACACATAACTATTGTACCCTTGATAATCCCAGAAGTCAAGGGGGAAACGTCCAAATATCCGATGTGTTATAATATCCATTACATATAAGATTCTTGTAGATAGGAATTATCAAGGAATGCCGAAATCAGCAAAAGCCCCCGAAGGCTTTTATAGCGCGACGGAAGCGATTAAGAAATTGGGGCTACCTCGCTCCACTTTTTACGATTTGGTCGAAAAAGGAACGATTAAGAAAGTTGTTCAACCTGGAAGAAGTGATGGATATTACCTCAAGGTTGCAATTGACGATTTAGCAAAGGCAAGGCATCTTTTCACGGTGCAATATGCCACTAACACATCAACGTTTCATCAGGCAACCGAAGAAGATGTGCGAGGTATTTATGAGCTTTGCGTCAGTTTGTGGGGGACGAGAGGAACATATCCGTATGAACTTCGACTCGCCCGCTACAGAAAAAATCCCGATATCTACTATGTTTTGAAATATCAAGACTTTATCGTTGGATACTCTACAGTGATGCCACTAACACAACGTGCAGTGAATGAAATTATGAAAGGAGAGAAAAAAGCATGGGAAGCAATTACACTTGATGATATTGTACCGTATTCGAGAGGAGTTCCAATTGAGTATGTTTTCCTAGAAATAGGGGTACGTGATGAAGTTCCGAAACCAAAGCAATTTGGCATGCGTCTCCTATCAGGGACAATACGAGCCTTAGAAGACTTAGCAAGAGAGGGAGCAATTATCAAAAAACTCTTTGCGGTGAGTAGTGCCTCCGATGGCATCAAATTGTGTCGAGAGTTCGGCTTCAAAGAAATGCTCCTTACACCAGAAGGCAACCGACTTAGTTTTGAGTTAGATATAGAAACATCGACCTCGCTATATTTGCGAGATTACCGTCAAATCGTCCAAAACAAAAAGAAAAACGCCACATAAGGCCCCTAGCTTTATGTGGCGTTTTTCTTTTTGAAAAATCCTTCGTTCATACTACCACTACGAAAACCTAACAGGTCAACCGTCACATAGGTATAACCAATCTTGCGTAGGCCATCCGTGACCGTTCGACTCATCTCTTCCTCGACCAGACGCGCAATCTCTGAGCGTTCAACCTCGATACGTGCGATTTTATCGTGGTGGCGTACACGCAACTGGTGAAAGCCGAGTTCGCGTAGAAACTTTTCAGCCTTATAGATCATTTGCAGCGAGGCCACATCGACCTTGCTCCCGTAGGGGATGCGCGACGAGAAACAGGCCATCGCAGGCTTGTCCCACACTGGAACGTTGAGCATACGAGCAATGGCGCGAATCTCACGTTTGCCTAGATCAGCCTCTTTGAGCGGACCACGCACGCTGAACTCACGCGCCGCACGCTGCCCTGGTCGAAAATCTCCATCGTCGTCTTTATTGACCCCATACGCGATAAAACGCACATTATGTTGTTTCGCCAATGGTTCTAATTGTGTGAATAGTTCAGTTTTACAAAAGTAGCAACGTTGCACATCATTTTTTATATAGCGTTCATCTTCAAGCTCATGTGTTTCCAGCGTGAGTAGCGAGACACCCATTTGCGCGGCGGTTGCGATGGCCTCTTGCGTCTCTTCCGGCGCATAGGCATCGGAGGACGCGATGGCACCGATGGCCCGTTTCCCAAGCACATCATGTGCAACTTTGAGTAGCAAGGCACTATCAACGCCGCCTGAGTAGGCAATCAGCACCGATTCCATATTCCGCAAAATTGTTTGCAAATGGTCATATTTCGCCTGTGTCTCGGCATCCAACACTTCGGCTATCTGGGAAGTATCAAGCATAGTATAGAGTCTCCTGGGATGGTGTATACGGTTGACGCCATGCTTACCATAGATGCGACGGCGGGCCAACACAACACCTAGAATGTATTATATCAGACAATCCAAGTCCTGCTATGGCTTATTTCATTCATTCGATGACAAGGTCAGCCATCTCTCCGGGTAGTTAGAGATACCGCCACTTAATCTCTGGGTGATTGAGAACCCATGCAGCTTGCGTAGCGGTCATCAATTGTTTGTGTGTTAAGAAATAGACACATTGAGGATCGCCGAGAGAAGGTATCCACACATCTCCAAATAGCAGAGGAAAGTCGCGCATCTGCTCAATGATAAGGGGAGAGGCAAGCTCTATGATACTGCCGCGTGCAAATTGAAATGACGAGACGATATTTTGTTGCAGTGCCGATTGGAGTACAGCAATGTGCTTGCTGCTATTTGCATCATGCGTAAGCTGCACCACGAATAGGACTTCATCGCTTTCCGGGTATGCTCTACGACCAAGCAACTTATCCCCAACCTCTGCACAACACTGTTTGAGGAACGGCTCGACCTCATGAACATATGCCAGAGGAACAGTGACTTCAATGTGTATCACTAACAAAGCCTGGGACATAAGAGGTTCCCTTTCACTAATTTTTCCCAAAAAATAACAGGAATATTTGTATTTAGTTGTAAAAATAATTTCTCTTTACATAGTCATAGAAAAGAGCGAGATGTCAAACAAAGTGGGTAGCACCTGTTCATAATTTATCGTCCAAAGCTTAACCTTGCTCATTGTGACACAATGAACAATAAAAAATGGAGAGAAAAGAGCTATGAATGAGCAAGATTCGCGCAAAAAACAGGCCATGTTCTGGCTAGACTATAGCCAGGAATTGTCAACCGCCATTCGCTACGAAGCGGCACTCAGCGCAATTGAAAAGGCTATCAAGCTCGACGACACAAACGTCGAGGCGTGGTACGTCAAGGGTACGTGTCTGGCAATGGCCGCGAAATATAGCGAGGCATTGGCAGCTTTTGAGCATACATTGGGCCTCGATGCACTCTATGTTCCCGCGTGGGATGGTAAAGCGTGGGTGCTTGGTATTCTCGGCAAACGCGACGAGGCGTTGCTGGCTGTGCAGAGAGCGTTGGAGCTTGACCCAGACTATTATCAGGCGCAAAAACGGAAGGAGCGGCTGGACGCGATGTAGGGACCTTTATTTATCACGCCCATAGGCATCAAGTTGAGATGCAGCATGACAGGGGCAAGCCCTGTCATGCTGCCGACGCCTGTTTTTTCCTCATGGCAATCTCAACAATTCTTAGCATGATGCCTATGGGACCTTTATTTATTACGCCCCCTTGTACATATCGACCATGTTTACCCTCCATTGATTCCGTTCTTCAATGGTCGCTAACATGGTTGACTGGGACGAGGGCGTTCTGAAGAAGGTCCTACAACCTCGCTCATGGCACAACGTATTCTTGATAGTAGCATTACTGTACAAAAGGATTTATTTCGATAGGAGTACGATGTGGCACGCCCCTCCGTCTCTGCCAGTGGCTTGAAGGCAGAAGATGAACCGATAAAGGTGCAACCCAATCGCTACCGCATATGGCGGTTGCTCAATTTCGCGCGTCCCTACTGGTGGCAACTGGCAGGGCTGACACTACTGACATTTGTTACCAGTACGTTGTCGCTAGTCTATCCGGCGTTTACAGGTAAGATTGTGGATAGCGTCATTCAGAAAAACCAGGTTGCGCTTCGCTCGATTATCTTCTCTCTGCTTGCACTCGCCTTTGTACAGGGGATCGTTGGCTTCATCAAGAGCTTCTGGACAACGTATGTTGGTGAACGTGTGCTGGTGGATTTACGCACAAAGGTCTATGCACATCTGCAACAACTACCGCTCAGCTTTTTCCAGAACAATCGTACCGGAGAGTTACTGAGTCGTCTCACTAATGATGTGACGTTGGTACGCGGCAGTGTTACGGGCGATGTGGTGAGTCTGGCGCAAAACCTGATTACCTTGCTTATTGGCATAGTGATTGTGATCGCTGGACCTGACACATTGCTGTCTCAAGTCGGCCAGTTCAATATACATTTGCCAGGCGGACGCTCTACAGCGAGCTTTGGACCGACGCTACTGGTGATCGCGCTTATCCTTGTGCCAATCTTTCTCTTACCACTTTTTACGAGCCGTTACCTACGCCGCTATGTCAAACGCGAATTGGCAACGTTGAGTGAGGCAACGGCGGCATCGGAAGAGTCTATTGGGAACGCGAAAGTTGTCAAGGCGTTTACACGTGAGGACTATGAGACGAGCCGCTATAATACGCTGGCATGGCAACAATTCGGTATCACGATGAAACGTGCCCGTCTGTCTGCTGCTGTGCAGGCTGGTACAACGCTACTCGGACTGGCGGGGCTGGCAGTCTTTCTATGGTATGGCAGTACAGCGGTCCTGGACGGCTCGTTGACAATAGGCACACTAGTAACGATTGTGATTTATCTGGCGGTGCTGACACAACCATTTATTGCATTGAGCAATCTCTACGGACAATTCCAGATCGCGCTAGGGGCAGCGGAGCGAATCTTCGACCTGTTAGATCAACCAATCACCCTTGCTGATAGCCCCAATGCATCGCCGTTACCACCTATCCAGGGTAGTTTGAGCTTTGAACATGTTCGCTTCGGCTATAACGCAGAAACGCAGGTATTACATGATGTATCATTCGAGGCGCGGCGTGGGCAGGTCGTAGCACTGGTCGGACCGAGCGGAGCAGGCAAGACGACAATTGCAAACTTAATTCCGCGCTTCTTCGATGTGCAGGGCGGACGTATCACAGTCGATGGCTACGATATACGCGAGGTACAGGTGAAAAGCCTACGTGAACAAATCGGGATTGTGCTGCAAGAACCAGTGTTATTCGGCACGACGATACGCGAAAATATCGCCTATGGACGGCTCGATGCCACACAAGCAGAGATAGAGCAGGTGGCACATTCCGCGAATGCACATGAATTTATCGAGAAGCTACCAGAAGGATACAATACACTTGTTGGTGAGCGCGGCGTGAAGCTATCAGGTGGACAACGCCAGCGTATCGCTATTGCACGTGCATTACTGCGAAACCCACGTATTCTCATTCTCGATGAAGCCACCAGTTCGCTCGACAACGAAAGCGAAAGTTTGGTGCAAGAGGCTCTCGAACGCCTCATGCATGACCGCACCACTATCGTTATCGCGCACCGCCTGACAACGATTCAGAATGCCGACAAAATTGTCGTCATCGAACAGGGGCGCATCATCGAGCAAGGCAGCCACGCGGAGTTGCTAGCTCTGGAAGGGGCATACTATCGGCTCTATACGCGAAGGTTTGAGGATCAAATAGAGGTGGTACCCTCATTAGAGGAGATGCAAGAAACAATGTAGGGGCCTGATTTATCACGCCCAAGCACGAGCGAAGCAATGTGCGAGTCTCACACAACAATCATACCTCTCACACCTCCATCTTAACATAAATGTCAACGAGAACACATCGTCCAAACGTCCGATGTGTTTTTTTGTCGTTTTGGGTATACTTTCCTCGGAATAGCCTTCGATAGTGCGTCGTTATCCGCAGGCTACCTACCCGGCTTGTTGTCCCTTTTTTCTACAAGGAGCGAACAATGCAAAAAAACGAGCAACCGATGTTGGATGAACTTCAGTATTACTTTGTCGTCAAACAAACCATGCCGGATAACAGTACACAAGTTACATTGAGTAGTTACCCCCCCTTTAGAGACAATCAAACAACATTCCCCTTTGACACAGAAGAAGATACAGCTCTCTATCTTTTAGAGGAAGCACGTAAAGGAGCTATTGTGCCCTCTAACGATATTGACATTGCTAAAGCAATTATTCGTGGAGACAGGCCGTTGTTTCTCTATGAAGAGAAACAGGCTGATGGCAGCCTATTCTTATCACTACATGATAACCTGCCGCCTCAAGACTCATCTATAATAGTTTTCGGTAGTCGGTCTCCTAGATTAGTGGCACGCTTGCTTCTAAGAAGATTACAAGAATCTCAACGTGTGTGGGCGACGGAAGAAGCAATACAACGAGCAAAATCTTTGATGGATTAGAAAATTTTTCTCTCCTCCTATCCTGTTCCGTAGGGACCAGATGTATTGCGCCCCAGGACGCGATACATCTGGTCCCTACAAATTATTAATAGTTTCCGACTCATCAGAAACGGTTAGTGGTTTCTTGCGTCTCAACGTGTACACATAGAGCAGGAGCACGGGCGAGAGAACAATTGCCGATGTGATGAGTGCGGTACGTGTGCTGAACGCGGTAGCGATGATGCCGATAATCGGGCCAGCGACGATCTGTGCGATTGCACTCACTTGCCCTTGTAGCGAAAAGACAGTCGCTCGCACGTTGGATGCGAGATTCTGATTCATCCACGCTAGTTCCAGAGGTGAACGTGGTCCTACAACTGTTGTTAATAGCCAGAACACAGCCAGAGCTAGCACAAATTGACCTGCTACAGCAAAGCCAATGACGCAGACGACCTGCAAACCATCTATCAGGAACAATGCCCATGCCACTACCCGATGGCTATTGGTATCGACACAGCGTCTAATAATTTCGATACCAAGCCAGTTGGTCGCCACAATGCCAGCTTCGATAAGGCTGGTAATTGACATCGAATCACGAACAGCTTTGACATGAATCCTCGAACATCGACACGTATCCTCGAACACTCCCCTGACCAACTCTCTTGATCATCTTCAAGATTGAGCAATTAGTAAATTGGGTGAAATCAGCATAACTTTTGAGGCGAAACTGACAAAATCAGCGCGAAACATGGAAATTGACTCTGGAGAATCTAGAGAAGTAGCCCCAGAGACGAATTGTTTCGCACCATTTTGGGAAATGGGTGAGGGCAGCGCAGGGTACATCTTTTGGTTACAACATGTGTTGGGCGCTTCCCAACTATTCCCATCTCCTTTGCAGTCTGTGTCAGCTTCGCTGGTACTGGGCCTCTATGCCCGTTGAGAGAACGTTACAATGTTGGCACTCCCTCAAGATTGCCTTTCACTGACCAGCGAAGCCGGTGCACATGCTCAACTGGCGCACACCGTCGTCAAGAGGATCGACTCCTAGCCGAGAAGTGGCACACAATCTTTCAGTCCCGACTCGGCTTTGTTCTGATTCCGGCGATGACGAGATCGAACATGCGGTTGGCCCCATCAGGGTCGGACGCATGTTCATTCACCAGGGCGATTCCGTAGACGAGTCGTATCACGTCGAGAATATGGACATCCGTTCGGATTTGTCCTGCGGCCTGGGCGCGGAGCAAGAGTACTTCTCCCGCCTCGTGCATAGCTTTGTTCGCATCATAGATTCTCGTTCCCGGAACGTGCTTGGCAGCCATGATGGCTGCTCCCATGCTCCGTCCTCGCGCCGAGAAGTCCATCTGGAGACGAAGCCAACTGATCAAGGCATCTAAAGGAACCGGAGCGCTTATGAGTTCTTCAGCATGTGTCCTCAATTCATTGGCCTCCTCCAGAAACACTGCCTCAAGGAGATCCTGACGCGTGGGGAAGTGACGGTACAGCGTCCCAATTGCGACCCCAGCCGACCTGGCAACGTCCTCAAGGACGATGTCAGCGCCGCGTTCCGAGACCGCAACTCGTGCCGTGTTCAGCAGGCTGACGTAGTTGCGTTGTGCATCAGCTCGCATTGGGCGGCTGGCCTGTATTGGCTCGTTCATTTCATACAACTCCTTTCTCCTAAAGATATTAGCCCTTGACAAGATGAGGGTCCCTCCGTTACTATATGGAGGTAGCCTCATTTTATCACACTCGTTGTTCATTTTACAGTAGAAGGAGAACTTTCTTATGCGTGTTTTCGTCACAGGAGCAACAGGCTTCATCGGTTCCGCCGTTGCCCGCGAGCTTATCAGTGCCGGTCATGAGGTCATCGGTCTTACTCGTTCAGACAGTGGTGTTGCAGTACTGAAGGAAGCTGGGGCCGAGGTGCACTACGGTGCCCTTGACGATCTCGACAGCCTTCACCGCGGTGCCGCCGCTGCTGATGGCGTCATTCACCTGGCATTTAAGCACGACCTCGCGGACTTTGCAGCCTCGCTTACCACCGATCTTCGCGCTGTCGAGACAATGGGAGCGGCACTTGAAGGCACAGGTAAGCCGTTCGTGATCACCGCTCACTTACATGGGGAGGCATCGGAGAACGCGGTGCTCGCACTAGCTGGAGTGCGCTCATCGGTCGTCACCCTCTCACCGTCCGTGCATGGCGAGGGCGACAGGCATGGCTTCATGCCGAGACTGATCACCATCGCTCGCGCGAAGGGCGTCTCTGCCTATATCGGCGAGGGGTCCAACCGCTGGCCTGCCGTCCATCGCCTCGATGCGGCGCGCCTGTACCGCCTGGCACTGGAAAGCGCTCCGGCGAGGTCACGGCTTGACGGGGTCGGCGATGAGGGTGTGCCATTCCGCGACATTGCCAGCGTCATCGGTCGCCACCTGAATCTGCCGGTGATCAGCATTTCCCGTGAAGAGGCAGACGCCCACTTCAGCTCTTTTATCAGCACCGCGGCGGCGCTAGACATCCCGAGGTCGAGTGCACAGACCCAGGAACTCTTGGGATGGCGGCCTGTGCACCCGCGACTTCTCCCGGACCTCGAACAGCACTACTTCAACAACTGATCTGAGGCTCAGGGTCACTCCTCACGACAACAGGTCTTGAGTATGAACGGACTGGAAGACAACGCGAAGTGCTTCGCGTTGTCTTCCAGTCCGTTCATCAAGGGCCTAATGCTCTTCTCCTTGGGAGGTTGGGAATTTCCCGATCATCCTGCTGTGAATGTACACCTGATGAGTGCTTCAATCCTGTCGTTTGACACATAAATTGGTTCTCCCGCTTCCTCGCTGATGAAAAGCTCAAGCGCAGTGACTCAGAGACGCATATCTGCATGGCAAGCCACATCTTTGTTTGGGTACTATCTCAACCTTTACCTGCTTCAGCGAGGAAGCGGGAGAACCATAAATTCGCCAGAACGGGGAGATATGCGTCAGAAGGATAAATTGGCGAGGATATGGAACTCCTTCAACTTTGGTGCAGACTGTTTGCTTGTTTACTACAACTCCTTTCAGATGAGAGAGTTAAACTCACCAATACTTACACGTCCTGATAGAGAACTCGTTGGCGTAGGAGAGGGA
>JAABUO010000635.1_pt1 | contig 60424 bp, 59 predicted proteins | sample 5559291 | NCBI WGS metagenome assembly JAABUO01 (sample SAMN10711878, study PRJNA513372) | rock metagenome | isolation source: Antarctica rocks | place: Antarctica: Victoria Land, Finger Mt sud | reverse complement strand
AAGCCGCTCTTTCGGCATCGGTCAACTTCAGTGCTTCTGGATTCGGGCCTCGCATGAGCTGAGTCCTCTTTCATTCATTCTTGCTTGAGGTCTCAGTATACTCCAGATCTATTTCAGCCGCTATGCATTAGTCTATCGTCGCAAGTGACTCCTGTAGCACATCAAACGTCACAAAAAACGCCGCCACAATCTTCACCTTTTAACATCATAGCAGGAATGCTACTTTTGCTGATCGCGATTGCGGGATGTATAGGTGTTGCGATACGTCTAACACGGAAAAAAACGTATAATACGTAAATCGTATGTAGCAACAAATCTGTACAATATATATGTAAAGCATTTAATGAGAACGTTCATACTGCTAATGAAGAGAGCGTGTATCCTATAAACATACAGGTACGGCTCGACACGTTCGGTCTTACTTATAAAGAGAGGACATACTATGGTGCGACCAATCTATGTACTTGGGCATAAAAATTCTGATATGGACTCTGTAGCTTCCGCATACGCATATGCAAAGCTTTTGAATATACAAGGTGAGCAGGCAATAGCCGCACGTAACGGTGAATTGAAACCAGAGGTGAGCTTCGTACTTGACCGCTTTCAGGTCGAGGCACCTGAAGCACGAGAAGATGTATATTTACAGGTGCGCGATGTCATGAAGCGTGGCGTTGTGTGCGCCCACATCGACCAATCATTGTTAGAAGCAGGACAGCTTTTACAGGAACACAATCGCCGCTCTATGCCCGTTGTGGATAGCGAAAACAAGGTACATGGCATCATTGGCGAAGAAGATTTTGCCAAACTCTTTTTCAATGACCTCGACCCACGCGCGGTGAATCGCCTACCGCTGCAACGCGATAACCTCGTCCGTGTCTTGCGTGGACGCGTGCTGGTCGAGGGACGCCGCGCACTTGGCAATCGTGTCATCGTGGGTGCTATGGAGGCGGAGACGATGGCCGACTATGTAGAGACTGGCTGCCTTGTCGTAATTGGCGACCGTGAAGACGCACAACTGATCGCGATAGAGCGTGGCGCGGCTGCTCTTGTCATCACGGGCGATCTGCTTGTCTCGGAAAAAACGTTGCAGGCGGCCCGTAAGCAAGGCGTGCTGGTGATTAGCACAGGGCACCATACCTTTACCGCAGTACGCCTCATCAACTTGAGCATTAGCACGCAGGATATCATGAGCCGCACCTTCGATTTCTGCCACCCTGAAGATTTGATGAGCGAGGTGCAAAAAATATTAGCGCGTCGTCGCTCACTACCAGTGGTAGATAACGAAGGCAAGCTCGTCGGCTATATCTCGCGTTCTGACCTGCTCAACGCGCACCCCAAACGTGTCATCCTCGTCGATCACAATGAGCAGTCGCAAGCGGTTGACGGACTCATCGAGGCCGAGCTACTCGGTATCATTGACCATCATCGCATAGCCGATGTCCATACCAACAAGCCCATTATGTTCCGCGCCGATCCCGTAGGCTGTACCGGCACCATTATCGTGGGACTTTATCACGAAGCAGGCGTAGCCATTCCACGCGATGTCGCAGGATTGTTGCTCGCGGGACTCCTCTATGACACGCTCATTCTACGCTCTCCTACCTGCACGTCTCGCGATGAACGCGTAGCCGCAGAGCTGGCGGAGATTACGGGCGAGGATATAGAGCAGTTTGGACAAGAAATTTTCGCCGCTGCCGCCTCCGATTTAAGCGAGAAATCGGCAGAGGCATTGATTACATCCGACTTCAAAGAATTTACCATGGGCGACGCAAAAATCGCGATTGGCACCGTTGAAACCGCGAGTCCTGCATCGATTGAAAAACGCTCAACCGAAATCGTCTCGACGATGCGACGTATCGCGCATGAGCATAACTACTCATCGTTCCTTTTTATGATTGTTGATATCATCAATATGCGCTGCACTTTGCTCATCGCAGGTGGTGAACATGCGGTCGCAGAAGCGTTGCATACATCCCTTGAAGCTGATGGATATTCTGTTGTTGTCGAAGGATTGGTTTCACGCAAAAAGCAACTTGTCCCTCTGTTGCCGCGCATTCAGGGGCTACTCAGCGGCAAAATTGGGATTGTATAGCATATATGCGCTCCAAAGGACACTTTTGAGTTGCATGTGTTTCTCATTTCACCGACTCAGTTGTGAAAAACATACTTGTCATCGTACAAGGGCTATGTTACACTACGTTTCGACTTAGCTTATCTAGTAGAGGCGGCTGTATCCTATAGTGAAGCAGTCACCTCTATTGTGGTTTCATCACGCTATCTGCTGCTTATCAATGTTGATTAGCATATCTGTACCTTCTATATAAGGAGAGCGTTTTCTATCGTGAGTAACAGTAACTTCATCTGGGTGCCCGTTGTCGTAGCAGGGTTTGCCATCCTATTCGCAGCTTATCTGGCAATCTACGTCCTACGTAAGGACACCGGTACACCTGCTATGCAAAAGGTCTCGAACGCTATTTTCGCTGGCGCAATAGCGTTTCTCAACCGTCAATACCGCACTATTGCGATTCTTTCCGTTGTCGCCGCTATCATAATCTCCATTATCTTAGCACTACTCGGTCAAGGATCAACTGCGGATAAATTCTACCTTGCATGGCACACTGGCGTTGCCTTCCTCATTGGAGCGTTCTGCTCTGGTGTCTCTGGCTACATCGGTATGTACGTGGCCGTGAGAGCCAATATTCGTACAGCCAGTGCCGCACGCAGAAGCCTCGGTGAAGCATTGATGGTGTCACTGCGTGGCGGAGCTGTTTCGGGTTTCCTCGTGGTCGCGCTCGCTTTGCTCGGCCTCTCACTTGTCTTCATAGCCTTCGGTGGCCTAGGCACTGCAACACAGCTTGCAGCAACGCCTTCACTTATAATTGGCTTTGGCTTCGGTGCTAGTTTTGTCGCCCTGTTTGCTCAGCTTGGCGGTGGCATCTACACCAAGGCGGCTGACGTTGGTGCCGACCTTGTAGGTAAGGTAGAGGCAAATATCCCCGAAGATGACCCCCGCAACCCTGCGGTTATCGCCGACCTTGTTGGTGATAACGTCGGTGACTGCGCTGGACGCGGTGCCGACCTCTTCGAGTCAACATCAGCAGAAAACATCGGTACGATGATTCTAGGCGTCGCACTTTTCAACCTGACACACAATGCGGGTTGGATTCTCTTCCCGCTCGTGATGGGTTCATTCGGTATCATCGCCTCGGCGATTGGTCTGCTCTGGATTCGCCCCTCGGTTGTCGTCGAGCCAGAAAATGCGAACGGACGTGACCCCGGTGCTATAGCAATGGGTCAACTGAACATTGGCTACTATATTACCTGCATCCTTTGCGTTATCGGCATCTTTGTGGGTAGTTATTTGTTGCTCAACGGCACAGTGCTTGGCAATAACCAGCCATTAGCAACAACAGGAAATTTACCGGCGTGGGTCTGGTATGGTCTGGCGGGCTGTGTTGGCATTCTGCTCAGTATCGCCTTTGTATTCATCACACAGTACTATACATCCGGCACCTATCGACCTGTACGCGAAATCGCCTCCGCCTCTCTGACCGGCCCTGCAACCGTCATTATCGCAGGTATCTACATTGGTCTTGAGTGTGTCGTGTTGCCTGTACTGGCAATCAGTGCAGCACTGGGTCTCTCATACTTCCTGGGAAGTCAGGTAACACTGGGCACGCATGGCATCATCAATGTCGGTGGTATTTTCGGCACAGCCGCTGCTACCGTTGGTATGCTGATGACGTGCGGGTACATTCTCGCAATGGATACATTCGGCCCAATCACCGATAACGCAGGTGGTATTGCTGAGATGGGTGGTGAGTCAGGTGCGGTACGAGACATCACCGATGCGCTTGATGGTGTGGGCAACACGACGAAAGCACTGACAAAGGGCTATGGTATTGGTTCAGCAGCTCTTGCCGCCTTCCTGCTCTTCAGTGCCTACCTTGACGTTCTCTACCGGCTGCGAATACCGAGTGAAAGAGGTGGCGTCTATAACGTGAACCTCGCCGACATCACTGTCTTCATCGCAGCCCTCGTCGGCTTGACGCTGATTCTGTTCTTCAGTTCGCTGGCAATTCGCGCAGTCGGTGCGGCGGCTCAGAACATGATTGAAGAGGTACGCCGCCAGTTCCGCGAAAATCCAAAAATTATGGCGGAGCGCGTGGAAGACCGCGTTGACCCCGACTATGCACGTTGTGTCGATATCAGTACTCGCGGTGCTTTGCGTGCCATGATTCTCCCTGGCATCATAGCTATCGCGACGCCGATTGCCGTTGGCGTCATTCTTGGTACACAGGCAGCGGCAGCAATGCTGATGGTTGGTACAATGGGTGGTATCGTTCTCGCCCTGTTCTTCAACAATGGTGGTGGTGCCTGGGATAACGCCAAGAAATATATCGAGGCTGGTTTCCTACACATTAACGCCAGTGGCGCAGTTGATCCCAACGGTGTCGTACATGGCAAAGGCAGTGAAGAGCATAAGGCCAGTGTTGTCGGCGACACCGTTGGTGATCCCTTCAAGGACACTGCTGGTCCATCGCTACACGTCCTGATTAAGCTGCTTGCTACCATTACCCTAGTGCTGGCACCGCTCTATGTGTTCTTGCACCCATAATTGTGTCGCTAACATGAACAAAGACGAACGCCTTCCAGCATTGGGAGGCGTTCGTCGTATCACAGAGTAAAAAGCGGGGATGCAAGGGGCAGCCGCCCCTTGCATGGGGTCTGGGGCGATGCCCCAACCTTCTCTTCCCCTCGCGCCGCCGTAGGCGGCAAGAAGCCATCGAATAAAAAATTAAGGGAGGACACTATGCGAATTGAACTTCCACATAAAGCAAAGTTTATAGCTATCATCATAAGTCTTTTTTGTCTATTTCTAACAGCATGCGATACAGGCATCTCTATTGGAGGAAGTAGTATCGGAGGAACCACCAGTAGTGGCCCAATCGGGTCAGGCGTACAAGGTGTAAAGGTGTTTGTAGAGCCTAGTGCAGGCGACTCAGGCATCACAAGCGCCATCACAAGCGCACAAAAGTCGGTCTGGGTCGAGATATATCTCCTCAGTGACCGCAACATAATTAGAGCATTGGAAGAAGCGGCCCACAAGGGACGTGATGTACGTGTCATGATTGAGCCACACCCGTTTGGTGGTGGTGGTTCGCCAAGACGTACCATCGACCAACTGAATGCTGCTGGCATTAAGGCCCAACCAACAAGTTCCAGCTTCACCTTAACACACGAAAAAGGTATGATTATTGACGGTTCAACCGCCTATATCATGACCTCGAATTTCACACGCGCTGCCCTCGGTGGCAGTAGCGGTGGTAGTAGTCGCACAACAAACCGCGAATACGATATCGTCGATACGAATCCACAGGACGTACAGGCAGTGATCGCGATCTTCAACGCCGACTGGAACCATACAACGGCCCAATTCAATGACGCCAACCTCGTCGTCAGTCCAGTCAATTCGCGCAACGCATTCACCACGCTCATCGGTAGCGCCCACCACACACTCTTAATCGAAGCAGAGGAGATGCAAGATAGCAACATCGAACAAGCGTTAGTCGATGCGGCCAAACGGGGTGTGCATATCCAGATCATTCTTCCTTCTCCAAGCGGCTCCTCGCGTGATACCAACAGCGATGGTATCAGCACGATCAAGCAGGGCAGTATACAGGTCAAAGAGGACCCACGCCTGTATATGCACGCCAAAATTATCGTCGTCGATGGACAAAAAGCCTTTGTTGGCTCCGAAAACATCTCGACACAATCGCTCGATAAGAACCGCGAACTCGGCATTCTCGTCTCAGATAGTGGCGTATTAAACACGCTGCAACAAACCTTCCAGCAAGATTGGAGCGACTCCCAGAGCGTGTAACACAAAGATGTAGATACTGTGTTGCTTGCCTCTTGACAAGCAACACAGTATCTACAATTTTCTCTTTGGCAACTATTTGCGTTGTAGGCCAAGATTTCTTGCCGTAAGTTTATCTACTTGTCGTTTAGACAACAGTAGAGGGAGCGTCCAATTGACGAAACGTTGCGGCACAACAGCATAACGCACGCGTGGATGAGCAACCGTCAAAGCTTTCCATATCTCTGTACCAAGCCGCTCTGGTGAATAACCCTTACGTCCACCTTCAACCATATAACGCCTGTACTTCTTGAGGGCAGATGCATAGTCAGTCCCCTCATAACGAGAGAGATCAACGGCTTCTGCCTTATCCCAGGTAGCGGTCGCAACCGATCCAGGCCCAATAACGATGACATCAATACCGTATGGCATCAATTCACGACGCAGGCTATCAGAGAATCCTTCCAAGCCAAATTTTGATACGTGATAGGGACCAATAAATGGCCCCGCCATTTTCCCTCCCACAGAGCTAATATTGATGATGCGCCCCGGTTCCCCTTTCAGAGAGTGGTCTGCTCCAAGTAAAGGCACAAAGGCTTGAGTGACAAGAAAAGGTCCGACAAGATTCACTTCTAGTTGTTGCCTATACTCGTCTACAGGGATGTGAGTAAGCGGCCCTAAAACCGCAATACCTGCATTGTTCACTAGCCCAAACAGCGTCTCGCCCTGTAATTGTTCGCGCACAAACTGGGCCGCATTTTGAACACTTTGTTCATCCGTAACATCAAAAATGAGCGGAGTAAATGCATTGCCTAACATGGCGGTGACTTCTTTGGCGTCGTCGGCCTTTCGTACACTCCCGAAAACGTGAAATCCCTTTTCCACCAGAACTTTTGCAGCCCCCCTCCCAATACCGCTCGATACACCTGTGATAACCACACTTTTCATGGTATATACCTCCTGATTGGCTAGTAACCATAGCAATCTTTCGCCTTGTAGAAGTCATTCTAATTATTGTCGTCGAAAACTTCGTTTTCATAAAGGTATACAATGTATACCTTCATGGGAACAGTGTATACCTTTCCATCTGCGCTTGTCAAGGTGTATACTAGTCCTGTTATGCCATATCCTGCAAAAACCAATGCTCAAACAATTCTAGCGGTAGCCCTCGCCTATGTTGAACAACACGGCATAGAGGCTCTTTCTATGCGCGTTCTAGCTAAAACGCTGGGCCTAACCGCACATGCTCTCTATCGTCACTATCCAGATCGCGCCGCGCTTGAGGCCGCCATCGCTAATGAGGGCCTGCGCCAGCTACAAACGACCCTTGCGACAGCAATTATTGGTCGCGACGGACTTGATGCCGTGCGAACTGCGGTATATGCTTACCTGGACTTTGCGCGTACTCATCCCGCACTCTATAACTTGATTATGCAGCAGTACGAAGTACCAGCAGGCTCGCTTATGGCCGAACATCATCTCTGGCTATTCGTCGTCAACCTGCTTGAAAGTATGATAGGCTTATCAACGGAGGCAAGTGCGAATGCCGCTGTCGCTCTCTGGGCGTTCCTACATGGATTTGTAGAGTTGGAGCGAGTAGATGCTTTCAGGTTTCAGAAACCTCGCAGCGGTTTTGAGGCAGGACTTGAAGCTTTCCTTGTTGGTTTATCTGTGGTCAAAAGAGAGACCAACGATACATAGGTATTGTAAGAAGGGCTTCTCATGAGTTGTCTATCGTACCAAGTCCAGTGAGCAGCAGAAACTTCTTGATAAGATAAAACCCAACCTCGACACAGGGGCCAACGCCAAAAGCGAAGAGCAGTGTTCCCACACCAACAGTGCCACCGAGGAAAAAGCCGAAGACCAGGGCAGAGCATTCGATGAGCGCGCGAACGATGGCGATACGGGTCCTTGTGAGTACATGTAATCGCATCATGAGGCCATCGCGTGGACCTGCGCCGAGACGTGGACTGATGTAGAGTGCGCTACCAATCCCCGTGATAAATACACCTAACACATCAATAAGTAAGCGTACCAATAATGATGCATTGCTGAAATCGGGTAGCCAGTTGAGGCGTAGTTGCAGGTCAACAAAGAAGCCAATCAGTACCATATTGAGCAGAGTACCAACACCAGGATAAACACGTAGAAATAGGCCAGCAAGAATGACTATGGCTCCAACCACAATATTGGCCTGTCCAAAGGTAATTGGCGTGTGGCGGCTGATGCCCAGGTGCAACACATCCCATGGTCCCAGCCCCATATTTGAACGATAGGTAAAGACGGTGCCAGTTGCAAAAAGAAATAAGCCAGAGATGAGTACAAACAACCGTACAACATAATTCCACAATTTACGCGAAGTAAGAGAGTGCATAAGGGTGTGTCCTTTTTATTGTTTAGTATAGAAGGCGGGGCTATGCCAGACAACAGCCAATCAGGGAATACGCATAAAGACAATATAATGGTGCAATTAGAAAACGTCCTGCAATTGAGAATTGGCGAATGACGACATCTTCGTGCTGTATGGTACGATGTAAAGAAAACGGAGGCATTATCATGGTGACAGAAGTCGCGGTATTTATCGCAGCAACAGGCAAAGAAGAGGAACTTGGCGCGGGCATTTTGCGTGGGCTAGACGTGATACGTCAACACCCAGAATGCATCTCGGCGAATGTAGCCCGTTGCATCGAACAACCACAGCGTTATATGCTCAACGTCGTCTGGACCTCCCTCACAGCTCATACAGAAGGCTTTCGCGGTGGTCCACTCTTCCCGCAGTGGCGCAGCAACATCAATGGCTTGTTTACAGGTACGCCCGAAGTGTTCCACTATCAAACATTCTGAAAAGAATACTTTTTCAGAACGTTTGCTAGCGTTATCTCATATTGAAAGGTTGTACATTGTATGTCCTATGAACACGCTAACGAAGCAGAACAACTCGCCGACCATGTTGCCGCACTACGACACCAGATCGAAGAGGCCAACTATCAGTATTTCGTGCAAGATAACCCTACACTAACTGACGCGGAATATGACCGCCTTCTGCAAGAGTTACGGCAGATCGAGCAGGACCATCCAGAGCTACAAACGCCTGATTCGCCCACACAACGGGTTGGGGCAGGCCCCACACAGGATGTCCCACAACATCGCCATCCAGTGCCGATGTTGAGCCTTGCCAACGCCTTCGATGAAGAGAAACTGCTGGCATGGCAAAAACGCGCTCAAGCTATTCTGCCTGATGCGAAGTTTAGCTACGTCTGCGAACTCAAAATCGACGGCTTAGCAATGGCGTTAACGTATGAGAAAGGCAGGCTAGCGATAGGTGCCTCACGCGGCGACGGTCTGATCGGTGAGGATTGGACGCCCAATGTACGCACCATTCGCACCATTCCACAACGCTTACGCGGAGAACGTATCCCCGACCGCGTTGAGGTACGTGGCGAAATTTACATGTCGATCAAAAGCTTTGAAAAGCTCAATGAAGAGATGCATGACAACAAACTTTTCGCCAATCCACGCAACGCCGCCGCTGGTTCGCTACGCCAGAAAGACCCGCGTGTTACCGCTTCGCGTCACCTCGACTTCTTCGGCTATCAAATCGGCTATATTCAGGGCATGGACATCGACAATCAATGGGATGCCTTGCATCATATTCGTGAGTGGGGTTTCTCTGTCAACCCGAATATTCATCTCGCACATACGATGGACGGCGTGATCGCCTTCTGTAAGAGGTGGGAGCAGGAACGCTTCAATCTCCCCTACGAGATCGACGGCGTGGTCATCAAAATCAACGATTTCTTTCAGCAGCAGGAACTCGGCACCGTCGCACGAGATCCACGCTGGGCCATCGCGTTCAAGTATCCCCCAATCCAGGTGGCGACCAAATTGCTCAATATTGATGTGAACATTGGACGTACTGGAGCGGTTAACCCATGGGCAGAGCTTGAGCCAGTGAATATTCGTGGCGTCACCGTCTCACGCGCCTCGCTTCATAACGAGGGTGACATTCAGCGTAAAGACCTGCGTATCGGCGATTGGGTGCTGGTCCAACGTGCAGGCGAAGTTATTCCGCAGGTAGTAAAGCCTGTCATCGAGCGGCGTACAGGCAACGAAGAGGTCTATCATCTACCAGAACTTTGTCCACGCTGCGGTACGCCGATCATTCGCATTCCGGATCAAGCAATGGCCTATTGTCCTAATACAAAATGTCCAGCTCGTAACCTTGAGAGTCTCATTCACTTTGTCTCGAAGGGCGCAATGGATATCGAGACCATCGGCGAAAAAATGTGTGAGCAACTTGTCGCGGCAGGCTATGTCAAAACCGTCGCCGACTTCTACACGTTGACCCGTGACCAACTCTTAGCACTGGAAGGTGTCAAGGCCAAAAGTGCGGACAATATGCTCGCTGGCATCGAAGCTAGCAAGCAGCGTCCGCTCTGGCGGCTACTGTTTGGCCTCAACATTCGCTATATGGGTGAGAAAGCGGCCCAAATTATCGCCGCTGCATTTCAGAATATAGACAATTTATTGTCGGCCAGCGAAGAGGCAATCGTAGCAGTTCCAGGCATAGGACCGAAGATCGGGCATAGCGTCTACTCCTGGCTACAAGAAACAGACAATCAAGCTCTCATTGAACGCTTGCGCGAAGCTGGCCTGAACATGCAAGAGGAGCAACACATCATAACGGGACCACTCGCAGGCCAAACGTTCCTCTTGACGGGCCGATTGAGTAGCATGACACGTCCCGTCGCGGAAGAGGCTCTAATAGAACTAGGTGGTACAATCGCATCGGGAGTGAACAAATCGCTGAGTCATCTCATCGTTGGTGAGGAGCCAGGGTCAAAAGTCACCAAAGCCCAAAAAGCTGGCGTGCCGATTCACGATGAACAATGGCTCGTTGACCTGCTCAAAGAACATGGAGTCAGCTAACATGCAAAGCAACAACGCAAGAATGGCAAACCCATTACCTATCTTCGATGGACACAACGATATTCTACTCAATCTTCATCTACCGGAGCGCGGTAGCAACCGTTCGTTCTTTGTTGAGAGCGACAGGGGACATCTCGACCTGCCACGCATGCGAAAAGGTGGCTTTGGCGGTGGCTTCTTCGCGGTCTTCGTACCAAACACAGCAGGGACGGTCAAAGAGGAAGACATTATCAAAACCGAGAACGGCTACGAGTTCCCGCTCGCCCCTGCCATCGAATACGACTACGCGCTCAAAACAGCACTGGCAGTGACCGCTCGTCTTTTCAGAATTGAGGCAGAGTCAGAGGGACAGGTGAAGGTTGTACGTACCTCCGACGACCTTGAAACCAGTCTGCACAACGGCACAATCGCGGCAATCCTGCACTTTGAAGGTGCCGAAGCCATTGACCCTGATTTGGATGCACTGGAAGTCTTTTATCAAGCAGGCTTACGCTCACTAGGCATTGTATGGAGCCGCACAAACATTTTCGGGCATGGCGTCCCTTTCAGGTTTCCACACTCGCCCGATACAGGTCCAGGCTTAACCGAACTTGGCAAGAAGCTTGTACGTGCCTGTAATCGCCTCGGCATTATGATTGACCTGTCGCACATCACTGAAAAGGGCTTCTGGGATGTCGAGCAACTTTCAGACAAACCTCTTGTCGCAACCCACTCGAATGTCCACGCCCTCTGCCCCTGTCCGCGTAACCTGACGGACAAGCAACTCGACGCCATTCAAGCCTCCGATGGCATGGTTGGACTGAACTTTGCCGTTTCATTTCTGCGTAACGATGGCTACAACGACGCCAATACGCCGATAGAGACGATGGTACGTCACATCGACTATCTCGTCGAACATCTCGGCATCGACCATGTTGGCCTCGGCTCCGACTTCGATGGCGCAACAGTGCCACAGGATATCAAAGATGTCACTGGTCTACCAAAGCTCTTAGCGGCACTGCGCGAACATGGCTATGATGAGGCAGCATTACAAAAAATAACACACGAAAACTGGCTACGTGTGTTACGCAAAACCTGGCAAAAATAAAATCTGTCAACATTGATTGTGTCTCGCCACCGCAGGTGGCGAGACACAATCAATGTTGACAGATTACGACACAATTACTCTTGTGTGGAACTTGTAAGTGCCATTGCTTCCGCGATCCACTGCGTAAGCTGATCGATTCCTGGCGTGTTATAGGCATTATTGCCAGTCTCTTGTGCCTCTTTCAGCGTTGCGTACAGATGCTCAGGGTTGCGACGACGCAAGTCCTTGCTACCAGCGACACCTGCTTCTTCAAGCATCGTCGCTACATCAGCAGTCACCCCTTGCAAACGCATGAGATCAGCACGATCAGCTAGCGTTTTAAGCATATGTGTGCTTACACCAACCCTTTGGGAAAGCGTTGTGCGCTCATCTTTCGATGAAGTCTGCTCAAGCAACTGCTGCTTAGTATTTATCCCTTGCGCCTCTAGCTTACCCTGTATTTCAGGCTCGATTCCTGGTATCGTGCTAAGTGTATCCCCTGCCGCAGAAGAGGTTAAGCCAGTAGAACTGGTATTGCTAGCAGAGACTGCCGGAAAAGATGTCGTGGGTTGTATGTTTTGTAGCGATGGCGAGGTTGACTGGGTAGTTGTATTAGCAGCACTCTTACTCGCATCCGTTACATTTGAACCTGTCTGTTGGACAGTATTTGCCACATTACTAGCAGTATCCTTCGCATTAGATGCAGTCTGTTGGGCCGTCTTTTGGACCGTATCTGCCACATTACTAGCGGTATCCTTCACATTAGATGCAGCTTGTTGAGTCGCACTTTGAGCCGTATTCGCCACGTTACTGGTAATATCTTTCGCAGTTGATGCAGTTTGTTGCGCCGTATTTTGAGCTACATTTGCAACATTGCTCGCCGTATTCTTCGCGGTTGATACAGCCTGCTGTGCTACGTCTTGCGCTTTGCTTCCCAGATCGCTCACAGTATTCTTCGCATCTGAACCAGCCTGTTGTGCGATACCACCAAGATTGCTAGCGGTATCTTTCACACTCGAACCAGCCTGCTGTGCGATGTTTCCTAGACTACTTGCAGTATCTTTTACCTGTGCAGTAGCTTGTTGTGCGTAATCCTTTAGTGAGCTGGCGGCCTGTGTAGCACTCCCCGAAATTTGTTGCGTGTATTGATTCACCTGCGAACCTTCAGGCAGAGCACCACGTAGTTCTTGAAAACGTTCGCTGATAAGTCGGCGCATTTCTTGACCACGCATTGGTGCTATCAAAAAGCCGAGTCCTAGACCGAACAAAAGACCTCTAAAAAAAGTTCCCATTTTCTACATCCTTTACTATTTTTATTCATAACTACACCATACATGATGTCGCAAAACTGATAAGGAGCTACATATGCATAGGTCACGTAGTAGGATAAACACAAGTTTCAACTAGGAAAAAAGTCTCGCATCCTCTTCCCGTTTACGATCTCTATACAAACTTCATCTCGACGTAGCGACTACGTAGTGCATGAACCTGCTCTTTGACGTTCTTGCCACGCACACTGTCATGAATCAGTTGCGCTAGTTCGCCCATCGCTTGCTCCTCCATGCCAAACCGGGTCATCTCAGAGACGCCAATGCGGAGACCAGAGGGATTGCGTGGGTCGGTATCCCCCGGTAGCATGTTGTAGTTGACGATGATATCATTCTTCTCTAACACCTTCGCTATTTCAACACCTCCGCTCCACTGCGCGACATTGACACCAATCATATGGCTCATGGTATAGCCAAACTCTCGTGCCTCGACAGGTGTGCCCAGTGAATCAAGGCTCTGCCCCAGTGCCTGCGCGTTACGCACAATTTGCGTCGCATACTTCGCTCCATTTGCTCGCATCTCACGAGTAGCGACTACTAATGCTGGTAGTGTGTTCAGGTGATGGTTGCTCGATGAACCCGGGAACACACCACGATCCGCTGGGGGCCAGAATTTCTTTTCCATCTCTTCGTCCATGTTACCAAGAATAACACCGCGCTGTGGACCTGGAAACGTCTTATGTGTACTACCTGTCAGCCACGTTGCCCCTTCGTGCAATGGGTCCTGGAACTCACCACCCGCGATCAGCCCAAGCACATGCGCCCCATCATAAAGCAAAGGAATCCCCTTCGTTTTACAAAATGCGGCAACCTGCGAAACAGGCTCTGGAAAAAAGAACAGGCTCTTGCCCATAATCACCAGTTGCGGTGAAATCTGGTCGATCATCTCGATAGTCTTTTCGGGATCGACATGATACTGGTCCGGCGTCAATGGTAAATAGTGCAAATTGACCGATTTTTCGCTCCCCAGCTTCAACACCTGCCCACGATTTTGTATACGGCGTCCAAAGACACCTACAGGACCATGACTAATGTGTCCACCACCATCGGTCGAGTTGGCGATAATAGTATCGCCGCCGCGTAGATAACCAAGCGCGATAGCCGTGTTTGCTGCATTACCGCTAATTGGTCGCACATCAGCTTGCCGGGCGCGAAACAACGCGATAATCTCATCATGTGCCATGCGCTCGATCTCATCAATGAAGCGCGTCCCCTGATAATAGCGGTTTACCTTGTCGCCCTCGTTCGGGTGTCCCTCGGCATACCGTCCCATAAAATCCGAGTTTTGCACACGCCGTACAGCATCGCTCGGCGTATTTTCGCTAGCAATCAAGTTGATCGTCTGCGTCTGCCGCCACGTCTCCTCTTGCGCCAGAATATTCTCGATATCAGTTATATCTACAGGCATGGTGTCACTCCCTTCTCAGTTGTTTCAGATACAACAATGGAAAATACAGTCTTCAGTATAGCAGTGTGGGGCAAAGAGGACAAGAGACGCCAATTTAGGGACAGAGCTTTTTGAAAGTTCCGAAAAGCATTGAAATTATAGAAATACTCGTTGTAAATAAGCAACAACATATTCATGAGGGAAGATTGTTATGCTAGATGGCTTCTTGTCTTTCCTTCAGTCTTGTCATATATTTTTCCAATTCCTTCTTTGCTGAGGAAGCTGCAAAAAGCCCTATTAGCCAGAACATCTCTACATGTAAAGTTACTGTAACTTTCGTGCCTCTATCAACAGCTTTAAGAACCCACCTGAATTCACTTCTAAGAGGTTTTGTCTGTATGAATGTAACTATATTGGGAGGCTCATACTCTGTTATTTCTATCAAGTCCTCGGTGGAAATTCCTCGCCGAGTCGTGGTCTGCACAAACGTCGTTCCTACCCCTAAAGGACCTGCTGATATTTTACGTATCCCAAAAAACCCAGGCAGTTGCTGTATCACTTTAATGGGAAAGCCAAGAAAGTGGTAGGTTACAAGCTCTTCCTTCTCAGAATGGGTCTCCCATCCACCTGACTGTTCTAAATCGGATAGTAGCGCGAAGACTCTTTCAATGGGTTGATTGATGGTGATGCTACGTTGAATCCTCAGCTCAGACTCTCCTTTCATACACTCTTGTTCAATGCTCTTTTGTCCTACTTTCTCATTGTACAACGAGAACTCATCCTTTGTCGAATTTGTGTTAGAACTGTGATATGAGTCAAATGACGCTTAGCATGAGTGAGCTGTATGTGTAGAAACATTGCTTCTGGGATTTGTCATTTGTCAGGTAGAATAAATTTCACATTGCTGCTATACTAAACATACCGAATTGGAACAGTGCGTTGCACACTTTTTTTACCTCTGTACCGAACCAGCTACACATATGTAGCCGCACAGGTGGTCTATGGCAGACCCCAACGCGTCTGGTAGATCACCTCTTGTGGAGAAACTCAGGAGGATTAGTTTCTATGAAGGTTTATAGGGCGGAACAGATTCGCAATGTTGCATTGATTTCACATGTTGGAGCAGGCAAGACCTCGCTGGTAGATGCGGCCCTCTTCGATAGCGGGGCAGTTACCCGACAGGGTAAGGTCGATGAGGGCACCTCGGTCTCCGACTATGACCCCGACGAACTCAAACGGCGCATGTCCTTGAATGCGAAGGTGCTTCCCGTCGAGTGGCGAGACACCAAGATCAACTTCATCGACACCCCCGGTTATGCCGATTTCTTAGGCGAAGTGAAAGCTGGCCTACGCGTCGCCGACGCCGCCCTCTTGGTGGTGACGGCAGAAAAAGGCGTCGAAGTTGGTACAGAACTCACCTATCAGTACGCCAACGAGCGTAATCTTCCCCGTATCATTCTCGTCAACAAGCTTGATCGCGAAAACACTTCGTTCGAGCAAGCACTCGACTCGCTACGTACCAAGTTCGGCAATAGAATTGTCCCCCTGCAAATACCCATTGGCGAGCAAACTCATTTTACAGGTGTCGTCGATCTCGTCTCACGCAAAGCCTATAGCTTCGAGGGCGGCAACAATGTACAGGAGATTGCCATACCTGACGATCTCAAAGAGCACGTCAGCACCTACCGCGAACAACTCATCGAATGCGCCGTTGAGAGTGACGACGCCCTGATGGAGAAATTCCTGGAAGGCGAGGAGTTGAGCGACGAAGAGGTCCTTTCCGTGGTCAAAAAGAGTACCTGTACAGGGCTTACGTTTCCAGTCCTTTGCGGCTCCGCAACGAAAAATATTGGCGTGCAAACGCTGCTCGATGCCATCGTGGATTATCTACCCAGTGCTGCCGACGCCATCAGCGAAGAGGCACAAACGTTCGGCAACGCACCATCCCTGTTTGTCTTCAAGACAGCAGCGGCACAGGTTGGTACTGTCTCGACCTTCCGTGTCTATAGTGGAACTGTCAAGCCCGACTGCCACCTTCTCAACATACAAACGAAGAGCGACGAACGTCTGGGCCAACTTATCACGCCAAGAGGCAAAACACAGGAAAATGCAACTGAAATTCCAACGGGTGATATTGGAGCCGTTACCAAGCTCACCAACACCCATACTGGCGATACCCTGACGAGCGCGAAAGATGCCGCTACGCCGCTTCCCTCGATTATCTTCCCCAGCCCGTGCTACACCGTCGCGGTTATCCCCAGGAGTCAGGCCGACCTTGACAAGATGGGCAATGCACTCGCACGCATTGTCGAGGAAGACCGCACATTGCACGTAGCTCGCGACCATGAGACCGCTGAGGTATTGCTTTCAGGCATGGGCGAATCTCATCTGCAAATTGTGGTCGAGAGCATCAAACGTAAATATAGCGTCGATCTGGAAACACACGACCAACGCATCATCTATCGTGAGACCATTCGCAAGAAGGCACGCGCCAATGGTCGTCACAAGCGGCAGAGCGGTGGACATGGACAATTTGGCGATGTCTGGCTAGAGATCGAGCCACTGCCAAGAGATAGCGAAGAACTGTTCATCTTTGAAGACAAGATTGTCGGTGGCGTCGTCCCCGGTCAATATATTCCAGGCGTCGAAAAGGGGGTGCGGGAGTCGCTCAAGAAGGGCTTCCTCTCCGGCAACCCCATGCTCTACGTCAAGGTTGCCGTTGTCGATGGCAAATACCATCCAGTAGACTCCTCGGCACAATCGTTCGAGGTCGCGGCCTCGCTCGGCATGCAAGAGGCGGTGCCACTCGCCAATCCGGTCTTGCTGGAACCAATTATGAACGTCACCATCATTATTCCCGAACACAACATGGGCGACGTGATGAGTGATATCAATACAAAACGTGGGCGCGTTCTCGGCATGGACTCGACCAGCGACGGTATGCAGCAGATCACAGCGCTCGTGCCTCAGGCTGAAATGCTACACTACACCACCGACCTGCGCTCCATCACACAGGGGCGCGGCTCCTTCGCAATGGAGTTTGCCCAATACGAAGAGGTGCCCGCCAACGTGCAACAAGAAATTGTCGCGAAGCACAAAAAAATCGCTGCATAGGTTTTTTTAATGAATTTGGAAGTTCTATTCAAACACCCAAAGGGTGTTTGAATAGAACTTCCAAATTCATTAAAAATAAGGTATACTATGAAGGCAGTCACATGATTGCTTCTTACAAATTGTTGGAGACTCAGTGTTAGCAAGCAGAAACCATACTTCGGAAGAGACCATTTTTCTACAACCACCACCGAATCGACGCTATGTACGCTCATTTCTTTTCTCACGACGCATAGATGCCCCCTTCGCTCAGATACATCTCATTGCTCGCGTATTGCTTGTTTTATGTCTATCGGGTGCGTCTCTACGTACCATTGATACTCTGCATCCCGACTTCATCGGCTCGTCGGTGTTGTTTATTGTATCACTCCTACTATCCGTTTTGAGTGGTATGCAGGCACGGCTCGCACGCTTGTATTTACTGCTAACACTCTCACCGTTGGTCAGCTTATTCATAACGTGGGTCTTGTTCAATCCTGTTCCAGGGCATATTGTTCTACTACAATTTCCAGTGTATTCAGGGCAATTGAGCGTAGGTTTCGCTTTCTGGGAATTGGCCTGGGTAATCATCGTCGGTGTCTACTTTTTTGTGACACGCAAACTGCTTGTAGGTATCCTTGTAGCCACTGGAGTAGCGTTTCTTATGACACATTTCTTGCCGCTCCCAACATGGACGCTGCTACGTTTTCCCTTTTTTCATCCGTTGACGGTATTTGTCAGTGATCGGGGAGTTTTGGTGGCATGTACAAAAGTTATCGGCTATACTGGCATGGTGTTTGCAACAATCGCGCTCGTCGTGAGCAGTCGAGACGCGGAACTGATTGGAGCGTTGCGTCAATTGCATGTCCCACAGGCACTCATCTTTTTTCTCAGTACCGTGTTTCGTTCGCTTGACCTGGCCTTATCCGACTATACCACCATTCATCAGGCCCAGCTTTCGCGTGCCATCAACGCACGCCCACGCAGTATTTTCCAACGATTACGTGATCTGGGAAGCCTCGCAGTACCAATCGTAGCAACAATGATTCGCCGTTCTAGCGAGATCGGCGACGCCCTACAGATACGCGGTTATACATTAGGGCATGCCAGTGCGGACTTCTATGAAACCAGCCCCTGGCGACTCATAGACTGGGCAATTGTGCTCATGAGTCTTGGCTTATTGCTGATAGCTCTTACCCCACACGATACGATTACACACATGCTATGGGAGTTACGATGAGCGAAGAGGCTTTATCTACTGCTCTTGCAACCGAAGGACTATGGTGGCGTTATCCCACCTTTAGCGAGAAGCCCAATCCCTGGCAGTTGCGCGATATCACGATACGTATCGCACGTGGTGAATGCTTTGGTATCACAGGAGCGAGTGGGGCAGGAAAAACTACACTGTGTCGCATCTTAACGGGTATTCTACCTTATAGTTCGCGTCTCACACCGGGACAACTGGTACAGCATTTTCGCGGCAATATCGCACTACTAGGAGAACCTGTGACCGCGAAAACGCCAAGCTCTCATACTATCGGGATGGTGCTGCAAGACCCGGAAAACCAGTTTTTACGCATGAGTCTTCTGCACGAGCTAGCATTGGGGTTACAGATTCAAAGTGTTCCGACAGAGGAGATTCTGCAACGTATTCATGATGCACTAACATGGGTTGGCCTTGAACATCTTTGGAAAGGGGCAGCGTATATCCATCCCTCCGACCTCTCAGGTGGTCAGAAGCAACGTATCGCTCTTGCCGCTTTCCTGGCAATGCGTCCACAAGTGCTTATTCTCGACGAACCGACAAGCGATCTCGACCCCATTGGCAAACGCGCGGTCATCGAGACAATCGCTCGCCTGCGTAAAGACTTTGACATGACGGTAGTGCTTGTCGAGCAGGACCCTGAAATTCTCTCAGCTTTTTGTGATCGTATTGCCCTATTACATAAAGGACGTGTCGAATTGGTGGCTTCCCCGGCAGACTTCTATACGGAAAAAACGCTTTTAGAGCGTTGCGGCGCCTCGGCTAGCGAACTAACACGCATCTCCTGGGCGACTGGCTATACTTACGCTTCTCACCCACCTCTCACAATCGAAGAGGCAGAAGTTGCTTTTTTGCCCTCTACCAGCTTACTCGATAACAAACTCTCAAAAGAGCAGCGCATTTCTCCTCATGAAATTATTGTACAAGCTAAGAATATACACTATAGTTATGAAGACGGCACAACAGCATTGCACGGCATTGATTTCACGCTCTATCGGGGTGAAATGCTCGCGCTCGTAGGACCAAATGGCAGTGGGAAAACAACTTTTGCGAAGATACTTGCAGGCATCTATCACCTTTCCTTTGGACAAATGCAAGTGTTGGGGCAAGACGTAACATCGAAACGTGTACGCAAGCGTCTTCCGCTCTCGGTCAGCTATGTTTTTCAAAATCCTGACCATCAACTCTTCTGCCGCTCAGTAAGCGGCGAAATCGAATACGGCTTGAAGCATCTAGGGATGCCTTCTGCACAACGGCAAAAGGTTATAACTTCAACCTTAGAGGCTGTGAACCTGACGGATATTCGGAATGAAGACCCTCTTTTCCTCAGCAAGGGACAACGGCAACGGCTGGCGGTGGCGGCGACGCTTGCATTAGGACCAGAAATTGTCATTGTGGATGAACCAACAACAGGCCAGGATCAGCACTCTATCACAGAGATTATGCACCTGCTACGCGCACTACAACAACAAGGCAAAACTATTGTCATCATTACTCATGATATGACGCTTGTCGCGGAATATTGTCAGCGTGTAGTAGCCTTTCGTGCCGGAAAAGTTTCTTTTACTGGCACACCTGAAGAGCTATTTACAACACAAAAGGTATTGCAGTACACAGGATTACGTCCTCCTGCAAGTGCGGCCTTGACAGCACGTTTGCGTATGAAATACCCTGATTTTCCAGCGTTGGTCACTGTTGCACAATGGACCGAGGCACTCGGTGTAAAAATATAATCCAAACGTTTCGTAGAGACCAGATGATGCTGTTTGACGAAAAAATGAAGGTATCGGTAGGGACCGATAATTTTACCTAGCTCAATGCGTTACGCACAGTCAAGCCGAAACGTTCGACAACGGGCCCCAACGTTTTTAGCAAAACGGAACCAATGACCAGTGTCACAACGACGTTCGAGAGTGACCACGCAAACCAGCCAAACAAAAAGGTATTCGGGGTTGTAACACCTGTCTGGACTAGAATATAGTTGCCATAGAGACCACCAATGACGTTATTCGGCAAGACTGCACACACAATAAAAAAGATGAAACCACGTACCGTGTACACGTCTTTTCCAATGGAACTCACGCCAAAGCGTTTTGCCAGTGTGCGATACAGAATCATCGGTACACCAAGTTGTATCAGATCGACGGTACCAAACCAGAGTGCGATAGGTAAAGGTAGAGGCGGTGTCGCAAGCAAACCCGCACCCACGAAATTGCCGATATAAGCAATCACAAAGCCCCAGCCACCAAACCAGATGGCGAACGGGATACCAAAGCCAATAGCGAGAAATACTGCCGAAACTACAGGCACACCAGAAGGCAGAGCGATAATCGCTAACCACGATAGAATCGTGTAGACCGCTGCAGCGACCGCGACCGCGACTAGCTGCCCAAGACCAGGAGCACCAGTAAAGCGGAGCGTATAATCGATAAAGGTTGATTGACTTCCTTCAATCTCTGGTGGTGCATCTAAACGCTCTACATTCGGCTGCTGCACTGGCTCACTCATAAAAAATTGTATCCTCTCATTACTCTCGGTAAATAAGTACGAAGAAACAGCAAGAACTGTGTTCTTCACAACATGTTACGCTTCGGCGTTTATGACGATTTCGTTCTATTGTATCACGACCTCACACGGAGGACAAAGGTCTATCCTCAACGAAAGCGGCTGGCCGCTCCTCCTGTCACTAGCAGCAGTGATTCGCGAATAGAGGTAATCTGTTCTACGGCGGAGCGTAGGGGGAAAATCTGTGGCGAGATGAGCAGATCGGGGTCGGTTGCGACCGGATGCCAGTAGACTCCATCGCGATTTACGGTCACCTCCGGCTCTAATGCGGGGAGCGAGACAGCCATACCTTTTGCGGAAAAGCCGCGACGCACGAGCGGACGAATAATGTGGTCTTCGTCAGAAATACCCAGTGAGCGATGCAGTTGGCACATTGCTATGAGATCTGAACTATTCTCAGCCGTTTGGGTCGTTCCCAGACGTACATGAAAACCAGCCGCTTTTAGACGATGAATAGCGTCTATCGCCTTTTGCCAACTTCCTTTACCACGATAAAAATCATGCGTTTCTGCGTTCGACCCATCCAGGCTAATCTGAATAGTCAGACGTTCACGATAGAGTAATGCCTCTAGTTGTTGTAGGCGCGTTTCTTTGAGCAAGATGCCATTGCTCAGCACTGTTACATGCATATGCTCAAGGCCATAAGCAAGTGCCGAGAAGATATCATGGAGAATAAACGGCTCCCCACCCGTCAGAAAAAGTTTGGTCATGCCAAGCTCAACGGCCTCGTCAATCAAGCGATATATCTGTGGTAGGGTTAGCCCTTTGCGCTCTGAACCCACAAAGGATTCCGCCACGCAGTAGCTACAAGAAAGGTTACAGTCATAATTTGTATACAGCCAGAGGTGGCGCAGCAAGTCCTCTTTCTCATCGGTTCGGTGTGTCAAGGCTTTCTCACCTTCTGTATTCTTTCTTATGGGATATACCTTAGCCATCACCGACGCGCTCGGTACGTTGATACAGCCGCTTCTAGCCGTGCAGTAGAAATGTGTTGCGTCAACGGGCCTCCGAGACCAAAAACATAGCCAGGAAAGCGTTGCCCCTCGTCCATACAGCGTTGTACATCGGCATGTGCCTCTTCGCTCTCCTCAAACAAGACGCTTGTGACATGCAGATTGCCGATAAAGCCGATGTGGTGGAATTGAGCAACCTCACCTACCACATCCAACGCCATACACTCATCGACCGCAATGCTCTGCGCTCCACTGCTCGCCATCTCACGGATGACTCTGCCGCTCTCACCTCAAGCCCATAGGCTTGACGTTTTACCAGCACGATGAATAATTTGCCAGGACTGTTGGAGGTTGGGAGTGACGTACCGCTGAAAGTACTCCGGCTTTAACATTGTAGCAAGTGTATCGTTCATCGCGACAATATCACAACCAATCACCTCGGAGTAGATACGTGCGGAAATAGCACTGACCCGACCCGCATAGGCGAAGAGTTGTGCCGCAATCTCTGGTGCGCGTAAAAGGTCTGTAAAAAGTGCAAGGCCGCGCAGTTGATATGCGATGGTACAGGGACCGGCTACCAGCCCGACGAGCGCAACATTCCGTCGCTCTAACTCAGCTTTCGCCAGTGCGCCAGCAGTGATCACCGTAGGCCAGCGACCAAGTGTCTCGTCGGGCAACGAAGGGAGATTTTGGATAAGTTGCTCTGGCGCAAGCGAATAGAGTGGAGAGGAAATAATGGATGGTGGTGCTTGCTCTGACCAGTGAGGAATGCAGCCTAATGAAAGAGCCTCCAATTGTGGATCATCCACAAGCGGCACCCCATCACACTGATAATGGTCAGCGAGCAAGACCGCACCACGTGCAAGCAACTCGGCATCCTGCAAATACTGCTCTGCGCTGACACCCAGTAGTTGCGCTGCATGCGTACCGCTGTGGGGTAGCCAGGGCGTCCGCTCGACCTGTGTACCATGCAATGCACGCAGTAGCTCTTGCTTCATAGGGGCCGTTTTCCTCTCCATAATACGAGCGACTAATACGAAACACTAGCTCCGTCGTTAGATAAGAACTCGACAAGCTTCGCACCGCCAACGATGGTCGCGCCTTCGATCAAATCACTCTCGGTGAAACCACGCTTTTTGAAGCAAGGCGAGCATACCCACAGTGTGCCGCCAGCCGAAAGGAAGTTCTGTAATAGCGTACTCATCGGCTGAAAGCCTTCCTCGCTAATCTTTTCGGCTACCCCCTTGCTCGCGAGATGCACACCCTCGCTACTCAAAAATACCATCGTCTGTTTTCCAGATGCAACGGCGGCATTGGCAACCACCATAGCAACCGTTGCACGGTCAGGATCATCGGTGGAACGAGTCAGGTTGACACAAAAATTGTTTAACATGCTTCGTTTGGTCCTTTCTCAAGAAGAAACTGTTGTTTAGCAATATCACTATGGCACAAGATGGTGCCAGTCATCCGACACCATGCCGCGATATCTCCTGTGGCAGCGGAATCGTGTGCCGTTACCAGTAAGGTTTGGCCTGGAGCAAGTTGCTGCATAGCAAGCATAATCGACATCACCAGTTGACCGCATCCCTCCTCGCCCAGATCAAGCACCTTATCGGCATGAGAAGAAGGCAACATCCTCAAGCCTTTCGCACAAAATAACAATGACGCTTTTCGCCTTCCTGTTCGGCGAGCAGTTCATTTCCAGTCATGCGACACCAGGAAGGAAGGTCCTCACGAACTCCGATATCGCTAGAGCGTACTTCGAGTATCGCCCCCGACTCCAAACGCTTCATTGCTTGTAGCATGAGCAACAAGAGGCCACCGCCACAACCCTGATCTCCACCATCGCAGACAGCACCCACTACAAGTTCCCGTCCATCGCGAGTATGAAAGAGTGTATCCGACATGAAAGCGTCCTTTCGTTACTCGTAATCCTCATCAGTTATCACGAACTGCGGTGCAAGTTTTTTCAGCGTTACTATCTCTTTTTAAGATGTATCTATGCTATACTCATTCTAGCAATTCAATATTGACCAACAAGCGAGAAAAAAACATATCTTACAACCGTGTTGAAAAGAGAGAACATTTCTCAGTGCATACACAAGTATGGGGGTCTCATGAGTATTTTATCATCAACTCAAAAACAAGGACGTAAGAGCGCAGTGCTACAAGAGACAGAAAACGCAGCCGTTGCTCCTGTTTTACTGGGGGAGAGAAGCCTAATCGCGTTGGCTCTAGTACGAGTTTTTTTTGGCTATCTCTGGTTTCAGCAACTCTTCTGGAAACTACCCCCTAGCTTTGCCGGATTACACTCTTACGTAGTCAATGAGGGCAAATATACCTTTCTTCCAGGCTACTCTTTTATCATCCGACATGTTTTCCTACCGAACTTTATCCTGCTAGGGGCTGGTACATGGATAGCGGAATTGATCGTCTCGCTCTGTCTGCTCTTCGGTATCTTCAGTCGCTTCGGGGCATTGCTCGCAACCATTCTTTCCATCCAACTCTATGTAGGTCTCGCCATCGCCCCCGGCGAGTGGTACTGGACCTATGGTATGCTCGTGCTGCTTGGAGCTGTTTTCACCATCATTCCAGCCGGACGCAGGCTGGGCGTAGACCAGTTGCTTGCGCCACGCTTACAGGCACAGAGTGCTAATAATCGTTTTTCTCGTTTTCTCAGTTGGTTCGTTTAGAAAAACGTCAGAAGAAGGTACAACATGAAGCGTATAGTTAATGGTCTCGTTGCAGGATGCATTGCAGGTCTCGTTCTGGCCGTACTCTTTTTTGCGGACTATGGGCCAGGGGGTCTTTTACACACACCTGCACGCTGGTTTGCGCTGGATAGCAAAGATGCTGGTAAGTTTATAGGCTTTCTACTCTTTATCATCCTGGGTGGCATATTCGGCCTCCTCTTTGGGGTGGTCGAAGGGAGAAGAGCAATAACACTCGAACGCTCTCTCCTGCTTGGCGTGGCAACGGGGATAGTCTATTGGATAATCGCCCCCTTGCTCTTTGGAGCAATCATCAACCATCATTCACTCAATTTCGGTGACTTTCTCTACTCGTTCGTTCCCCTCGTTCTCTATGGTTTGTTGCTAGGATCCTTCTCCTTTTACAGAGAAGCCCGCATGGAGCCAACACTCCCTGCTTAACATGTTCATATGGAAGTACGAGTCACACAAAGAATGGACGCCAGCGTCCATTCTTTGTGTGACTCTCTAATAGAGTTACGCTTCGGCGTGACCTCCCAGATGCTCACGAATGCCATGCCATGCGGCAGCACCTTCACCAGCCGCGCTCACAAGCTGCTTAGTGCTACCTGCACGTACATCGCCTGCGGCGAAAATTCCAGGCGTCTTCGTCTGAAAATCTATCCCCGTTATTACAAAACCTTGTGCATCGAGTTCAGCAACATCTTTGAATGGCTCGCTATTGGGCGACAAACCAACAAACACGAAGACCCCTGCCGGATTCAGTTCCTTCGTCTCATTCGTTTTGTTATCCTTCACAACGACCGTTTTCAGACGATGATGCTCACCCTTGAACTCGACTACTTCAGTATTGAAATCTACCTGTATGTTTGGTGCATGCAGAGCCTTCTCTGATGCGAGTTTACTTGCGGTAAGTTTTCCGCCACGAGCCAGAATAGTCACTTTTGGGCTAAAGCGTGTCAGAAACGCCGACTCCTCGACAGCACTATTGCCACCACCGATAACTAGCACGTCGCGTCCTTTGTAAAAAGGACCATCGCAGGTAGCGCAGAAATGGACGCCAGCACCGATAAAATCTTCTTCCCCTGGCACCCCAAGTCGCTTGTAAACGGAGCCAGTTGCGAGTAGAATAGCGTTGCCCCGATACTTGTTGCCATTATCAACCTCAACGAAATGAGCATCCTGGTCATTACCCACATGCACGACGTTCTGCGCCGAAATCAGTTCAACGCCAAAACGTTTTGCCTGCTCGATCACACGTTCCGCGAACTCCGCGCCTGTAACGCCCACTGGAAAGCCCGGATAGTTATCGAGTTGCTCAGTAATACCAGCTTGTCCGCCGAGACCACTACGCTCAATCACCAGCACATCATAGCCATCACGAGCGGCATAGATGGCGGTGGTAAGTGCTGTTGGGCCACCACCGACAACGATTAGATCATAGAAGTCACATTTTGCCTTTGTGTCCAGCCCAAGCTTTGCCGCCAGTTCCGCATTCGACGGTTCAATGAGTACAGAACCATCGTCGAACACTATGGTTGGGATACTCATACCCCCCTGCTGAACCTTCTGCACAAATGCCTGCCCCTCCTGATTATCTTCGATATTGATATATTCGTAGTGTATACGTTGCTCGCCTAAAAATTTCTTGCTACGCTTGCAATCGCTACACCAATCAGTGCCATAGAGTTTGATGTTTGTAGAAGTCATACTCTCCCCTTTCGTTTTTTCATTCTCTACACTAAAATGTGTTTTTGCAATTAGTTTATTCCAGCTCTCAATTACAGAAAAGTGGTCTGTTACATAACAGAGAAAAACGTCCAACAAGGTATCTAAGACGTAGCTATATGTGGCATGAAACGAAACATTTTCTTGTCTCTATAAGTATACTTTGAATAGGTAAAATAAAAAGGAGTGTTTCATGTCACGTCGATCTCACATTCTCCTACGCCTTGGTCTGGTAGTAGTTGTTCTACTGGTGGCTCCCATCCCCGTATCCGCCCACGAAAAATGGTTTGTTGATGGGCGATTGTACCCACCGCACTTTGAACTGTTGTTGACGCTTCCTGTGGTGTCGATGATTGCGCTGGCCTGTGCAGGAGTGGGCAGTTTGGCACTGCTACGACACCTTGCAGGGGGACAAAATCGCTTTTTACAGATTGGCTTTTTACGCTACTATGACCGCTCCAATCGGGTCATACTTGCGGTAGAGGCAGCTATCAGCCTCATTGCTGTCGCTGTTGGGTCGCGCCTCTTTGCGCCAAATCTCATGACGCACAATATGATTGTGAACCTGCTGTTCGCTATCATCGAGATATTCGTTGCTTTCTGCTTTATCACTGGCTATCTGACACGGGTTGGGGCAGCTATCTTACTTGGCCTATTTCTTGTTGCGTTCCTGTTTTTTCCTGCCTGGGAGGTCCTCGAACAAAGCGTCTACGCTGGTATCGCCCTGTACCTGCTGATTATGGGGCGAGGTCTCACCAAGCCCGGAAATCCTCGCGAACCACTAGTTGCGCTGTCTCGCTACTGGCGGTTCGCGCCTCTGCTGCTCAGTATTGGAGCGGGCGTCTCTATTGCGGTCCTCGCCTTTACCGAAAAGCTCCTTGACCCGGCACTTGCACTCGCATTTTTGAAGACACACCCCAATTTCAATGTCGCCCACACGATAGGGCTTACCTGGTTTACGAATGAGCGTTTCATTTTTGCGGCTGGTGCCGTTGAACTTACCATTGGTTTGGCTCTTATCAGCGGCATACTTCCCCGTCTGGTCATTCTTGGCATGTTTGTTCCCTTTAACCTGGCGCTCCCCTTTCTGGGACCAACTGAACTGCTTGGACACTTACCAGTCTTTGCAGTGATGTACGTGCTATTTTTCTTGCCGCCACCTTCAGTACAGAAACTGGACGCAGAGCAACAGGGAAACATAGAACATCGGAAGACGGATACAAAACTGCAGAAGGGTGTGCCCAGCGCAGAAGATACAGATGCTACTGTGAAACTGGTACGGCCTTACGGCTCCTTTTGAGCATGAGTCAGGCATGGATACTGTTTCTTGAAAAGCGCAAAGGGTTTACCATTAGCTGGCCTCTACTTGCACCTTGTGATAGCCTTTAGAACCTCCAGGAACCGTCCCCTGTTTTTTCTCTACCTGCAATGCACCTGTACCATCGGTTGCTCGCACCACAAGCATGTATTTTCCTGCTGTAGCTGGCGCCCATCGCCATGTCCACAACACCCATGCATCTTGTGACAGTGCTGGTTGGAGCATCACTTCATGCCATGTCGAGCCGCCATTGGTGCTGACCTCAACCTTTTGAATACCTTTACTACCACCATAGGCAATACCACCGACTTCGACAGATTGTCCAACAGTAACATGTCCCTGTGGGCGATCAATGCGGCTTGTAAGAGGTATGGGACCATTATACCAGCCTTGATCGGAATACAAGCCACCTATAAAGTGATCGGCCAGTTCGACGCGTGTCAACCATTTAGGGTTCTCTTCGCCGTAGTGACCTGGAATCAGGACACGCATGGGGTAGCCATGACGCTGCGGTAGAGGTTGACCATTCATACGATACGCCAGCAGTGTATCAACGCCAAGTATCTCTTCAAGTGGTTGGCTCACTGTATAACCGTCAACACTATAGAACGCGACGTACTTAGCACCTGCCGTACTGCCGCCGTGCTGCTCCAATAGCGTCTTGAACGTTACACCTTGCCAGATGGCGGTACTCATCAAGTGCGCTCCAACCTCGTTTGAAATACATTCGAGTGTGATTGCACGCGAGGTTGAGGGTAATTGTTGCACCGACTCATATGAATACGTACCGGGATTCTTCACCAGACCCGTCACCTCAAGTTGCCATACACCCGTGTTGACGGTCGGATCAATGGTGTTCTGCGTCACGACATAGTGCTGATCGTTAGGCGTAATTGGCGGGGTGACGTTGTTTGGTGACGGCGTGCGTGTACCATCATAGCTCGTATAGCCCTTGAGCAACGCGCTCAGGGCACCAACAGTTCCAGCAGCCGTACCCACACTCAGAGCCGCTACTCCTGCGCGTGAAAGCAGCAGGCGGCGTCCCTGTCGAGGATTATTCGCCACATCCTGCTTAGGCACTATCGCGCGATAGCCGAGGCAAAGCACAATACCATATGCTCCAAAATCGACTGCTAGACCAAGTACAGAAAGAAACGTCGCCCAACCTATCGGAAACCCGAAGTGATTTTGGCGTAACTGCTCACTAAACAAGAGACTGCCAACTAGCGTCATTACCACTACAAATGCTAATGCAGTAATCCATTCGCTACGGCGCGGTCGATAGCTACTAGCAGGCAAACGGAGTCGCACCAGTGCAGCGTAGAGCAAGCCTAAGAGCGTTCCAGCAGCTAGCATGCCTAGAATGGCAAGCCCAAGGGGTGTCGTTTTCGAGTTCGGCGAAAATGCGACTTGTAAATCTACAAATTTAGGAGCAGTCAAATGGTTCAACACAAAATAGCTGAACAACTCAACAGGCGTAGGAATACCTGCCGCGACACGCAGTATACTCATAATACATATTGTCGTCAGGCTCGCCGCAAGCCCGGCTCCCAGCGCAAAAACACCTGAAAGAAGCAGTGTGCGTCCTCTCGCATAGGTAGGCGATGATGGAACATCCTTAAATTGTGTCGCAGATGAATTTATATCCTGCATAATGAATCTTCCCTTCCGGCAACAGTTACAATAGCACAAGCATTTTGTATATACCCTCAACACGTTACATCACTGCTTCTTTTACAGCACTATAGTCTTTTACAATATATACAATGCCCACTCCCAGAACAAACACAGTTATGCCATAGACAAAAATATAATAGAGCGTCCAATTCAGCGTACTGCGGAAGAAGTACGCCAGAAGCGAGGTGCAGACAAAATACCAGACAGCCGAGATTGCAATACTCTTACCACACAATCCCTTAGCGTTCCACACCGGTCCAATCGCCAGTGGCACGAAGAGCAACAGCGTCGTAGTATACCAGGGGAAAATGTGTGTCGATATGGCATACACGATGCCGACCAAGACCAACGCCGCCATCTCCATGCTGATACGTTTGCGCCACCGCAACAACAACACCAGTAGACAAAGAGGACCAGCGAACAGCGCGTCGACAGCATACTGTACAAGAACTGTTGTCTGATCTTTCGCATGGAAAACACTATACATGACCTGATGAATAACCAGGGGTACCACACCCGCATTCTGTCTCTGCTCAGTTGCATAGGTCGAGAAAAAGCCGAATACCTGCCCATGTCCAAGGATGATATAAGGAATATAGGCAAGAATGATTGTTGCAAAACACGCAATCAGTATGGCCCAATCACGACGGCGTGTCACTACCAGTAATAACAAAATGGGGTAAATCTTGGTGAGTGTTGCTAGCGCGATAAGCACTCCAAGCAAAACACGCCACCACACATTCTCGTCGCGCTTCGTCGCACAAAGCAACGTTAGCACAATAAAGGTCGCGGTCAGGGCATCCACATGACCCTCGATAGCGAATTCGACAATAGGCAAAGGGCACCATGCATAGAGCAACACAAGGCGAGGATCACATCCTCGTTGTTGTAACAGTAAGACAAGGCCGACACAGGTCAGCATATCGAAACCAAGAAAGATCGCTTTGAGGACAAACAAATTGCTCGGAGCTAGCAAATAACTCAGAACGTAGATGCCCTCCGAGGCAGGGGGATAGACCGTTGGCACCTCGCGATAACCACTGTTGCCATAGATGAGGGCATCACGAAGCGGCTTGAGTATTGGACTCTCCGGCACATACACGTAGGGGCTAAAGCCATGCAAGGTCACGCGAGCATCCCATAGATATCGCCACGAATCACGCGACAACCAGGGGACCTGGGGTAGCAATAACACGCGAAAAACCAATGCGCCAAACAAAATAAGTCCCACCTCTGCGCTCCGCCAGCTTCCAACCGGAGATGGCGTGAGTAGCACAAATGCACAGGCTCCAAAGTAGGGAAGGAAGCAGAGCATCCACACCTGAAGAAACGGTGTAATATGTGCATCCTGTGGCTGTGCAAATACCCCTAACAATAAGTAGAGCAAGACAGAAATCAGGAGCAAGAAACATAACAGTGTGCAACGTAACAAAGGACGTTTCGCAACAGAAAATAGTCGTTGTTTCTGGGAAAATTTTTGATTTATTGACACGTCGTTCCACCTCTCTCTATGTTAGTAAGAACGAACAGAGAGGTGCGGTGTTTACAATTGGCTACCTTCGGATTTTTATGCCAACAAAGATATGTCCGCTCTTAATTATCCGTCTATGTGTTAAGAGTGTTCATACCAGAAAAGCAAGACTAGCAACTCTTACCATCTTTTCACGTATAGATATTGGCACTTTTCCTTCTTAGATGTTGCATAGAACAAGCAGGAGCAGCAGAAGTGAGCAAAGACCAGTTTATCCGAGAGGCCCTAAACCTTTCCTCGAATGCTATCGACTACTATGTAAGCCAAATTCTTTCAGACCGCTTTCCCCAAAAGGCTCTTGTTGAAGGGGGTGATGGACTCTTCAACATTGAGCAGTATGCACAGGCTGGACACTGTACCATCACGTATAAAGATGTCGTGTATAATCAAGTGCTAACGATGTGGCGTGGACGCGAAATGATGATGGGCAATATGATTCCAGGTGTTATACGCATGGGTATGAGCGGCGGCATCATTAGCAGTATGGGACCAGCATCCACAGACGCAGAGGAAGATGAGATCGTAGAGCGCGCAAAGAACGCATGGCTTGAGGTACAGTGGCGCGACCATGCCTTCGATATCATCACTATGCACTGGTCAAGTGGTATGGGCGGACAGGAGTATCATTATTGGATTCTCGGCGAGAGCAAAGAGATTGCAAAAGAATTCATCGCCGAGGTGTGTCGCTGGAACTTGGAGATACGCGGTGAGGTGTTGGTATTCGATGGTGGGTGCTGGCAAAAAGACGCGCACCTCTTTCAAGCCATCAAAGGTGCGACCTTTGATAATCTTATTCTTCAAGGCAGCCTCAAGCAAGATATACGTGATGATATGGCACAGTTCTTTGCTGCCCGTCCCACCTACGAGGAATACGGTATCCCCTGGAAACGTGGTATCCTGTTCGTTGGCCCTCCCGGAAATGGCAAAACGCACGCGGTCAAGGCACTCATCAATGCAATGGATCAGCCATGTCTCTATGTAAAGAGTTTTCGTGCCGACTATGGCTCTGAAGAAGGAAACATTCGTAACGTGTTCGACCGCGCACGTAAGACTGCACCATGCATTCTCGTCCTTGAAGACCTGGATTCTCTCTTGAACGATCAAAACCGTTCGTTCTTTCTCAATGAGCTCGATGGTTTTGCCGCTAACATTGGTGTTGTCACGCTTGCCACAACCAATCACCCGGAGCGCCTGGACCCGGCTATTCTTGACCGCCCCAGTCGCTTTGACCGCAAATATCCCTTTGATCTGCCAGAACAGGCAGAGCGTCAGGCATACATTACTATGTGGAACATCTCGTTGAAACCAGCACTGCGCTTATCCGACGAGGCAGCAAACACACTAAGCGAACTTACCGAAGGTTTCTCATTTGCCTACCTCAAAGAATTGTTCCTTTCATCTATGATGCGCTGGATTGCGAACGGGCAGCAGGGCACAATGGAACAGACGATGAGTGGACAGGTTCACACACTCAAAGAGCAGATGGCAAGTGCCGAAGCTTTGGCCGCAATTGAGCCGCCTCAAGCTCCACAAATGCCGCCCATGTTTGGGCAAATGATGAACCGACGCATGCGTATTCGCGGCGGAATGTAAGTTCCTTTCTTTTGTATAGTATAATGTTGGCTATAGCAATGCCACAATGCATCGCTATAGCCAACAGGAGAAATAAACATGCGTTTAGGATTACAAGTTCCTAACTTTACATGGCCGAACGGTCAGAACGAACTTGGCGATACCTTTGGCCTGATAGCAGAGCATGCGGAACGCGCTGGCTTCTATAGCTTCTGGGTCATGGATCACTTCTTCCAGATTCGCAACGTTGGGCCAGCTGAGAACGAGATGCTTGAGGGGTGGAGCGCACTCGCCTTCGCAGCAGGGCATACCAATCGCATCAAGCTCGGCACGATGGTAACGGGCGTCACCTATCGCTATCCAGCTCTGCTTGTAAAGACAGCGACGACGCTCGATGTTCTCTCACATGGTCGCGCCTATTTCGGTATCGGTGCAGCCTGGAATGAGGAAGAACACGCGGGTCTGGGTGTGCCCTTCCCACCGACAGCCGAGCGTTTCGAGCGGCTAGAAGAGACGCTACAAATTGCACACCAGATGTGGTCAGGCGAGGCAAAGCCTTATGAGGGCAAACACTATCAGCTTGCTCGCACGCTCAACTCGCCACAGCCAGTACAAAAGCCACATCCCCCAATCCTGATTGGAGGTACAGGTGAGAAAAAGACGTTGCGCTTCGTCGCGCAGTATGCCGATGCCTGTAACCTCTTCGCGCGTTTGGGTAAAGAGGAATTGAAACGCAAGCTTGGTATCTTGCAAGACCACTGCCAGACCGTCGGGCGTCCCTATGAACAGATTGAGAAGACGACACTCGATGTCATGCATATCACGCGCGATGGTAAGGATGGCACGATGTCGCCAGCCGCCGCCATCGACTACTTCGCGGACCTTGCCTCACAAGGTATAGATCAAGCCATATTCAGCATGCCGAATGTCACCGACCTCGATGTCTTCGATATCCTGGCAACAGAGATTATTCCCGTCGTTGACAAAATTCAGACGAGCGGTCGCTAACGCGCCCTCTAAACAATGGTGTGTAATGATATGGTTTCATCGTATTATTACACACCATTGTTTGTCGCATATAGAGATAACGGAGTAAGACGTGACACCGGAAACGTTAAAACAGTTACGCACTGTCGCACGTAATCAGACCGAGGCAGTCGCCACGTTAGCACAACGTATCTGCGAGGTTCCAGCACCAACCGGCGATGAGCGACAACGCGCGGAGTTTGTGGCATCACTCTGGCGTGAGCGTGGCTATACGCCTGAGATCGACGCGATCAGCAATGTGTATGTGCGTCGTGGCTCACGGAATTCTGGCCCTTTCTTAATGCTGCTGGCTCATATCGACACGGTTTTTCCCGCTACCACACCTATTACTGTCACGCGCAATGGCGATATTATGCACGGTCCTAGCATCGGCGACAACAGCGTGAGTGTTGCCGCCATGATAAGTCTCTTCACACTCTTCGACGAACTCCAGTTGGAGACCGATAGTGATATTATTGCCGTCGCTAATGTGGGCGAAGAAGGGTTAGGCAACTTGCGTGGCGCACGCGTAGCCGTTGAGCACTATCGCAACGAGTTAGGGGCGGTTATCGCCATCGACGGACGACTCGGTGCTATCGTCAATACCGCCGTTGGCTCGCAACGCTGGCGTATCACAGTACGCGGTTCCGGTGGACACTCGTTCGGCTCGTTCGGTCAACCTAGCGCAATACACGGCCTGGGTCGCATCATCGCCGCCATCGCTGATCTTGAGGTTCCCAAAGAGCCTAAGACAACCTTCAATGTCGGTTTAATCGAGGGTGGGACCAGCGTGAACACCATCGCGCCAACTGCCTCAGCCATCCTCGACTTGCGTTCTACCGATGTTACCACCCTCAATCAACTTGCTACGAAGGTACGGGCCATTGTCGAGCAGCGAGCGGGGCAGGGACTACAGACACAGATTGAGATCCTCGGAGAACGTCCTGCTGGAGCTATCAGTCAGAGCGATTTTCTCGTACAACTCGCGGAGACAACACTCAAATGGCTAAATATCAAGCCAATTTATGCGGCTTCGAGTACCGACGCGAACATCCCTATCAGTATGCATATTCCCGCCGTTTGCGTCGGCGTCACCTACGCTGGACGCGCCCATACTGTCGAAGAATATATTGAAGTTCCTCCCATTGCTGATGGATTAGCGCAACTGCTCCGTCTCGTCATCGAAGGATGCACCCTGATTGCCCAAAAATAAAAAGTGGGTGGTGTGCTACGAAAAATTTCGTAGCACACCACCCACTTTTTGTTCTTTGCTATTTCAAGCCGTAAGCGCTGAATCTTCCACCATTATCAGCTACATACACCTGACCATTCACCACAATGGGACTCTGCCAGTGTAGACCACCGATTGAGCCACCAGATGAAGCCTGCGAACTGCTCCATAGAATATTCCCTGTTGTCGGATCGGTTGCCAGCAGAACGTTCGTTCCCTGTATATAAAGAATGCCATTCGCCATAAATGGTGAACTTCCTTTATTTGCATTCTGATACGCAAATTGCAGCGAACTATGTCCATTAGCATCGGTGACAACTTTGAATGCCGAGAAGCCGCAGAAGTTTGCCACGAAAACCCATGTCGCGCCATTGGCGTCATTCCACGCAACCGGATGCGTATCGACATCACAGCCCTGTGGCAAACCCACAGCCTGCAACTCACCACCAACGTTATTAGGACCGCCCTTACCCGACAGATTCTGCCGATTGAGCAGGCGCAATGTGTTATCTTTACCTGCTTGCACAAGCATATTTGGTGTGGTACTACCAGCTTGCTTGGGCAACATGAGCGGTGCGGCACTGGCAAGGTCCTGGTCGTTCGCCTGCAACTGCGCGAAGTTCGCAGGAGTGTAGGTGTCAACAACTTTGGTGAGATCAGGGGTCAACTCGATTTCGGTATCACCATAATTGTGTCCACCAGTGTTGGCGTCAAATGTGCCATTACCGGTGCTGACAAACACATTTCCAGTTACAGGATCGATCACCGCACCACCACGCGCCCAGATACCTGACTGCACGGCATTACAAGCTGTGGCGTTCAGCAGTTGTGGGATGTTAGAACACAGAGAATTGAACACCGTCATCTTGCCTGAAGCAAGATTAACAGCGACAACGTGTCCCTCGTAATGACCACCATCGCCAGGATAGCCACTCGTCACCATGTATAGGAAACCGTTGCCAACGTTGATCGCGGAAGAACCCTTCTCGACGTTAGGCATGAGTGTGATGGTTACAGGCCAGCCGCCAGTTGTGCTTTCGGCACCTGTACCGACAGCATATTTGTGAATTTTACCATCGACGCCATAGCCGTAGACAAATTGACCGGATGGGTCGAGAACTGGTGAACTGGTGGTAAAGTTTGGTCCAGCAGTATTCGCACTCCACACCTGATTGCCCGTTGCCGCATCTATCGCTAGCAGACTACCAGTCTTTGTGGTGACAAACAAGAGATTCTTTACGCCATTGGCAGTGTTCACATACGGCAGTTCAGCAGGCGCACCATCGACAATTGCGGGGAGAGCCTGCTGCCATTTGCGCGTAAGAGTGCCGACATTCGCAGAGGTAATCGTTGACTCGCTCGTATTGATGCCACTTCGCTGACCGCCACCATCGAAGGCAGGCCATGCAATCGCCTTTTGTGACGGTGGAACTGGTGCAGTCGTAGCGGTTGGCTGAGGCGTAGCGGTTGTGCCTGTCGTTGGCACAGGCTTGGGTGCTGTCGCGCTTGGCTGTGGTGTAACACCCGTTGTCGGCGTTGGCTGTACCGCTGGTGTCATACTCAGAGTCGCGGATTGCAGCGTGACGTTCCCCATAGCATCATAGCTATTCAAGACGGTAAAAGATACCGTTAAGTTTTGACCAGCCGAAGCAGCTTTATACGTCAGCACATAAAAGCCATTGCTGGTCGCGCTAATATTTTTGAGCGCGGTATCCTTAAAAGTCGAGTTACTACCACTTACTGTCGCGGTAAACATACCCTGCGCCTTCCACACTCCGACGTACAGTTTGAGTGTGCGAGCGGTGGTATCGGCGGGAACAGTAATCTTGAAGCCGTTATGTACGCCATACGTCCAGACACCAGTTGTTGTGTCGTGAATGCTTGTGTGTGGTGTGCCATCTATCCAGCTATATTTTGTTGGGCTGTTGTCAAATCGTCTTACTGGAGCATGGCCGATGGGAGCCGCGCTAATCTGTTGCTTCGCACCCTTTTTGTGGCTAAAGCTTTTGGCACTTTTTAAGCCCCAGTGCGCCCAATCAAGGGTGCCCTGTTTCGTCAGGCTCACAGCAGTCACAGAGTGTACAAGTTTACCTGATACAGTTGCGCTTGCCCCCTTTTGACCAAGTGCCGCCTGTACCGAAGATAAATTCAGTAACAGAGGAATGAGTAACCCGACACAAAGCAGTGCCACAATAGCAACAGCTATGCCTCGTCCTCTCGTCCAGAAATGAGGTCGTGTGGTCATCTCTCCAAATCCTTTCAAGTATCATGCAATCGCGGAAAAGTTTCCGTATTTCTTTTCCTATTCGAGTTTTTCGCCCCGCACATCATGTTATTAAGAAAATTATTTGAGACACTTATGAAACGTTGTGAAATTTCATAAGTATATGTGTGCGCTCTTGAATACTAATGCGATAGTAGCACAAGGTAGGATGCGAATTTGCATGAGACAAAAAAGAAGTAGCAGCAAAGTACCGAACTGGTTGCGATTTCTCAACCATAGGTCATGCATACAATGAGAGCAAGGTACTAGGATGTCCGTTTTGTAGGTATGTGCTAGAATTGGTTTAGAGAAGAGATGAAGCAAGGAGAACGACCGGTGACTTGTCGCTCTTGACTCACAAGTTCCAGTTCGATGTTTAGACGGGTTACATCAATCTCTAACAAATCTACATAAAAACATGAATAGCGTCGAAGTGAGAATATACTTCGACGCTACCAACAGTATCGTTACAACACTGGGTAAATCTATTGCTTCTAAATCAAGATGTAGCTTAGGCTGTAGCACATCCACCGTAAATTTGGTTAAAATTGTAGCGACTTTGTGATTTTCCACAAGCTGTAATTTTTGTAGTAGGAGCAAACGTCATGTTTGTCCAGAGAGGTTGTGCGCTACCACTATAGTAACTACAATCTGTAGGAGAGCAGTAGAGTAACCCACCACCGTTAGGTTTAAGAAGATAAACAAACTCTTGAACACTAGCAGAGTAAAAATACTCTACAGCCCAATTTGTTCCACATTTGGGTGAATACCAATTCTCCACCGAAAGTAATGAATGTCCAGACGCATCGTTCACGCTGACAGAAGCAGCAACATATGCACCACTATTACATCCATATTGGTATGGGTCCTTGTTCTCACATGTACCACCACAATTATAGTAACTAGCAGTTATTTGAGTCTTATGATGAGGACCACCGCTGTTGGTTGCAGCAAAGGCATTTCCTGAGCCAACCATTGTTGTTACAATAAGAATCATCGTTACTAGCACAAATAATAGTACACCTTGTCTCAAGCAGCTCATTTACAATCTTCCTTTCAATACTCTAAACTTCATGAAAGTCTACAAATGACTTTCATTAACAGAAATGCATCTTGCTATTAATACACTTCTATTTAAGAATACCATATTGCATCTTCATAAGCAATATCCTTTGTAAGGATTTATTAACTTGCTGCATACTTAGCTTTCCTTGTTGAATAGCATCCTTTAATGCTTGAATAATACTAGCAACATCCTGAATCTGAAATGCACCTTCTACGAGGTCATTTCCTGCAACGATTGCAAGCACCGATGCCTGGGCAATTGACCATTTTGCTTGGATGCCTCCCATATACAACCCATCTGTAATTATGACGCCATTGTATCCCAATTCACTTCGCAGCACGCCGTTAATCATTTTGGGCGATAGTTCGGCAGGAAGAGTTGAATCTATAGCACTATCGACTACATCAGTAGACATAATCATCGCAGGATGATTATGCTGAATCATAGTTTTGTATGGAACCCAATCTACGTTTTCCAAATCAGATTTACTCTTATTGATGACGGGGAGCGTATTATGTGGATCAGAACCAACAGGAAGCGAACCGAGTCCGGGAAAATGTTTGAGGCATCCGATCGTTCCATTACTTTGTAATCCATCGATAAAAGCACCTGCATAAGTTGCAACGGTATTAGGATTATCACTAAATTGTCGAGTTACTAGCAAATTAGTAGTTGGTCCAACATCAACAACAGGTGCTAAATCTGTATTAATTCCTGTACTTCCCATCTGTTGGGCAACTTGTGCGCCTTGAGCAAAGGCATAAGAAGGATTCCCTTTCGCTGTCATTTCCGCGGCTGAAGGCTCTGGTCCGTAAAAATTATCTCCAAGTTTATTTACATAGCCTCCTTCCTGGTCTATAGCAATAAGCAATGGAATTTTTGCATCACGATTGGCCTGAGCCGCAAAGTTTTTGACACCGCTGATTGTATCTGAGGGCGCATTGAAGTTGCCGTTAATAGGTTGATACAAGTAGCCACCAACAAACTGTTGTGAAACCATATATTGAAGGGTTGTAGGATAATCCGAGTGAAAATACTCCACAATGATGAGTTGACCTAATTTCTGATCGAGCGTCATTCCATCTATGATTTGCTGCGCTTTTGTTAATTGAGCACGTAATACGGCCTCCGTCTGAATGCCATTCGCATCGGCTTTCGTTGAAGCATGCGAAGTACTTACTGATATACTACTTGGTTTACCTGATGTAGAAGATGTATTTATGAAAATATTGCTACACCCAGAAATAACAATCATCAAACAGCAGAGAACAATAATACCACCGTGATAGGAATATTTCATGCGAGAAGTTCGCAGTTTGTACATAGTAGATATGCTCCAATTCGCGTTTTAGCTTTTTTTATCTCTTGATAGAGTTGCGTTTGCTCTTTAAAATAAAACGGTATCAGAACTACAAAGTAACTATTCAGACCTTACAGGCTATAGGTTAGTCGCTATAGAGAACGCAAAAAAACGCAGCAATGTTGCAAAAAGAAAAACAATACTCATCCACCGCCATCGGCGGTGGATGAGTATTGTTTTTCTTTTCGAGAAGACTACTATTGATTGAAGCATGGTTTGCGCTTCTCTAGGAAGGAATGCATCCCCTCTTTAGCGTCGGGTAGTTGTGAGGTCGAAGCCATGACTTCTATTGCGTAGTCATAGGCTTGTGGTTGCGGCATCTCCATTTGCGCGTAATAGGCTTGCTTGCCAGTCTCTTTCGAGACAAGGCTGCCGCGTGTCGCGGCCTCGATCAGACGTTTTGCCTCCTCTTCAAGCTGCTCTGGGGCGACAACACGGTTGACCAGCCCCCATTCAGCCGCTGTGTGCGCGTCTATCGCATCTCCTGTCAACAACATCTCCAATGCACGTTTGCGCCCAATATTGCGACTGACCGCCACCATAGGTGTTGTGCAGAACCAGCCGCCCTTACCACCGGGGGTTGCAAAGGCGGCGTTACTCGATGCAACCGCGAGATCGCAGGTCGCGACGAGTTGACAGCCTGCCGCCGTTGCAAGGGCATGAACTCGTGCTAGCACAGGTTGTGGCATTTCTTGAATCGTGTCCATCAGCGCGGTACAAACCTTCAAAAGTTTACGGGTATCGGCGAGATCACGATCTACCACATCAGCGAAGTCATGGCCCGCACAGAACGCGGGACCATTTGCCGCTAAAATCACGCCTCGTGCTGTACTCTCGCCAACCTCGTTGAACGCCGCTATCAATTCGCCCATATGCTTGAGCGAAAGGGCGTTGCGCCGCTCCGGTGCGTTCATGGTAATGGTGGCGATGTCGTCTTCATAACGTAACGTAATCATTTCGTAGTTCATAGCGTTCACTCCTTCGTGTAGGATAACTTAGAGCAGGTCCGAGCCTGATGCGATATAGCAACGCGGGTCAAAAAAGGGCAAGTCTGCCGTAGAAAGAAAGGTCTCTACATAGGCAATGCGAAAACCCTTAGAGAGCAACGTCGCGAGACTGGGATGAGGTCCCGGTACATTGATAAACAATACTTTAGCACGCTTGCTGGCCCAATTTACGGCTGCAAGAACACAGTCTGCCGCATCCTCTGGCGCATTGACGCCAAGCGGCCCAAGTGTACATCCTTCTGGATACCAGAACGTTCCAGCCCCTAAACGTACATATCCATAGCCTATTGTGTGCCCTTGCCGTTGAAACCAGAGTGGCACCGCTTGCTGCATGGCAATCCAATATTCGTGGTCCTGTGGCCGTTCGCATCCACTTACCTGGGCATCCCAACGTATCAGGGCTGAGTCATCGGGTGAAGCTTCAACGATCTCTATTTCAGAAGTCGAAGAATCAGTGGGAATTGGCCTTTCTACTCGAAGCACAAAGTGAGGCCACACCGGATGCATTCCCTCCCGAATATAGAGTGCGAGCGCACGATAATCGGTGGAACTCATTGTGCAGTGTATGCGGCCATCCTGCGGTAGCACATAAGATAGTAATGTTCTGCCAAGCTGAGAGGATTGCGAATCTGGTCGCACAAACAAATCAGTAAGATACGTTATTTCGCCCCGTGTAATGGCGGCAGCATAAGCCAGAACATGACCCTCTTGCTCAGCAACATAGGTGATACCAGTCTGAAAAATATGCAGTAAATTGGATGGAGTAGCATCAAGTGGTGGCGGGTTAGCAACACCAAGCGTGTCATTCAAATACACTACTTCGTGCATCTGTGCAAGGTCTGTCTCTTGTGCTGAACGAAAGATCACCATACAACCACCTCTTCATGTACAACACGCATTGATAATGTCGTGCTTGCGTGCTTTGCTAAAATATGAATGTCAATCTTTATCACAGTGTACCATACTGAATTTCACACGCTCAAAACTGCCACTTTTGCCTTGCTCAAAAAGAAGGGAAGAGCGAGACAGTTTTTGTCTGGTAGCGAGAGCATTCAACACAATCTGGGGAGCATAATGGCCGCAAAGAAACCAATCATCAAAGAACCACGTCAACTCCATGAGAACGAGCAGGTAGTGTATATCGACCCTGAAGAGAATATTACGGCGGTGCGTCAAAAACTTGAGCATATCGAGGCACAGTATGTCGCCCTGATCGTGCCGCCACAAACGCATTTGCGTGGTCAGGTCGTCTGGAAGCTGCTGTATGCGCGTGCAAAGGAACTGGGAAAAGAGGTCTCTATTGTCAGCACTGATCCACAGATTCGCGCAATGGCTCGCTCTGCTCGCTTCAATGTTGCGTCGTAGTGTCTTTGTAGTACACGATGTCATAAAAAGGCGGTGGTATCGCGATACCACCGCCTTTTTATGACATCGTGTACTCTATTTTTTGCCACAACCACGCCTGACATGATACGATAACGAGAGAACATTACACTAGAACCAGGAGTACACAGTCTATGTTTCCCGCGTTTGTACGTGCATACCCACCAAGCCAGCCTTCATCAGACATGGCCTATTGGTTTCCTTTCATACACGATGAACTGATGGTAGAGGTTCACGGACAACAGGTAAGCCTCATTCAAGAAAGCAACCGGGAAATGCAGGCGCGTCTCCATCCACAAGAAGCCCTCTTTATCGGCACATTTGAAGGCGTCCCATGCATGGCATGTGAAGTGGAAACGGATTTCGTTGTTCCGGCTGGTTGGAAAACGCTTTCACTACGGGGGCTTTTTGGCCGACTCGACGAGCCAGCCTATAGCATCGTCGGCTATGCCACACAACTGCTTTACTGGCGGCGCACGAGTCGCTTCTGTCCCGTTACAGGAAATGCTACCCAGGACGAAACAGGTACATGGGGGCGTCATTGCCCTGTCTGTGGACATACGGCATATCCGCATGTCACACCTGCTATCCTCGCACTGGTGCATGATGGTGAGCGTATGTTGCTCACACATAAGCCTGGTTGGGGTAAACGTTATAGCTGTATCGCTGGCTTCACCGAGCCGGGGGAGTCACTAGAGGAATGCGTACAACGCGAGGTCTTTGAAGAGGTGGGGCTAGAGGTTACAGATACACGCTACATCGGTAGCCAGCCCTGGCCCTTTCCGCATCAACTCATGGTCGGCTATATTGCTCGCTATGCAGGTGGCACACTACGTCTTCAGCAAGACGAACTAGACGATGCACTCTGGTTCGATGTAGACAACCTACCTGACATGCCACCACCCATGAGCCTTGCCCATTTCATCATTAAAACGTGGATTACCGAAGTGCAGCAAAAGCGAAAAGATACATCTTAAGAATATCTGAAATTCGTGATTACTAGTAGCGAGAGAGGATGGACAAACGGATGCGAACAAACCATGTGAAAGCAAAAATGCGCCGAGGTGAACCATCGCTAGGTGCGTGGTTGAACCTTCCAAGTCCGCAGCAGGCACGGCTCATGGCGCGTCTCGGCTTCGATTGGCTGGTCGTGGACGCTGAGCATAGCGCGTATAATCCTACGTTAATGGCTGATATGGTCGCGAGCATTGCCGATGCCGGAACTGCGTGCGCTCCGTTTGTTCGTGTGCCACATAACACCGTCGAGTGGTTCAAGTGGGCACTTGACGCTGGTGCATGGGGTGTGGTTGTACCAATGGTCAATACGGTTGCAGAGGCGCAACAGGCCGTGAGTTGGACAAAATATCCACCCGTCGGAGCGCGTAGCATTGGCGGCGTCTTTGGTCCACTGGCCTTCGGTGCAACCGATTGGCCCAGCTACTCACGTATCGCTAACGATGAAATCATGGTAATCCTACAAATCGAAAGTGTAGAGAGCATAAGCAATCTCGATGCTATTCTCAGTACCCCAGGAGTGGATGTCGCATTTGTAGGACCAAACGACCTACACGCATCACTGGGCTTAACACCAAGTTCTGAGGGTGCTGAGCCTGAATTTATCGAGGCACTGAGACAGATTAAAGCAGGTGTGCAACAGCATAACGTGGCCCTCGGCATCTTTTGTAGTGATGGTAACGCAGCCGCCAGACGTGTACGCGAAGGGTTTCACATGGTCAGTGTTACCACTGATATTTCTAGCATGATAGTTGGTGTGACACAAAATCTCAAAAACGCACACAATTACTCGGTGCAATAAGAACAGAGAAAAGAAAGGCAGAGATAAACTATGCCACAGAAAACAACAAGTCCGATTCGTTCATTTGGCGTCCTGACTGGCGGCGGTGATGTGCCTGGGCTAAATGCCGCCATCAAAGCACTCGTCTACCGTGCGGAACCACAGGGTATTCGTGTCACGGGCTTACGAGAAGGCTGGGAAGGCATCACCTTTCTTGACCGCTCACGTCCACTCGAAAGCCTCATTTATAAAGCCGAGGACTCGCATACCTGGAAGGGCAACTATATCATGCCCCTCTCGCGCCTGAATACACGCGCCATCGACCGACAGGGCGGCACCATCCTTCAATCCACGCGCACCAATCCCGCGAAAACGCGCGTTGCTGATCTACCAGAACACATGAAACACCTGGGAGAAGGACATGCTGCTGATGACCGTATCGACCTCACTCACGAAGTGTTAGAGAACATGAAGTTTCTTGGACTTGATGGTCTGGTAGTCATTGGGGGTGACGACACGCTAAGCTATGGTGCTACACTTGCCGCGAAAGGTGTGCCAGCGTGGGGTATTCCTAAGACAATGGATAACGATGTCGCTGGCACCGATTACTGTATCGGCTTTCAAACAGCCATCAGTCGCGCAGGAGAGTTCATCGGGCGCATTCGTTCAACAGCGCAGTCGCATAGCGAAACCATTCTGTTTCGCATGTTCGGTCGTGACGCGGGCTTTACCGCTCTTGAGACCGCCATCGTTGCCTGGACCGACCGCTTACTCATTCCAGAGGTGCCCGCCAACATCGACAGGCTAGCCGAACTCATCGCGGAGGACAGGCACAGCAACCCACAGAACTACTCGATGGTCGTACTATCCGAAGGTGCGAACCTCGGCGTGCCTGTACCAGAAGTGGGTGAGGCTGACGCCTACGGACACAAGAAAAAGGCCAATGTCGCCGAGTTTCTTGGCGAGCAACTTGCGACACGTCTGCCCCATGTGCGCTTCATCCCAATCGACCTGACCTACTTCCTACGTAGCGGCGAGCCAGAGGTGTACGACAAACATATGGCGATCTTCTATGCAAACCTCATCATGAGCGCGGTAGAGCAGGGAACGCATAGCGTGATGGCGGCCCATCGCAACGGCGCCTATGTCTACACCGACATCCCAGGTAAAAACCTACCCGCGCGTCGCGTAGACCCTGCCGACTACAACACCGAACGCTACCGCCCACGCTTCGAGCATATCACTGGGGAATATGTAGCGCAGCAACCTTAGCAAGATGTATCAGGGAGACCGCAAGGGTGTCTCCCCTACATTTTGTATTCTCTCGCTTCCCAGGAAGGCAGGCATCGCTGAGAAAGAATGGAATAACATCATGCTTGATAAATTCACAGAACTGAAAAGCCAACTATCGGTAAAACGCATTCTTGTAGATGGTGGTATTCTCAGTGGGTTAATCGGGACGCTGATCGTTGCAACGATGTACTACAATGCTGAAATTTGGTATGACGATTACCCCACTGATATCAAAGCTAAAGCTGGACCAATGAGTCAAAGCGCCAAAAGGCAACGCCCATTTGTCGCTGTTCCTCTTGTGTTGCTCGTACTTGGAATGCCTATTTACTCTAACTTGAAGCTTAAACGACAAAATAAAGGGAGGTTATCATTCCTCCCTGCATTCTTTAACGCCTACGCTGTCTCTGCATTTTTCAATCTGTTTGACTTACTAGTTCTTGACTACCTGTTTGTCATCGCACTACAGCCAGACTTTGTTGTGCTTCCAGGAACAGAAGGAATGGCCTCGTATCATGATTATTTTTTTCCCTTCGTCGGCTTCCTCAAGGGTCTAGGCTATGGACTGGTTCCAAGTCTTTTGATTGCATTTCTTACGAGCCGTTCATGGAGAAAATCTGATCACGTTAATTCCGTGAAATCCTGACAAAGAGCCGGCTGTATTCTATTCAAGCTTACTACGCAAGCGTCGCGATTTCCAGCTTCATATAGGAATGAAGCAGGAACGACTATCACATTAGAACGTAACCATTACCTTGGTAAATGTGGTAGTATAGAAACAAGACAGTGGAACGAAATTGCACTGATCTCCCTCCTGGCTCTCAGCCACTGGGGTCACAAACAGACTGTTTGAGAAACGAGAAGTGCGATGGCACCTCGTCTCCTGGTCATTGAAGATGAAGAAGTCCTGCTTTTTCTCTATCAACTGATCCTCGAACCGGAAGTATCTGACATTCACCTTGCTACCTCTGGATTACAGCAGGTGATGGACATCGACCATTTCCCTCTTGACCTGATTATCTCGGATTACCATTTGAGGAGAGAAGGTCGGAACGCATCGCTTTGGCAGCAATCGAAAGCCGATCCACTCATGTCTACTCTTCCGCCGCTTCTTTGTACTGCCGATACGAACGCTCTCCATAAACAAGAAGGCTTCTCCCGAGAAGCGGGCGTGCGTGTTGCGCTCAAACCATTCGACATCGGCGCATGTCTTCAAACTCTACGGCAAGCACTCCAGGAAACGGTTGTTTGACTCAATTCGAGGGAGGCTCGTACTGACTCCCAGAAAGAAGGCTATGCGATGAATGGTCCCGCCCAATATCTGCATTTCGGGTTTATCTTGATCTCACTGGCGAACTTGCTCGTGATCGCTCTCCTGATCGTTGTCTTCCTGCTTGCTGTTGCGCTTCGACGACCGGAAAAGCAGCACATCTCCACCATCGAAGCGGTAGCGCATCCTGATGCAACAAGTGATGGAGAAATGGCAAATGTGGAGGTGCGCGAATGAACATGACCACCGAGATTCGTGAAAGGGTGCGCCGCTGGATACCCCTGGAAGATTTACTTCCCGATCACCTGCCAGCGTTTGTGCGCTCACCGGCCTATTTCTTCGGCGTTTTCTCCCTTTCCAGCCTTGTCATTTTGATTCTCTCCGGCATCATGCTCGCCGCCTTTGGACCGCAGTGGTGGCATACTAATGCCGTTGGTCATTTTGTGAACAGCCTCCATTTCTGGTGTTCTGAGTTGTTCTTCTTCTCGATGACGCTGCACCTGTGGACGGAGTTTTTCAAGGGATCCTGGCGTCATGGACGCCGACTGACCTGGGTCTCCGGAGCGATTATCTTCCTCGCGGCTATCGGCACCGCCTTTACCGGCTACCTGTCGATGACGAACTTTAGCGCGCAGTGGATCGCCGCGCAGGGTAAAGATGCGCTCAACTCTATTGGGATTGGTGCCTTCTTCAACCTGATGAACTTCGGGCAGATGTACGGCTTTCACATCATCCTCCTGCCACTGCTAGTCATCGTTCTGGTCGGCATGCACCTGCTGCTGGTACGCATCCGTGGCATCGTGCGTCCCTACGCTGCGACGCCTGGGGAGGAACGCGCCAGAGAAGTTCTCTGGAGAGGCGGTCGAGGGGAAAAGCGCACAACGTCTCAGGCCACTTCAACGACGCCGCGCCCACGACCCTCCGACCAAGTCAGCTACTATCGCGGCCTCCGCTTGATGCCCTACGACCTCATCCGTGAAGGCGTGATCGCGCTGGTCGCTGTTTTTGTCCTGGTGGTCGTCTTTGCCGGATTTTTGTCATCGCCGGATGAGCCACCGTTGACGCTTCAGCAGTACGCCCAGCAGAATCCGGTCGGCTTCGTCACTACCGCCATGAAGGAACTCAGCGGCACGGGTGTTATTGCCCAATATGGGCCACCCTACAACCAAGGGACTGGCTCCGTACAGTCTCTCGGGCCGATTTCGCTCCAACAACTGGCGAGTGTAACCATTCCCATCGATACGGCACACGTTTATGTCCTCGATCCCTTAGCCATCGCCGCACAGAGCGACCCGCAGGCAGCAGTGGTACTCCAAGCGTTTACGCGAGCCGGAGCGAAGCAGCAAGCGACCTGGGAAGATACCTATACGAAGGCATTGGGGAAAGCGACAGGAAGTAATGGTCATGTGGTTGTTCCGGGGGGAGACGACGGTCCGCTTCCCGCCATGATGGACCACCTGCTGACATTAGGCACGAGCGGCGCGTTAGACGGCTTGCTTCTCCGTAGTGGAGGCTTCTATCAGAACGACTTTACCAAGCCGCTGCTCTTCTTGTCGGAGGATGCGCTGCCGACGAAGGCAGCACAATTCAACCTGCTGGGTTCACAATGGGGAGTGATGAACGAAACAGGTAACTACCCTGGGCAGGCATGGCTCTGGCTCTACACCTTCTGGTACCAGATACCACCCTACAACACCTCGTCGAACGCCGATGCGTTGGTCCTGGTCACCATGGGAATACTCTCTGCCATACTCGTGCTGTTCCCTTTCCTGCCCTATCTCAATCGTCTGCCATATTTCCTCGGCGTCCACCGCCTGATCTGGCGCGAGTACTATCACGATGTACGGCCCGAACACGAACACCGAAGCGAAGGAGCGAGTCCGGGTCCAGTAACATAGACACCGAGAGGAGATGACTCCATCAGCTTGCCTCTCTGATGGAGTCATCTCCTAGCTAAAGATGTAACCTCTAGCTTCATAATATGGATGAAGCGGAAATCCCTCCAGCTCCTTCTCTATCGCATCTCTCGACTCACCTTTCATCACAATCCGGCCACGTCCACCAATTTCGTAGCTGAGATAGAGTGAGCTTACACTATTTTTCTTTATACGGATAGTGCAACTTTTTGTCGCCTTCCCAGCTTTCGCGCAATCCGGGTGTAGACAGCTCCCAGTCGGGCCTGTTCTTTCGTGTGACCTCGCGCAGGTCTTGCCATAGCTCACTCGTGGAAGGATATACACCTGTGCGGTTAACCTTCTCGCTCGACGCGGACAATACCGACATTCTCATCCACTCGTTCGCACTCGCTTGAGGTCTGCTCAATACCCAACGACTCCTCGAACTGGGCTATCAGTTCTAAGAAGCTGATAGCTCCTAATTGGTAGGTATATAAACTGCGGAACATCTTCTCGTAGGTATGATACGCACATTGTTCTTCCATGCTCAACCTCAGCTATTAGTGAGACGGTACTTCTTTGCGGTGGCCGCTGATACGTTGCTCAACTTGCCTAGTTCCCTATCTGAAACATCGGGAAACAGGGCTAGTACTTTTCCCACCCGCTCAGCAGCGCTTAAACCATCAAGATCAAGATTGCGCACTCGCTCCTCACGTTCCTGCGGCGTCGTTTCAACGCGTACTGCTGGCTGCTCAACCGGAGCCAGCATGTGCATAGGTACGACCGGTAGCTTGAGCGTCGGTTGCTCGGATATGCCTTCGCTCACGGAGATAGGCGCAGGTAGTTGCAACTCGCTTTTATCACCGTTTCCGCTGTGAGCAGGGGACATCTCTTCGCTGATAATTGGCGCAATCCGATTCAATAGACTGTCGAGTAGGACAATGTGGCGGCGCGGACCGGACACCTCCTGGCGTTGTTCCACCATCTCGCTTTCGACATTCGTCATAGCGAGAATTGCCCCGAGGAACACCGCCACGGCTGAGCGAGCATAGGTCAGGAAGACCAGATTAATACCCAGATTGGCGACAGCCTGCCCAAAGTCCACGTTCAGCGATTGCTGGAGCAGTTGAATAGAAATTGGTTGGAAAAGGACGACTGACAGCCCAAGAGCCAGCACAATATTCCAACCTAATGCCAGCCATTGCCGATTGTGAATACACTGCCGTACCCGTACCCAACTGAGGGCGAAAGCCGTATCGATACCAAGGGCAAACATACCGGCCCAGAGTACTTTTAATAGTGGTATCGAAGCCATCACCCCGCCTAAACTCACGTCCATGCCCGACATAGCGAAGGACAGGAGGATCAACACCTCGGCGATAATAGCCAGTAGGTGCTGAGACCATCGAACGACATGAAGTAAGCGCGGTAACCCACGGTATTTATTGTCTTCACTCACGCCGATTACCTTTCTGCTAGCAGGGAGAACGGCGGTTGGTTGAGGTGGACGCTATACCAGTGCAGCTCGAAGCCGAATTGCCGAGAATCGAGCGGCTGGCTCAGATCACCGAATAAGAACAGACCTTGTACGCTGGTATCACCATCCAGCGCTTCCTGCGTCCACGCTTGCATTTTGACCAGTCGGTGCATGCCCATGAACGTCGTGAAGCAGACCGTGACGGTAGTAACGCCGAGGAGTGTTTTGAAGGTTCCGCTGCGGATAAATTCACGGTAGGCACGAATACGCCGTTTGAAATGTTGTTGCTCCTCGCTGCCTCTGTCGTGTTCCAATAGTAGCGGCAGGCGGCGCTGTTTCCCATCTGACAACTGCAAACGAACGTCTAAGAACGCGTCCGGAATGATGGTCGCTGTCTGCGTTTGCCCTCTCTCCTGCCAAGCGGCGCGGTACGGGGAACGCTTCAGGGTGCGCTCGTGCTTGAAGTCATGCAGACAAAAACGTGGGTCAACCCGTTGTAACAGTGCGGCGCTAATTAGCAGGTCGTTGACTTCCTTGCTGGCACGAAAGGCGTCGTTGGTATCCAGTCCCGCCGCTTCCAGGTACTGGATGCCCTTTTGGGCCAATGCATAGTAATAGGGCGAACGGGAGAATTTGGTTGGAATTCCGTCGGCCTGGACGAACCCGTGGTCAGCCAGATCTTTCAACCTGGCCTTGACGGTTTTAATCGACCCTGCACTGTAGTGCAGTTTCGTAAGCTGAGCCGCAGTGGCTATCTGCAACTGGTAGAGTCCTATCGGCGTATCGACCGAACCTCGTAGCAGCCGGTCGTACACCGGTGTAATCGAAAATGGTTTTTTGTCCATAAATGCGTCCTCTCTATTCTAACTGGTCTCTTCCCACCGCGTGGGCGGCACCTGCGGCGGTTGGGAAGGGTGCGGCAGATTCGGTGGTGGAGTCGGGTTGAGCATCTCCTGTTCGACCTCGGCCCGTGGGCGGCAGTACTCCGTCCTGGTGTGCTGGACGATAGCCTCAAGCCGCTGTTTGAACAGCTGGGGTGGCAGCGGCTCTGGCGTGTCAGAGGTGTAGATGACCCCGACCGTCTCGCCCGTGCGGACAAAGGCTGCACGTCTGGGCAAACTCGTAAGCATCTGCGCAACAGCAGTTGCCGGTGTCGTCGTCGCCTTACCGAGAGGGTTCTGAGCCAAGAAGTGCATCAGTGCCCGCAAGTGGAAAATGAAGTGGAAGAACTGCTCAGTCCCACCTTCGGGCCGTCGTGTCCACTGTAAGCCGCCACCTTGCATCGGTACGACGAGCGCTCGTGGGAAACAGACACGACTGGAGAGCGATATATCTTTTGGCGAGATGCCCGCGACCTGCTTAAAGAAGACGCTCCCGCAGCCGGAGAAGCCGAGGACAACCTCAGGTGGGATCGGCAAGGACGCATTGCGTTCGCGCATCACCTGGTGCAAAAGGCTGTCCAAGTACCACGTCGGGTCTGGCACGCGGGGATTGTCGAAGCGTTCGCCGTTGACGACCTCAAAGACACTGGGAGCTAAGTCACGGACGTCAATCTCCATCCGGTTGCCGCGCTTCTTTCCCTGGAGGCCGCGTAGGTATGTCTCGATGAACGTACGGGCCACGGGGTCATCAATCCCATACGTCAAGAGATAGTGGCTAACGTGCGGCTCGATGTTTTCTGGCCGGATTGTTGCCTCACTCGAAGGGAAGAAGTGGGCCATCTCGCGGCCATCGTCAGGAGTTAGTTGGAAGCAGACTTTTGTCCTCGCGCTCGTTGTTGGCTCTCGTAAGAACCCTGGCAACTGTGCCCGATGTTGGTGAGCGATGGTCAGCCTAAGCGAAAACTTCCTGCCTTCGCTAATAAGTGAAGCAAAATTTGAAGAGGCAAAATTTTGCACCTCATCAATATATAAGCTGACCCCTGACCGCTTCTCAGGCGGCGTATCAGCGAACGAGAATACGGCGGCATGAATCTGCGAGACCAGAATTGCCCCGACAAGACTGGCGACGTGTGGGATATCTTTCACTGGTAGCTTGATGAAGATAATCTGTTTTGTCTCGATCGCCTTACGCCAATTGATCGTTGTGCGTGGCTGTCCTAGTAGGTTGCGCACCAACGGATTGCCAGTGAAAAGGGTATGCAATCGGTTGGTCAGTGGCTGGACACGCCGCCTGCGTTCTAACTCACTCTGTTGGTTGTACTCCTGCTCCCAGAAGTCCCGTATCATCGGGTCGCTGACGTTCTGAAGCATGCTTGCTCGGAAGGCGTCGTTTTGGAGGAACTGGAGCATATCGACGAGAGTCTTGTTTTGATTATCCAAGAAGACACGGACGACATTCGGCAGGAACAGCTGGATATATTGCTGGTTGACGATCTCGGGCCAGACTACCTCGAAAATGTGCATGATGCGCTCAACCGCCCGCGAGCGCTCTATCGAACCCGTGAGCTTTGTGGTTGGGAAAACATTGACCCCATAGGGAAAGTCTTCATCGGTGAGGTCGAGTAAAAATGTATTCGATACCCGATGGTCAGGAACTGCATTGAGGCTTCCCATAATCAGGTCTGCATGTGGATCTAGGACAATGACCGCATGACCAGTCATCATGTCGGCATGAATCAAGTTTTGGAGCAAGCCTGATTTGCCGCCCCCCGGGACGCCTAAGACATTCATACTTGAAAACCTATCGACGTTCGGGACAAGCAGCTCGTCATCCGTCTCAGGGTGGTAGCCAAGACAGAGATGAGTGCGATAGAGTTCAGCACGGGCAGATGGGCCGAGAGAACGAAGGTAGTCTTGAGAAAACCAAGGCATTGGGGGTTCCTTCCTTGCGAGAACTCGTGCAATTTTGGCACAAGTTGTGGATAACTAACGACGATCAAGCGGTGGCGGCACGAATAAACGGGTACTGCCCTTGCTCGTCATGGCCAGTGGTGGCAGTTGCACAGGGGTATGCCCTCTGTACACCCGCGCGTTGCTGATGATACCGTGATCGCGGATGAACTTGTAGGCCGCAATTGCGCCGAGCATGACGGCCCAGCTGAGCGGCGCGAGAGTGACGTAGCTCATGTTGGCATAAGCACAGATAATCGTCAGGCCCACACAGAACAATGTCCAGGCGAGCGTCTTGCCTTTCGACATAGCGAACATACTAAACGGGAACACTCAGGTACTCCTTTCAATCTCTATTGATCACTCTATACGTCCAGATTGTGAAGCCGCAGTAGCGATCAAAAGAACAGCATAGCCAAGAGACATAATTGGTGAAGGGATTATATCCGACAAATCAGAAAAGGCAAGCACAGCAATACAAACTAAAATCGTTTTTTATGGAAGTACTAACGCACCAAAGTAGCAGAAGAGTAACATCGATTCTTAATCGAGTTAGGGGGGAGAATATGAACGACCAACAAACCTAAAATCATGAGTGGCGCAGTAACCGTACCTCATCCTGTTGGACATCCTGTATACTATCCTAACCTCCGTCCTACGCGCAGTTCCCACCTCTGTAAAATGTGCTTGCTGCGGGTCAATCTCAGAGCTAAGCACAGCATATTATGGAAGCACAACAATTACTTCAAGCCGTCGATCAGGCTAATCAGTCGAGAACCTTGTGGCTGTTGTGTGGCAACTGCTTTGAAGTGTTGACTGGCCTACCCAACAATTTTATTGGCTGCATTTTGCTATAACTCAGACACTAAATATATTTTTTAAGTTTTTTCTAAAAAACTTCATCTTTGACGAGTCAGGCAGAAATTTGAGGAAAAAAGCAAACGAGCAGTAAAAACTACATGTAGTGAAATCCTCTGCTCTCGCCCACCCTACACTAAGCTTTCTCCTCTGTTAAAATGCCGCGTGATTAGGCTTGCTGTGATAATACGCCAGAGTTAAGCTGAAGCTAGTTAAGGAGCTCGCCAATATGCAAGGATGCGCATGCAGTCCCGGCTTTGATCGTCATGCCTCGTTTTTGTTCCACGGGGATTGCCTGGAGGTGCTGCGCGATCTGCCGGATGAGTCAGTAGACTGCATTATTACAGACCCTCCTTATGGCATCAAATACCAGAGCTTATCCAAAAGTCTGCCGAAAACCACAGTCGCAAACGACGGGCCAGAAGCCTATAGCTTGCTGGATACTGCACTGGCTATTGCCGTCCGTAAGTTGAAGTTCAACAGTCATGTGTACATATTCACTAACTGGCAGGCGTATCCCGCGATGCGGGCGGTTGCCGAGCGGTATTTTACGCTGAAGAATTTGCTGGTGTGGGATAAAGGGGTAGGCACCCGGGGCGACCTGAGAGGCAACTACAGCTTTCAGAGTGAGAATATTATGTTTTTCCATCATGGGAGGCGATTGTTGAACAACCGGCGCGATGGGAACATTTTGCACTTTGCGAAAGTCCCCTCGAACCATATGCAGCATCCTACCCAGAAGCCGATAGCATTATTGAAATACCTTATCGAGAAATCCACCAACGTTGGTGAGACAGTGCTGGATATGTTTATGGGGTCAGGCAGCACCTGCGTGGCAGCCAAAAGCTTGCAGCGCAATTGCGTCGGTATAGACATTGATGAGGGCTGCTACGAGGTAGCCAAGGGACGGCTGGCGGTAGCAGTATGATACCCACGAACACTATTATCTGCGGCGATGCTGTAACGGTGCTAAGGACGTTGCCAAGTGAGAGTATTCACACTTGTGTGTGTAACCCTCCTTACTGGAATCTCCGGGACTATGGCGTTGATGGGCAGCTTGGCCTGGAGCCGACGTATACCGAGTACATTGCGAAACTCGGTGATGTATTCGACGAGGTCAAGCGGGTACTGAAGCCGGAGGGTACACTGTGGGTGAACATGGGCGACAGCTACAGTGGTAGTAGTGGCGGCCGCCCTTCCCCGTTCCAAGCAAAGGCTCGGAAGTTCAACTACAATTTTCCCAAACCGCCGCGTACCGACATCCCGAAAAAGTCCCTCTGCCTCATCCCCTTCCGCTTTGCCATCGAGATGGTGCGGCGTGGCTGGCTACTGCGCAACGTGCTTATCTGGAAAAAGCCCAATGCCCTGCCCGAAAGTGTCACCGACCGCTTTACCGTGGACTTCGAGTACCTGTTTTTCTTCGTCAAATCGCGCTTCTATTATTTCAAGCAGCAGCTGGAGCCAGCAGTCTATACAGGCGGTATGCGGAACCGTCGCTCTATCTTGGAGATAAATACCCGACCGCTTGCAGATAACCACTTTGCGGCTTACCCCGAAGAACTGGCCGAACTGCCGATCAAGGCCGGGTGTCCCGAAGGCGGCATAGTACTCGACGCCTTTATGGGGAGTGGCACGACCGCTCTGGCCGCGCAGAAGCTGGGAAGAAAATGGCTAGGCATAGAACTCAATCCCAGATATGTGAAGCTCGCCGAGGAGCGGCTATCTAAGCAAGCGAACGGTAATATATAAAGGAGGTAATATGGAGCAAAAACCACAAGAGAATGAGCATCACGAGCATGAGCGGCCAGTGTTGAGCATCGACTTGGCAGCCTCAGTGGGGAATGAGCAGGCAGTGATCAGCTACGCCTGGTCAATACTGGCAGACGAGGAAAAAGAGCGGCTCCGACAAGACGTGCAAGCGTTGAGTACACCTGGCGCAGTCACGTCAAGCGAAGACACCCTGGCGGTGGTCAATACTTACGTCGAGCTGGTAGATGTATCAAATACTCACCCTAAGTACGGGATTGAACGGTGTATCACCGCAGCAGTTGACAGGTTGAATGAGCGCATAGACACCTTGCCCGACACACTGCCCGTACATGTCGATGGCATTTATCCTGAATATGGTGATCCCGAGTACAGGCCAGAGCGGTATTTGGGGATCATTTTGAATGAGGCTGACCGAGTTGAGAAGTCCATTGAGCAGAGTGACGAGGTCACGCGGGAATCGCTCACAAACTACAGAACTATGCTTTTGGACTGTATCGCAGCATTCCATCGGCTAGGGTATGTGTAGGGTTAAGGCCGGAACATAGCTTTTTGTAACACGGTTGTAAGGGAGGTTCTATGGAGCAACGACCACAAGACAACGAGCAAGACTACCACCGCCCACCACTAGAGATTGACTTGAGCGGACCGGACGGCAATGTGTTTAACGTCATTAGCATCGCCAGCGCACACTTGACCGGCCATGCGCTGGAAGAGTTCAATCAATCGATCTGGCAGAACACCGAAGTAGGATCAGGCAAAACCTACCAGGATATTTTACAGGTCGTGAACACTTACCTTGACCTGACTGACACCTCCAACCTCTACCCGCAATATGGGTTTCCGCCCCATATTTCGACTGCCGTAGATAGGTTAAACGTTGACCTGCATCTCCTACCGTCCGGTATTGAAAGCGAAGTGACTGGTTTATACCCCGATTTCAGCAATCCAAATTTTGGGCCAGATAGGTACGGACTTCTGCTTGAAGCGGAGATACGGCGCGTGGAAGCGGAGGTGGAGACGGCTAAGGAGAACATGGCATATGACTGGCTAAACTTGCGCTCGCAGCTGCTTGCCTGCGTTGCAGCACTACACAGAGCTGGTGTGACATGGTAAGAAGCTTATTCAGCGTAAAAACTGTACCGTTTCGGCAGGTTGTAGATAACCTGCCGATTTGCATATATTTTACCAGTTAAATCTATTTATACTATTTACATTATTTAGGCTATTTGTTATATTTATATATAGGTTAGTAAGGAGTAAGCCATGAAAGTAACGCACTACCAAATCGTTCCTGTCACGTATGGGCGCAAATCATATAGGAGACGAGCGAGTCGAAAGCGTCTTGCAAGTCCAACGTCAGATGTTGTATGCCTTGCGGTTCTGGCAATCATATTGCTACTAGCACCTCACATACAAATGTAGAAAGCAGTAACGATACATAGGGAGAAAAAACGATGAAGTGTGACCACCTAGACTATGACGACTATTTTGAGAAGTGCCTTGATTGCGGTTTGATCGGCGAAGCGATACATGCCGACGAATGCATAGCGGCGGGCTTCCAGATAGACGAAGAAGGGCATTGTGAGCGGTGCGGAATAATAGTAGAGGAGAAATAGGAATTCATTCTGTTACGCAACAAATAAAACTTTCACAGGAGGAAACGAACTAATGGCAGACAATATCAAGAAGCAATCATGGCCGTTTCAGATACCAAATCCTGACCCGGCCGCCGTTATGAATTTCAATCTTTATAGAACAAAACATGGTCTATCAAAGGCCGATTTATTTTCAATGCTTGTCGATATGCTTCCTCCTTTGAGCGAGACCATCAAGCCAGTTTCTACCGGCATGGGAAGCGGCGATCTAACGCCATTGCCAGGACAGGACAACCCTCATGACGAAGCGAAGGACAATGCTTAGGTTTAATCGTCCTAACCATTAGCACTATCATCAGATACATAACTTCCCTGCGTTGCACGCCGAACCAGCCACAACAACATCAAAAAATTAATCACTCATTTGGTCCCTGACTCCTTGTACGCGTAGTGCGTACAAGGACGAACCCACGCGCAACGACGGCGAGGGCAACCTATCAATAGGAACGTCCTTTGCATCGTCCTATCTGGTTTTGCCCGGCTAGACAAGCTGGTGTACCAGTAAAACACCGAAACTTGCCCGGTCAGAACAGTCGTCTGAACTCGAACGTTGGCTTACAGATTGATCTACAATTCCACCTTTGCCTAGCAGTGAACGCCTAGTTTCTGGTTCTGAGCCAAATAATGGCCCCACAATACGCCCTATTGTTGGAAACGTAAGCTTTTACGTCTCCGCAACAAAACGCTTCGTACCACCGCACTGTGAGGCTCAGACGCGGCACTATGCAGCTAACCCCTGCCCTTCAAGCTTGCAGAGGTAGGCAAACAGCCGTTCTCTCGACTGGTTTGGCTTATCGTGCGGCACTTCCTCGGCGGCCACGGCCCACCTTTCGACGTTCCTGCCCGCCCAGAGCTGTTTATAGACGAAGGTGATCATACCCTCCCCTATTCGTTTCGTGACTTGGATGGCCTTCCTGCGGACATCGTTGAGTTTCTTCAGAAAACCGAGGGTACGCGCCCAGGCCTTCACTGAACATACTTTTGCAAACCAGTTCGACGGGTTGTCCTTTGTCAGGGCCAGAGTGGCTAACTCTAAGAGATTATCTACATGCCCTTCCCTGATAAGTTTCTTGTACCGGTTACTCTTGGCCGTTACCCAGTACTCGTTGCCGGTGATTAAACTAGTGATCACCGCAGGCAATTCTATAGAAGTACTGCCGTTCTTTGTGTTTTGCTCTTTTTGCTTTTGCTCGTGCTGCTCTCGCATCGCCTGCAGGCGCGATGCAGCAATGGCACCGAATGAGGATGATGTGTGCATTCCCCTACCCCTCCACTTGAGTTAATGTGCAGGTTGACACTGACTCTTTGACAGAGCCATCTACAAGCAATTGAAGGAGGGCGTAAAACGAGAAAAACCCCTTTCGGGGTTTGTAATTTCTCTTCAGGTCGGTGAACCTATCGCAATAAAACAATAGTAAACCAACCGCCCAAGCCCGTCAAGAGCCTGTCGTCAACAAATCCCTTTGATGAACCTAGCGGAATTTGCAGGTGACTATTTGCGATAGGTTCACCTGAAAATTATGGCTAAGTTACCAGTATCATAACTCTCGAAAGCATATGCGTCTAGTCGTATTGAAATGCGGGACATGCTACTTCTATTCCCTGTTTTTATAGCAGGCTTCTTTACTTATAGAGAGCTAACTGCAGAGGAAATGACAATCATAGAAGCGAACGATGTTTCTATCTTTTGCATGTAAACATGTATGCAGGTAAACACGCTTTGCCGTTTGCCTCTTTACAGCTTTACCTGCTTACATGTGTACAAACTATATTAGGAGCATGTTTACATGCAAGCATGCACACAATAGTGTGTGTTTATCACTTTGTATGTAAGCATGCTTAAAACTTTGCTGCGTAACAAGTAAGCAATTGTGCGTGTAAACAAGCAAGCAGATATGTAAATTTACAAATAAATAGACAAACATGTATAGTAGCTAATACATGGTACGAAAGCTAGCGGTTGCAATGCGAAAGGGAGGAAGCGGCAAGACCACGACTACCGTGAATCTTGCTGCCGGACTAGCGGTCCTCGGCAAACGAGTACTCCTGATTGACCTCGATCCGCAAGCGAACGCCACAAGCGCACTCGGTATAGACCCCGGGCAGTCGGTGCCACATATCCACGACCTCTTAGCCAACTCTAGCATTGACCCTCACAGTGCTACCTATAAATTCAATTGGGGTTTAGATGTTATCGCGTCGCATGTAGACCTGGCTAAACTTGAAAGTGGCATGAAACCGACAGATGTACATGCGCTGAAAACACTGCTTACGCCGTTGGAAAACGAGTATGACTATATCCTCGTCGATACCCCTCCATCAGAATCAATGCTTACCGCAAGCGCACTCACGTTTGCTAATGAAATTGTTATTCCGTTACAAGCGCATTTCTTTGCAATGGAGGGTTTAGCACAAGCGATGGATCAGGTAGAGAAGGTGAAACAGGGACTCAACAAAGACATCCGCGTGATTGGCATTCTCCCGACAATGGTTAATGCCCGGACCAACATATCGCGAACGGTCATTGATAGTGCTTCGGAAGCGTACCCTGATTTAGTGTATCCGTTCTCAGTGGATTACAGCGTACGCCATCCAGAGGCAACACTCGCAGGAGTACCGATTGTCATATCTGACCCGAACCACAACGGCGCGATTGCATATAAAAAGTTGGCAGAGGTGATCGATGGCAAAGCGTAAAAGCCCGAAAGAACTAATGGCGTCTCGTAATCCACTCACGCGCACTGCTGTAACGCCCGTTGATATTTATAGCCAAGCACAGCCGCCAGTGACTGAAGTGAAGCCTGAACAGAACAGTAAGCCGCATACTGATGAGCAGACGAAGAAACCAATATTTGAGCGCAAGGTACACAAAGACGCAGAGGTGAAGAAACCAAAACAAGATAACGAACCCGTTGTGCCATACTCAACCTATCTTAGCCCAGAAAAAATTAAGAAGATTAAGTGGCGGGCGCTTGAGCGTGACACAAAGGATTATCGGATCGTCCAGGAAGCCATTGACGAATATTTTGAAAGACACTCTGATACTTGACTGTTAGTGTGAAGGCAAGGGAATTAGAACGCTGTCTTCTAACAGATGAAGCGTGAGCGTCATATTGCTTAATTGTGCTACTAGCGGTATCATGCTAGTACACAGAGGCGGAAGTTCTTCCAGACTTTTGCTGAGAAAGAAAGACAGCGGCCAAAGTGCTGCCGCCTGGTTCATGCTCTCTTGCGCAGTTGATCTGCACGAGCGCGTCCTCCTCTCATT
>JAABUO010000631.1_pt1 | contig 60804 bp, 58 predicted proteins | sample 5559291 | NCBI WGS metagenome assembly JAABUO01 (sample SAMN10711878, study PRJNA513372) | rock metagenome | isolation source: Antarctica rocks | place: Antarctica: Victoria Land, Finger Mt sud | reverse complement strand
AATAAGAAACCAAAAATCAACCCCACTACCCACTCCTTATTTTGCACTTTTTGAAAATTCGCCACTAAATTTGGCGGGGCTCTCGACAAGTCCTAAAAAGCAATACTGGTTTCGCACCCAACGGTACTACATATGACAAATTGAATATACTACATATGAAGCACTGGGGGAGCAGTGGGATCGATTCTACAACTCTGGTTCTTATTTTGCAGATTCGCCAATAATTTTGATGGGGCTCTCGGCAAAAAATAAAAAACGACACAGGTTTCGCAATCAACGATACAAAGCGGGATTTCCATGAAGCCCTCCTGTAGATAGAATCCAAGGAGAGCAATGACCTAGTCGAGTGAAACATGGAATTGATAGTAATATGAATGATATTTTTGGACCTTGTATTACCTTATTCGATCAAGATCACGTGCATGAGATATAACAGTTGGTTTTTGGGCAAAGCTCCCACGTAAGTCGGGATAGATAAGAACGATTATGGGTATCTCAATCGATGGTTATGTTCCATAGCCCGTCCCCTAAATAATGTCCGGTATCCATCACTACTCCCTTCTTCTTCTCCTTGATCTCCTCCGTCCCCATCCGTAACTGTCCCACCAAACATGCCTCCTCCTTTCCTTCTGCCTCGATCACTGCCACTCCACCCGCCTTTAGCTCTTCGTCTGCATCAGGTAACCGGCCTCCTTTAGACGTGAGACCAGGTGCCATCAACGTTGCGCCTGACAGAACAAAGCGTATTGCGCCTCGGTCTATTCCTATCCTCGAGAAGCATTGAGGGAATTGATGTACGACGCGGAGGTGAGGAATTATTGGGTCGTCCATGTGTTGCCAGAACAGGGGGTTGTTTTCAAGGGCGTAGAGAGACACTCGGTCAGGTCTGGGTGTGTCAGCTGGGCACCTTTTCTGTAGGACCTCTTTAGGAATTCTTACAGCTTCAGCAGATCCAACTGCGACTTCTTAGGTATGAGTTCATCGATATGCGGAGCGAACAATGGGTATGTTTCCACGATTTTGGTGCGTATGGCTCGCTGGACTGAGGACTTGACTTTGGATTTTGCTCCCGGGGAGATCCTGCTCTATCAGGTTATTTAGGCGTACACTGTTTGAAGGATGATCATCACTGACTCTTTCTTGAACATGTTCAGGGAGTGGTAAAAATCTGCTACGCTTCAACAATATTCTATCAATAAAGCTCAACCTTCGAAGCTTTGCCCCGCAGGTGGCCCCGAGCAATGCACGGCCGCGGCTAACTTGGAGCCCTAATCTAATCTGATCGCCCATACTTAAAATCACGTGACTAATAAATTTCTGATTCATCTCTCATCAAAATGACCTCTCATCTACTCCGGTCCTCTCTGCAAGACTCGGACTTCATGAGATTTCGATATAAATAGAGCAGTCGAATTGAAGTTTTTGTAATAAACCGTGCCAGAACCAAGGGCAATCACATTCTTCATTTGATATCCTAACCGAACAATTATCAATGTTGAACTTCGAAAGTGGTACCTTCATGTAGTGTTTCATGTTACTACTGTTTTACAACAGAAGGGCAGCAAATTGTACATGTGTGTTCCTCGATAGTATGATCAGTCTCTTTGGCTGCGTGCCCCCTGCCTTGGTGCATAGCTGATGTATTCTACAATTGATACATGACCAGTTTACACGGGAAAGCGCCAGCTGAGAAACAAGCATGCAACGCAAAATTATGGTCCAGAGCTTTCGAGAAACGAGGGCGAGATGATTTGAACAGACGACTGAATAGAAGAGAAACGACGAAGTATCTAGTAACATGCTACCAATTCTGTCATGATTGAGGGGCTTCTTATGTCGACAAACCGCTAGATGATGTACGCGCCTCGATCTGATTGTGCTCAGCGCGAGATGAGAGCAGCTTGGTCGATAAGATTCTCCAATAAGGTGTACTTTGAACAAGCCGAGATTCCGGACGATGGACATTTTACGCGGAGACCATCGCTGTTGGATTGATCCGAAGAATCTCCACGGCCGTCTGCATACTTTACCTGAGTGAGCTGATGTCAGGACCAGGAATGATCCTCGCTACCTTAGCGAAGGTCGATATGTCTTAAGCAATCCTTCCATACGCCATGGTCGCTTTCGTCAATGAGTGGTGGACGAACACTCCGGGCAAATTTCCCTGCGTCGAAGGCCTTAGCTTCTAGAGTGCTCGAGACCCGTTGATCTGGAAGGTTGTCCAATTAAGCTTATGGCTTAAGGCCCAAGCAGAGTCGCGATGACTGGAGTAGTACTTGCCCAGCCGGTCCGGTGCTCCACGTAACCATGTTTGACTCTTGAGCCAACTCCCTGCTCTCTGCCTGCCTACGTCAGTACTTTACCCTTTTCCTTTTTAGCTACCTTAGGTAATCGCCTGGTGTCATAAACTGCCGAGGCTTGATATGCAGGGCAGGACACGCAAGAAGAAGATGCCTAGATGATTCGTGAGTTAATCTAAAAGCTGGGCGATGAGATGAGATGGGGTCGATCACCAAACTTTGGTCATATCGATGGAGACCCCTTTCTGCAGCGTGCCATTAGTATCGATCATACATAACAAAGAACAGCAGGGCGTAAAGCAGAGAAAAGATACTCAACGGTACCTTACGGAAACTCTTATCCGTTCCGCCTAAAACCATCTGCCCTGCTGCCCCTGCATCGAAGAATTAATGCTTCGCTTACAGCTGTCACATGATGTAGCTATCTGCCGAGGCCAAGAGATCGAAAGATTGGCAACCCTTACAGGCCGGGACCCTGCATGAGTACTAGCAGCATGGAAGATCCCAGATCACGATGACAGCAAATGTCAAGATCGAAATGTTGCCTACAGATCGGCCGATTAGAGTATCCGGTGCAGTCTCCGGTGATTCTACGGAGCATGGAGGTAGCGCTGTGCTGTGCTGTGCTGTGCTGTGCAAACGGAAGCGTGAAGGTCGGAAGTGAAACGTTCTGACATGAACAGATAGATGCGAACGACAGAAAGGTGACTGAGCCCCACACTCGCCACCGGATCTGAGGGTCTTGGTGCTTTGCCTAGATCTCAACCGCCATGGAATTTCCCACAGTGCCCTGATTGGTCGGGCTTGAAGTTCCGCGATTGATTACCACAGTATATATGATATATCGGAGGTCTATCCGCAGCCCCCCTTTTTTCCCGCGGGGTTCACTCCGTGTGCGAGCGCTGAATGGGTGGATGGGGGTGAGGACCCTTAAGATTCAAATAGATTGGCTAGATTGTATCAGGGTCCATCGAAACCGTCGTTGTGCGTGTCAACCCCCCCTGTCGCCCGTTGGGGCGCTGAATCGCTAGAGTAGAGGAGGACGAGATCCCTTGGTTAAAGATGCAGGCGCCATGGGAAATTTTAAAAACCAGGCTTTGGATGCCACCAGTAGCAACTAGCTGGGGTTCAACGGCTGAGAGATCCGTGTTAGCCACGTACATACTTCAGTAGAAGGAAGTCGGAGGCCTTGAGAGATTCGTGAACCGAGCAAAAGGACAAGCAATAGCTAGCTTCTGGACGATTAGATACGTACGGAATAGTAGGCTATCCTATCCTACTTGTATTCGTACGGAACTACATGGGTACATTACCCCTATACCGCACTACATAAGCGCTTGACCGACAGGAGCCTAGTGATGTGAAATGCGATCTCCTGGGGGGCAAGAATGGCATATTGCCAGAGGTGGAGAAGTTGACCGGCAAAAAGACCCCCCCCTTCAACCCTGAGAGGGGGGGACCCTCATGACCCATTTAGTAGTTAGTAAGGTATTTTATGACTACCTACTACCTTACCTACTTACCTACCCTATCTACTTACCTACCTACTCCGTACCTACCTACCTTTAACGGGACTCATCCAACCAAAACCGCCATGGATCACCGGAGCCCTGCCCGTTCAACTCCTCCACTCCATCCCAGCAATCTTCCCCCATCCAACGCCCATCCTTCTCACTCTTCACCACCAGAGCCTGATCCCTTTTCCTTAACAGGCTCTGCTCTGGGGGGTGTGCATGTGTGGATGGTGGACGGTACCTCAGTAGACTGTGTATTATTGTGTGGGTCTTATGGCTCATGGGGCCGATAGCTTCTTTGGAGTACATGTATGCGCACTTTTCCATAGGCAGGGACCACCTACTACTGCTTTACTTTCCCTCGCACTGACGATACCTCCCTAATAATAACGACAATCATATTAACCTGCTCTTCCGAGAAACCTGTCCCTGTCCCTGATAGTCCCCTTCCCTCTCCCACTTCTACAACCACCTAGCTTTAAACAAACAAATCCCCCCCTGGTGTTTCAAAACCCTCAATCCCACATACATATTCCTCAAAGCCACAGGACGACACACCACTGCTGTTGTTGTTTTCTTGCTTCCTTACTTGGCTGTATCCGGCAACCGTTGTGGTCTTGACGGAGCTGTCGATTCTGTTCCACATCCTCATTAAACCCAGAACGAGATTCCCAGTCGGATCAGACGACCTGTGTGGATACTGCTATCGTTGAGCTGTAATAGGCCATCGAGGGTTTGTTCATCGCTGGTGGGCGTTGGGTTGGAGACGGGAGAAAGGGTGTTGCTTAATCTCAGAATCACGCTCCCAAAATGTACGGCGAGAAATCTCAAAACTCCGCCGGGCGGAAAGTGTCGCTACTCAACGACGACCGTTTCCACTCCGAAACCACAAATCGCCCACAGCTTGATGACCGCGCACACAAATCAATATCTTCCAGCTCATCACCAATGTCCAGGGAAGACGACATTACAACTTCATCCAGGAATTCTGCATCCCCAGGCTTTTCGCCCGCCACACCGCAGCTTGTGCGCTTAAACTCGTTATCTTCCGATTCCCTCGCTACTCAATCAACCCCATCTCCAATGACGCCACCAAACTACCCTTTCGAGCCACTGGAGCAGTCCAAGACCTCCACTCCATACTTTACATACCCGCAACCCAATGGTGCTTATACTTATCCTGCGATGCCGCAGGCGCAAGACCCCCGTGCGCAGCCCTACTACCACTCAGCGACCCATCGAGTCAACGAATTCGACATGGACGATAACTACGCCGACCTTGGCCGCTCCTCTCTTCATCCCATCCAAACACAATTCGCATATGACAATGCCGACCTGGCGCTCAACTCGTCGCCATCGTCCCTCACAACTCCGGCGATCGCCCCCTCGACCTCGACCCCCACCAACTCCTCTCCTTCAACCGCCAAACCCCTCAAAAAGAAGTACCCATGTCCTCACGCCGCAAGATTCTCCTGTTCAGACACGTTCACGACGTCCGGCCACGCTGCCCGCCACGGCAAGAAGCATACCGGCGAGAAAAACATCCACTGCCCCACGTGCCACAAAGCCTTCACCCGAAAGGATAACATGAAGCAGCATGAGCGAACGCACAAGAATAACCGCTTAGATGCTCCATCTCCAGCGGTGGGCTCAAAATCTTCGTCATCCACCTCCACCGGCACCCGCCCTCGGCGCCAAACACTCTCCAACGGCTCGCGTACGACGTCTGCACCACCGGATGATCCGTCAATTATGGATATCGACTATCAAGCCGGGAGACACCTTGACGGCGGGCTCTCGATGCATCGCTCCGATTTCTCAGACGCCATGATGGGGAGCACGAGCGGGCGAAGCGAAGAAGATGGCGAGGGGGAAAGTCCTGGACTAGACGCATTGGCCACGGCAGCGAGCGAGATGGTCGATGCATGACGCGGAAGAATGGGCGGTTGACCGGACATTCTCGGACGGTTTCGTCCACCACTGGAATCATCGGAGCTGCTTTCTCTCGGGAAAAGGAAAAAGAGGCTGTTATACCCGTGCTCTGCTTACATCATTTGGAAGGGCTTTGGGTTCTCTCTCACAGTCGCATCAAATCTTCTTCTCGGGCGTTGTGGTTTACGATATGTACATGCATGGGACGGTATGGGAACCGCATATGGGGCAAGGGGCTTGGTGGGAGGCAACCCTACTGGGCTCTTAACGTACACAGGCGCTGCAGTCGTCTTGGGATTGGAATCATATCTGAGGCCCCTCTGGAGGGGCTGGGGGACCTTTGATGACAATAGGATTAGTCGAATTTTAGGTATCGATTAAGGCCGACAAAAGATGATATCTTGGTCTTCCATTGGAACGACACTTGGACGCAAGAGATTATGAGCTTGAGCGGTTTACTACAAGCTGTTACTGCATGAGTCTAGAAGCCTCGCTCGTGATCGAGGACCAGTCTCTTGAATCGCTCACAAATCCCCTCATAAAATTCGGGCTTATCACACAATCAATACTATCCCAGAGATCCCTAAGACTTTGATTTTGATCGGATTATCAAAATGTACTTCTGTATATCTGAAAACATCCTCATTTTTCAACTATCACTATCTGATTAAAAACAACCTGAATAACTCAAGATACCTTGCCACACCAACATCATACAAATACCCACGGTAACAAACATCAGCATCACCATCATAGTTTACAGAATCACCGTGATTAGGATTGTCGAAATATGCAGCCTTCTACCAAACCGAGTGGCAGAGAGTAATTCTACTAGAGAGTACCTTACTAGCGCGACGATGTAATATTTTACCGCGCTAGTGAATATATCGATGGTCAAGTGTTTTTTATTCTGTGATTACTTCCCTGAATGAGCTCTCTTACTCCTCTCGTGTGCCCTTCAACCACCAGATTTCGACCTTTCGAAGTTGATGATATAGCTTGAATATTATCTGAGAGCATCGATTTCTGACGGTCTTGGTGAAGCCGAAGTTCCGGTGTCCACTTCAAGCGAAATCATCTACTGCTCAAGGAATCTCCACCGCAACCATGGAAGCTTCACGAGGCCCCCCAAGGGTCAAGAATAAAAGTGCAGCACCAGTGCAGATCTCTGCCGAGCAACTTCTACGAGAAGCTGTAGACCGACAAGAACCGGGACTACAAGCGCCAACGCAGCGTTTCGCGGACCTTGAAGAGCTCCATGAACACCAAGGCAGAAAAAGAAAGGAGTTTGAGGACTATGTGCGCAGGAATCGGATAAACATGAATAATTGGATGCGGTATGCGCAGTGGGAATTGGAGCAAAAGGAGTTTCGAAGAGCCAGGTCAATATTTGAGAGAGCGCTGGATGTTGATTCGACGTCGGTCGTGCTGTGGATACGTTATATCGAGGCTGAGATGAAGACGAGGAATATTAACCATGCCCGGAACTTGCTAGATCGAGCTGTGACTATCTTGCCACGAGTAGATAAGCTATGGTACAAATACGTCTATATGGAGGAGACGCTGGGAAATATACCTGGCACTCGGCAGGCTTTTGAGCGGTGGATGTCCTGGGAACCGGATGAAGCAGCTTGGAGTGCTTATATCAAGCTGGAAAAGAGATATAATGAGTTTTCAAGAGCAAGGGCAATCTTTGAGAGATTTACAATCGTTCACGCAGAACCGCGGAATTGGATTAAATGGGCGAGATTCGAGGAAGAGAACGGAACTAGTGAGCTAGTACGGGAGGTATTTGGCATGGCTATTGAGAGACTTGGAGACGACTTTATGGACGAACGCCTATTCATAGCATATGCCCGGTATGAGGCAAAACTCAAGGAGTACGAGCGTGCAAGAGCGATATACAAGTATGCTCTTGACCGGTTGCCGCGATCAAAAGCCATGACACTGCACAAGAACTACACCACATTCGAAAAGCAATTTGGCGATCGTGAGGGCGTAGAGGACGTCATCCTATCGAAGCGTAGAGTACAGTACGAGGAACAAATAAAAGAGAATCCCAAAAGCTACGACGTCTGGTTCGACTATGCAAGGCTCGAGGAAACCTCGGGAGACCAAGATAGAGTCCGAGATATCTACGAGCGAGCCATAGCCCAAATCCCCCCAACACAAGAAAAGCGCCACTGGCGCCGCTACATCTACCTCTGGGTCTTTTATGCCCTCTGGGAAGAAATGGATAACAAAGACCCCGAGCGTGCCCGCCAAATCTACCAGGAGTGCCTTAAGCTAGTCCCGCATAAGAAATTTACATTCGCCAAGATATGGTTAATGAAAGCCCAATTCGAGGTACGGCAAATGGAAGTGACAACCGCGAGAAAAACTCTAGGTCAAGCCATCGGCATGTGTCCAAAAGACAAGCTCTTCAAAGGCTACATCGACCTCGAGCGCAAACTCTACGAATTCGTGCGGTGCCGGACCCTGTACGAAAAGCATATTGAATGGAATCCCGCCAACTGCCAAGCTTGGATCAAGTTCGCCGAGCTTGAACGCGGCCTCGAAGATCTCGACCGCGTCAGGGCCATTTTCGAACTCGCGGTCAACCAGCCCGTGCTCGACATGCCCGAGCTCCTGTGGAAAGCGTACATTGATTTCGAAGAGGAAGAAGGCGAATACGACCGCACCCGCGCCCTCTACGAGCGCCTGCTCGCCAAGACCGACCACGTCAAAGTCTGGATCTCCTACGCCCACTTGGAAATCAACGTCCCCGACCCCTCCGAAGACGAACCCCCCGAAGACGATGACGACGACGAATCCACCCCCGTCAGCGCCTTGGCCAAATCCCGCGCCCGCACCATCTTCACCCGCGCCTACGACAGCCTCAAATCCAAATCCCTCAAAGAAGAGCGCGTCGCCCTCCTCAACGCCTGGCGCTCCTTTGAAAGCACGCACGGCTCTGCGGCGGATCTCGAGAGCGTGGAGCGGCAGATGCCGCGGAAAGTCAAGAAGAGACGCAAGCTGGACGACGATAGTTTCGAGGAGTACATGGATTACGTGTTTCCGACGGATGATGTGCAGGCGGCCAAGTTGAGCGGATTGCTGGCTAGGGCGCATGAGTGGAAGAGGGGGTTTGGGGTTGGAGTTGGGGCGGGAGAGAATGGCGGTTGAGTTGTTGGTGGTAGATGTTTCGTTGATAGTAAAAAAATTCGAGTCATAAAGATCCCCAGTCCAGCAATCCCCCCTTCTAGCGAACCGGCTTGTGGTACTGTAGATATGGGGCGTTTGAGCAGTTATGGAGACATCCAAGCCCCCCCTCCCAGCCTTCCTCATTCCCCTCACCCCTCACCCCTCACCCCTTCCCCAACATCCCCCCCCCCTCCCTTTTCCTCACCCTTTTCCTCACCCCTACCTACAGTACATCATCCCTACTCCCCCCCCCCCAAAACAACCCCATCCCCATCCCCATCCCCACAACCCCTCCCTAAACGCTAGAACAACCCCCCCCCCCCCTTCCCCTTTTCCACCCCGCTAATCAATCATCCACCACCCAACCAAACCAACCAACCAACCACAAGCGGGAAAAAAAAAAAAATTCTTCTCACCTCGGAACTGAAATATTGCAGAGCTGGTCTTGGTTGTTACATATCTCTTTTTTGTGTGGGGGGTGGTGGTAGGGGGGGGGGGAGGGGGGAGTGTGGAGTGTGCAGAGGGGAAGGGGGAGGGGGGAGTGTGGAGTGTGGAGGGGGGGAGGGAAAGGGGAAGGGGGAAAGGGTTTTTTTCTTCTTCTTTTCTTTCTTTTCTTTCTTTCTTTCTTTGGTTGTCGGGGTCTTGGTGGGCGTAGGTGGCTAAAGTAGGGGATTGGGTATTAAGGATAGAGTGAGTGGTGAAGATGGGATGCAAGAAAGGGGGGTTTGAGAAATCCGAGCATTGGGGGTGTTGAACAGTAAAGGGGTTAACTGTCGCTGTTTTTGGAACTTGTGTGTTGTTTTTTCCCCTTGATCTCTTCTCAATAGCTGGGCTTGGTGATGGAGTGATATCTTGACTTGTGAAAAAGGCGTTGGTCCGTAGCCACCATCGCTTTCCTCTCCAGTCAAAAATTATCTTCCCTCGAGGTATCTCTAACGCCACCACCGGCTACCCGCACAACCCTCTTCTAAGCCTATCCCGGAACCCCCGTTGTGAAAACCACTTGTTAACCGGCATATCCGAGGCTTTTACTCGGAAACGCCGGGTCTGATTCCGATCCCTGTGGCTCTCCTCCACCTCGTCCGCATCCTCTTGAGTCAGAACCACCGCACCAAGCGTCGACCGATCCTGTGCCCGAATCCGCGTCCTAACCCTCGTCAACCAGCAGGCCCGGGAAACTGGCATTATGTGTCATCCTCAGTGTCGTCACTGTACTCACTGCCATTATTGTCATCACGGTCATCATGGTCATCACCCCCTTCATCCTCTGGTTTCTCATCTTCGAAATCAGCCCCATCCTCCCACTCCCTAATCCTCCTCTGCAACTCTTCCGCCGGTTCTCGTGGAGCATAATCCGTCCCTTCTCGAACCCACCTCAACTGTTCATTCCCGCTCGGATACCGAAACTCTTCTCGCAGCCCTGATGTCATCCATGCCAGACACTCCGCATATATGGGCGGTGTGCCCTCGGGCGTCTCGACAACGACATTCTGGAATCGCGCAAGCCGGCACATGCCCGGTTTGCCGCAGTAGTCGAAGCTGAAGTCCGTTTGGCTGTTGGGTGCAGTGTTATCCCACTCAAGATTGAGGTTGTCGGGGTGGGAGATATAGAGGTGGAGGGTGATGTCCGGCATGCGGAAGACTAGGAAAGGGCAGAGTAAGGCGTCGTCGAGGATGCTGGGGTCGGCGCTGACGTGGGCTATGAGAGGGCGGATGTAGGACGGAAGGCCTGCTGGACCTTGGCGTGTCAGGTTTTTGCCGGCGAGAAAGCGGAGGAGGGGGTTGTTGTATTTGTGAATGGGGGAGGTGAAGATTGCGGTGGTGTAGAAGAGATGCGATGCTTCGTGGTAGATTTGCTTGCTGGTAAGGAAAAGCGGAATCATGTTGCGGGTGGTGAGGTCGTACCAGGATTTGATGTACGGGTGTATTTTCTTGTCAGGTGGGAGGAGGGCGTGGCCGTAGATGCGCTCACGGATGTCCCTATCCAGTTTCAGAAAAGGAAACGGTACAGCATCGCTGGTTTTACTGCTGTTGGAGACGCTCTTCTTACTGGTTGATGATTCTCGCGAAGCTTCGACCAAGCTAGTCCTCAGCCAAGGCAGAAAGTCATCACTAAAGGCCGGATACTGATAGATCACCCCCCTTCTGATGACGGGAATGTCAAAGTACTTCAGAGTCTTGATTTGCAAAATGGCACGGACCCATTCTTCTTCTCTTCCGCATGTCTCTACCCATGCAGGGCCTTCCCGTGCATCTCCAGGTCCCCACAACTTCAAGCTTTGCAAGGACGGGCACTCACGCGCCAAAAAAATCATAAACATCGTCCAGTCATGCAGGGTGATACTTTCCGTATAAGGCCTAGAGTAACACTTGCGCTCGACTCGCTGAATAAGTCTTCGCAGCCTCCTCGGAAGGTTTGCAAAGAATTCGTACGAGAGCTTGACGGGGTCGGACCAGTCCTGGTACATCAGATTCCATGAGGACGTCCCATAAAGGATCCACTCTGCTTCATGCTGTAGCTGTGTGCAGGTGCGTATGATGGCGATGTCGAAGCGTGGTTTGCGGTTGTCGTTCGTGTCATAGGGGAAGATTTGACGAACTGCTGTGGGTGCTAGCCCTAGGTGATCTTGCTCGCCAATATCGTCGGGCTGTTTTTCGCCAGGGAATAGCACTTCTCCGAGGATCTGGTCTCTGATCTCACGGGGCAGGTCGAGTAAAGGAAATGCGTCCGTAGGCGCAGGAGATTCCATGGAGCAAGTTGCTCGAGTATTAGAAATTGAATATGAAACGCGCTGAATCGAAACCCGATCTTGACGGAGGCAAATACACGAATGTGCTAAGAGCTGAGATGTGACACCAGATTAGAGCATCTCAATTGCCAAGGGATCAAGCTAGCTTTCAAAAGTGTGAAAAAGTGATCAAGATTTATCACGTTCGTCCTGTGGGTGGTTCTGGACTGGTCACAACAAATATCCTGCGGTTTACGAAGGCAGTGGCAGAATGTTTGAATGATAATTGGCAGAAAGCTTTATCAACATGAAAGAAAATTCAAGTCTATGTAGTATCAATGCAGTCTTGAGATGGTCGAACTCGTTGGAGGATCGTTAGGGTTGGTTGTTGCCTAAATTTGGCCTCGCTTGATCCAATCAGACCGAAGAACACCGAATTGTACCAATGTAACATTTCGATGTTCAAGGTTTCGTGATGTAGGCGAAAGAGATCCTGGTTGAAAAGGTTATGGTGAACTTCAGATGGAAGGTGTACGCACTGAAGATTTCATGAGAGACATTTCCAGAGAGAGGCTTGGTGATATAGTTCTTCGACTACTTCACAAGGGAACATCACTCGCAAAGTGAATATATCTAGTGATCCCTATCAGGCACAACCTCCACTTCTCTTCATGTCCTCTTCGCCTCCATATCTCACCCGAATCCACTACCTCCCCGTCCATTCTACTGTCCCCTCGGTTACATCAACGAGGCTTGGCCACGTTATGAATTGTCATATGGTGATCTAGGTCGGCATGGATAGTGAAGGTTGTATGGCACTCGGAGCAGATTTAATTATTGCGCCCATGGACTTGGAAGAGGCAGCAAAAAGACTAGAGCGCATATCGGAAAGGAGTGATCCAATGTTCGGGTGCTGGCTTGGGTTTGTTGAACTGGCAACTATGAAGAAATACATGTCACTTCTGATGGTGGTATCGGTAGAGTAAGTATTCCGAGGGGGAGGAACTGTGTGCTGAAGAAATAGGAGTACTATTTCGCTATACGGATTAGTAGACGTGGAATAATTAGACGGTGGCGCGAAAAGATTCTATCCTGGCCGTCTTATGGTAGGCTCTAGGCTGAGTGGGGTTTTCGAGCTCGGGATTCCAATCGTTCATAGAGACGGAAGTCAGCATAGGCTGTTGTGATGGTGCAAAGGCAGCTGGTTCTGTAACCATGTTCGCTTTGTCCTCGGAAAAAGGCCCAGCTGGTACGGTCAGTTCTCCGCTTATATAGAGCCCCGGGTCAATGGTATCATATAATTCCGAAGCCGGAGCTCAAGCCGGACGCTCTTAAGAATCGACTCTGAGCAGTGTTCGTACCCTCTGACTGCATTTCCAAAGGTGATTCGATATGTCTGCAATTTTTGCTGCCTACCGCTCGCCGCACTCTCGTTGAAGCCTCTATTTAAGAGGTTGGCATGTTGAAAGGTATTGTGTGAGAGGAATTAATTGAAGAACGCAAGCTGTTGCACCTGTCAAATCTGCGCAAGATGGGTAAACAAGCAGATCTGTGCGGTATACTCACACTGGTGGCGCTAGAGCCATGCCCTTCCTCACATGCGCCATGACCTCTCCATCGGAAAACAACAGAAGCAGAAGCTGTTACGTTGTTAGTGCGGCGACAACGACGCCGGGTTGAAGCCGAAGATTCGAACGAAAGTCTGGATGATTGCTGGATGAAGTCACTGATACAAAAAGCCACTAAAAGCGGGAGCGGGCCCGCGATTCAGATCTGGGCATTAACTCACAAACTAACCCCGCAGCCCCACGGATCATAGATACCCCGCAGCGCCGAAGGCAGCGTTACTTATCCGATACCTTCACGCGTCCTACCACTTACCTTATCTTCCTCTCAATTATCCTTCCCTACCAGCCATGGGCGCACTCTGCGGCAAAGAGTCCAAGACCTCCGACCCCTTCTCCCAACCCGGCCGCACTGTCGGCTCCGCCCCGCCCTCATCCTCGAACCCCCGCACTCCCGTTCCCAAAATCAACTCCCACGCTCCGGGGAGGACGCTCGGTGGCTCATCGGGCAGGGAGACGTCAGACGCGCGGAGGGCTGCGGCGCAGGCTGCTGAGGTAAGATAACATGGGGTCACGTGTACTGGGGATTGCGGCTGACGGTCGTTGGTGTGTTAGGAGAGGGCGGCGCGGGCGAACCAGCCGAAGGGGAAGTTGGGGAGGGATTTGGCGAAGGATAAGGCGCAGACGATGAATGGGACGTTGGGGGGTGCTAGTAAAGATGAGAGAAGGCGGAGGGAGCTTGATGAGAGCACGGAGGCGAGAAATTATAATTGATCCTTGCCAGGAATCATGTGCAGAGATATTTGGGAAGGGAGCCTATATTTCGGGGCGCACACTAGTCGTTGATGAGATACCATTGGAGCGGTCTATTACATGTTTTAGTTGTAAGGGACAGGATACAGAGTTTGCAGATCTTGAGGAAACATGTCTAAAAGTCCCTACTGGCAGTCCTATCCCGTACTAAACAACGTTGTACCGACCGCTGGCTGGCGCTCTCGCATCGCTGTCCGCAGCTGCGATAGTGCCTTCTTTCAATAGCCGCATAAGCTCCCTCATTGCGTTGGTGACCACAACCTCAGTATCACCTTCAACAAGGATATATAGTTTGGGGTTCTCCCCCGCTTGAGGTTCTTTGCCAGTAGCATAGAAACTTCCCTTTGTAGTGATCGAAGTCCCTGTCGCTTCAAGGATCTTGGCCACGTTTGTACGATTCGTGACGGCCCAACGAGCTTTCTCTGCGTAGGAATTAGCGGAGTGCGCAATAGACACTGTGGCATTAGAAACTTACGTGGAAAGTCATTAATCTCTAAAGTAGCGTGGAAAGCACCTGCATCAGGGCCTTTGTTGTCAATCGGAACTCCAGTGCGTAATTCCCGGTTTTTGCTAAGTCGGTCATGGATATTGGCAACCGCCTGGCCGACCTTGGCAAGCGGATTTTGAGAGCCACCCGCTGGAGCCTCGGTTCTGTGCACAGTGATTTTGCCATCCAGGTCAATGCCCTTGGGAACACCTGGTAGAGAAACAGGGGCAGGCGCCGAAGCAGACTGGACCACAGAGGCGGCTTTGGCAATAAGGTCTTCGCCAATGTCCTTCTTGTCGTCCTCTTTGTCATCCTCTTCGCCTTCGTCGCCAGTTTTGTGAGTCTTCCGCTCTCGTGCACGAGCTGCGTCACGTTCCTGGTCAAGACGTTCGAGACCCTTGCCACCGAAGCCCGAGCCACTAACTTTCTCTTTGCCAGCCTTCACTTTTTCGATGAAAGTATCGACCAGCTTTTGCAGTTCTTCTGGTACTTCCTGACCGCTCTGCCTCAAGGCTTTGGCAATGTCAAGCGAGTATCTTTCTTGGTCAGGGGTAATAAAAGTCACGGCAGTACCAGTATTGCCTGCACGCCCAGTACGACCAGCACGGTGGACGTAGTCTTCTAGATGGTTAGGCGCGTCGTAATTGACCACCAGCTTCAGTTGCTTAACGTCTAGACCACGGGCGGCAACCGAAGTTGCAATCATTATAGGAATCACTCCAGCTTTGAAGTCGTCAATCGTAGAATCGCGATCAATCTGATCCTTACCACCATGTATAGACATGCATGGGTAGCCTTTCCGCATCAGGTCCTTTAGTAACCCATCCGCAGACTCTTGGCGATCCACAAATATAAGCGCTCGATCGTCTTCATTCTTCTCTTCATGATACATGTTTCCAAGAAGCTCTAGCAAACGGATGAATTTAGTCTCTTCAGCGCGTACTTCCACGATCTGGGTAATCTCTGGAGCAACTACGCTTCTCCCTCCTACAACTATTTCCACTGGCTTTGCAAGCGTTTTGCGAGCAAGAGACTCCATTTGGCGAGGGAAAGTTGCAGAGAAAAGTACCGTCTGTTTATCAGGCCTGATATTTGCAAGGATTTTCATAACCTGCGGCTCAAAGCCCATGTCAAACATTCGATCAGCCTCATCAAGGACGACATACGTGACTCGACGAAGGTTAGTAACTCTTCCTGAATTTGCAGCTAGTAGATCGATCATGCGACCTGGAGTACACACAATGATTTCCGCTCCGCGCTTAAGATCTGCAATTTGGTCTTTAATGGGAGCGCCCCCATAAGCACAGACCGCGCGTAAATTGAGAGCTTTGAGGAATGGTTTGCACTCTTTGTGTATCTGTGTAGCCAATTCACGAGTGGGAGTCATGACCAAGCCCACCGGACCGTCTAAAGTGTCGATTGGCCGCTGGTCCTTGATGTGTCTGAACATTGGTAAGAGAAATGCTATGGTCTTGCCAGAACCTGTTTTAGCAACACCAATAACGTCACGTCCAGACATAATAGAAGGAACAGCTTGGGTTTGGATTGAGGTTGGTTTTTCGTAGCCCAGCTTTTGAATCACATCAAGGGTCTGTGCTCCAAGTCCACACTGTGACCATTTCTGGACCGGCTTGGGAGCGTCTACACCTCGAATTTTGATGCCGTCAAGTTCGAGTCTCAAGTCCGCGACTTCTTCCTCTGTCATCTCGCTTAACTCTGATGGTTCGTGGTAAAAGCTCTTCCTAAAGGGCTGGTAGTTCATCTTTGCGTGATTTACTGTCGGTAGGTCCTTTTTCTTCCTCTTACTCGCCATGGCGAGAATATCATCAGTATCTGCAGCCACTGCATCAAGATCAACGTCGTCATCATCTCCAAACAGGGCTTCCGGTTGCTGAGCTTTTCGCCTCGAGATCTTGATACCGTTAGTGACTATTGGTGCTTTAATAGGATCACCTAATCCACTCATGAAAGCGTCAAGAGGATCTGCCTCTTCGACGTCTGCTACTTGTTCTTCGGGCTCCGGGTCATGTGGAGCCTCTGCCATTGCAACGTCGGCATCTTCCTCAACCTTTCCTACAACATCTGCGGCAGGTTTCTCACCAGCTTGATAGGCTAGGCTCTGTGTGTGCAAACGCTCCTCGCGCTTTTCAGCGGCGGCTCTCGCAGCTGCTGCCGCTTCCTCTTCTGTGCCAGCATCTTGCAAGCCCGCGTCGTCATCTTCGTCCTCTTCCTCAACACCGTTAGCCATAGCGGTGTCAAGCTCAAACTTCGTGTCTTCTAGCGGAGGGGTTGGCAGCTTCTCTAATTTTTTTCGTGCTCCCTCCTCATCCCCAAAATCGAGGCCGCGCTTGTTCGAAGGCTTATCAACATCGGTTGCAGCCTTAGTAGATAAGCCAAAGCCGCTGACGTTGCCTCGAGCTTTTAAAGGTAGCGCAGGAGTCATTGCTGTATCAAGGATTAGCGACAGCATGATATTGGACTATCTTCTGACGGAACTTACACTGAAATCCTTTTTCTACGACTGCTGTCTTGTTAGCCTTCAAACCAGCAGTGTTGGAGTTCAAGGTAGCGGACGCTTTAGCAATTTCTGGCAAGGCAACGTCTGTCCCGAGTTTTATCGTCCCAGTTGAACTAGCCGTCGCTTTCTTCGCGATGGCTTTAGGGTCGAATTTGCCCGCATAAGGGGCTGGAGATGATTCGCCATTCGGTGTGGCGGGCGAAGTAGGAGACGGCGGTGCCGGTGAAGCTTGTATAGGCGAACCTTGGGCCTTTTTGTCTATCTGGTCGAGCAGATTTCGAGTCCCGGCAGACCCTTCCGACTCCCTCTGCTTGCGATCTCGTTCGGCCGCTTGCTTTTGCTTCCATGCCTCCAACTTGGCTAATCGCTCAGCCTTTTTCTCATCATCGGTTTGTAAAGGTGGAGGCGGTTTCTTTGGCAGCTGTAGGGAGATGATGTGTTCAATAAGGTCGATGGAGAGAATGGTGAATTGAGGACTCACCTCAAGATTGCCTCGTACGACTGACTTCTTCTGAGATCTCTCTCTACTGTCATCTCTTTTTCTATTTCTCCTAGATTCAGCAGAGTCATCTCGTCGTCTCCGAGCTCGATCTCTAGACTCGTCTCGCCTATCTCTTGGATCTCGTTCACGGCTTCTTCGTCGGTAGTCTCTCACAACATCTCGATCACGCGATCTCCGTCGCTCCCGAGAACGGTCTTTTCGGGTTGAGCGGTAAAGTTCGTCATCCCTTCGCACTCTCGAGCGGTCTCGGTGGGAGCGAGAGTCACGGTCTCGGTACTTTCGCTGAATAGTATTTGGTTAACATAGGTCCCGGAAGTTGAATTTGGCATCACATACGTCTGGACTCCTAGACCGGCTTCTGTGACGATGACTCCGTCCTTCATCCCGCCGACTCTTATCGTAACGATCGTCATCTCGACGAATTCGCTTTGAAGAAGAGTACGAGCTGCCTGCAGGCGATGGTGAGCGAGTATTCCCGTGCCGAGCCATATGATTCCAGCTAGACCAGTGAGTGTACTTCAGTATTTAGTGACCGGCCGAGACTGTTGCCCCTCAGCTCATTTTATGCTTGTAGAAAGCGAACACCTTATGCAGAAGATAGTAGATGAATGTTAACAACTAGGTAGACCACTAGGATAAAATAATAAGCCCTGACTCAGTACGAAAGTAACCACTCAATATTAAACACTGTCAGATGTTTTACTGTGGACTGCACGTACACGTACGGAGGTAGAGGTAAGAGGTATAAATTTAATGTTCAAAGTCGACGGCAACCTCCGTTAGTGTCTACGGTAGCCTTGTTCGGCACTAAACTCCCAGCCTCCGCTCCTGCATGAGCACACGCGACTGAAAGACATCACTCGCTCTCGGATCAACCACACATATCAACACAGATCTAGGTCAAACTCGCAGGGACTGCTTGCCATGATTTTCCGGGGGAGTCGAGCGTTCGGTCGACTGTCCCAATTGACATTACCATGCATTGAAAACCGTCGCATTGCGCCTCTCCCCTGGAGCTCAGAACGCGTACTAGCCTTCTACAGCACCAGCCTGGCACGAAGCCAATCAGACAGTCGACTTCGAAGCAGTTTGATCGCACCAATTGCCCATCGTGCCTACGCAACGGCGAAGCCTGTATCGAGGCCTAAGGCCCATACTGGAAGGACAACAACCTCTCCCAGAAAGAAAGCAGACCCTAAGAAAGCAGTCCCTAAAACTTCAGCAGCTAAGAAGCCTGCTGTAGCCAAAGGTAAGGCAGCTAGAAAACCAACCAAGCCAAAGCCCAAGCCAAAGCCAAAGGCGAAGTCTAAGAAGCCCAAGGCTAAGCCCAAGGCAAAACCCAATGCACGCAAGGTCTTGACGGATGTGCAAAAGGTTGAATTGGTTGCTGCAAAGAAGACTGCAAAGGAGAAGCTCACCCTCCAGAAATTGAAGGAGCTGGCTCTTACTCCTCCTAAGGGACTTCGTTCGACAGCATGGATGGTCGTGCATCGTGAAGCTATCAGCGAGAGAGTGCCCGCGACTAATATCGCTCAAACTGCAAAGGCAGCTGCGATTAAATACAAAAACCTTACCCCAGAACAACTCGAGGTATGCACAAACAAACAACTTCTACCTAGAGTCTCTAAGCATAGGCTAACAAGTGATGTGATAGCACTACAACCACGTAGCGAACCAGAGCAAGGCTAAAGCTGAGGCCAATTACCGCAAATGGGTTGAGTCCCACACCCCAGACCAGATCCGCCTAGCCAACAACGCACGAAATACTCTGAAGAAACGTACAAATAAGCCATGGCCGCATTTGCAGGACGAGAGACAAGTCAAAGGTCCTAGTCCCCCCTATGTCTTGTTCTACGCAGATCGTAGAAAGTCAGGCGACTTCCATGGTATCAATATTGTAGAGGCTAGTCGGTTGGCTGGGACGGAGTGGAAAGCCCTTTCTGTCGATGAACGCAAGGTGAGTCCTTTACTTCCGCTCCGTAACCTCGCTCAGTTAGTAATCGACTAAACTGTGCGTGTGCAGAAATACAACGACATGGCAGCACAGGACATGGCAAGATACGAGCAGGAACGAAAAGCCGTCTACAACCGTGACGTCGAACATAAAAAAGCTCCCTCCCCTTCTTCTTAGTCCCCTGTACTTATGGCACAGCTCGGTCGGTTTTGCAAGGCCTGACGCAGGCGTGCATGGCCCGATTTACTCCGTTAAGAGGAGAACAGATGGTAGCTTCGCGGCACGATTCCTCGCGGTGTATAATTCAGCGCTATGTGTTGTCATATCTGTATACTCAGATTCATATTCTTCTGTAAGGCAATTCTATTCAGATTTGCCTCATTATAGAAGGCTTGTCAGAAGGTAATTTCCAAATTCTGACATTCTGCAAGCGATAGAATACGAATGTCCCTGCACTTCTTACGTTCTTTCATGAAAGGTCTCATCAAGGTGGCTCTTTAACTAAGAGACTTATTGAGAAGTCGTCTGCAGAGGGCGATTCCTCGTTTCCGACGTGTTGTAAAGTCCAGATTGCAGCACAACCATGTATCTCTTCGAACCGCCGACCTAGTCATCCCCACTCGTGACAACCACCTTTATGCTCGAATCAAACCCCTCCCAGCAATCAATAATAATTCACATCAGCTCCACACCCCCCATGTCGCTTCCCTAGCGCATCCGCATTCACCACTGCCCCACCTACAACATCTATATAAATCCCCCATCCTTCCTCCCTCCCCCAACCCCACTCCCTCCAAAACCAAATAAAATAAAACAGAACCAAACAAAATCCCCAGCCACCCTCCCCTATATCGCCAAAAATGCCAAACCAAAACAGCAGCAGCAACTCCTACCACGTAACCTCCTCAGGCACCAACTCCCAGGGGAACCACTACTGCGCGCGCGACTACAGCTCCTCGAGCGGTTCGGGTACTGGTGGAAATAGCAATAGCAATAGTAATACTTATCACTATTCTAATACCGACGGTATGATAAGTTGATCCTAGACTTCTTTCCTTTTTTTTGTATCCCGGATTTCCTGCTATGCTTTTGGTGGAAGATTCCCATAACCGCCCCATTACTCTTGCTGCGGGTGAGATGGGTTTGCTTTTTGGTTCTGTGGAGCTGATGCTTTTGTTTTGGGGGGGATAGGAAGTTATTACTATAGCAATCCGAGCGGGTCGACGTATCATAATGATGGGAAGGGAGGGGCGACGTATACGGCTCCTGGGGGTAAGAAGTAAAGGGATTGGGGGATGAGGAGGTGAAAGGTTGGTGGTGAGGGGGAGAGAGATTCTGGAAGGATGATGGGCCGAAGGGGGAGGTGGGGGATGAGGTTTGGTTGATCGTGAAAGGGCCTGGAGCGAGAGTCGTGAAAGGCTAATGTGGACGAACGAAGGAGAAGTCAGACTGTCATAGGCATTGCATGGCACAGATGTTCGTCCACACACTTCTAGTCTTCATGACCGTCCTAAATAACGTTTGATCAAGATATCTTTCCACAGATGTTTCAAACCGATATGTCCACTTGATCCATCTTCGTACACTCCCTGGAAATCAGAGGGTGGGACTCTATAAATCTTCTTAGGAAGAACCGGTAGATCTGTTGCTATTGTTGTTGAATTTGTAGGGGGTCGTAATAGAGATTTGTGTGCGGTGATGGGGACCTTTCGAGGTCATTCGCACTGTGCTGGCTTCATACATATGACTAGCCACGCTGGTGACATGAAGTTCACTTCTGGTCGTTTTCTTGGTAAAGATTTCGCACACAAGCAGTCTGGTTCATGCCAGGTAGTCGGTTTAGAACCGTCCTTTGTTCCCAATTGCTATGGTCGCTGGTCCCGAGCCATTCACTAAGCGATGTCGTCTTTTGTGATTTTTCAGGCCTCTACCAACGGATTTGTATGAGGCTTCTTGGTAGAATTGTTACTCTTTTTGCAGGCCATCGCACCTGTCTCGATGTCTTTGTATTGATTGATAAGCTGGCCTCAATGCTTCCGTGAGGTGCAATTCTCTGCTCTTGCATTCCACAGACCGAAGCCGACTTATGTCTTATAGCTTGACTTCATACTTCAGCTGCTCTTCGGCCACTTGGTCTTTTTTGTCTTCTTGCCTTGACTGCTCTTTTCCCATCTTGAACCCACTTTCGCACCTCGATTGCACTCTTCCCAGTTTCCTCGTTGTTTTGCAACGATGACGGTAGATTAGCGATACACGGCTGACAGCTCACATCAATTCTGTCCTTGTTTATGCTCGTGGAGGCTCTCAAAGGCCTCTCTACTCCTCTTTGCAGTTGCTTATTTGCCAGACACTTTTTGCACAACACCCTATAACTACGATATCCAAAACACTTTCAATTTTCCTACTTTAAACATATAACTCTCTGGTTCGAACCTGGATTGCGCATCAATACGGTATTTCTCAGTGTTTCGTCCCATTTCCCTAAAGCAAATCCTGATGGAAATCGAACAGGAGATCGAGGCAGTTCTAGATAGAGAGTAGATATCACAAGTCATGGTCCCATTGCAGACGTGGCTTGAGTTTCATCACTCGGCGTCGATTGGCGTCGTCGCTCAATCCGAATATCATACGGATGATCAGTATGTTTCTTTGAAAGCAGCCGAATCGCCATTTTGGGCGATTTTTTTCAATTGACGTGCATAAAGGAGATGAGCAGCTAACCTCATTGATCGGAGATTGATCGACTGTGATTGGCGAGAATCTCGGGATTCGGAAAGCAAACATCTATAATTATATACTTCACTTACTACTACTATCACCGTAAGTCGTAACCTCTCTTTCCTTCATCACACCTTACTGTCGCTACTGTGTGATCTCGTTACCTGTGTTTCTCTGTAAAAATGGCTCCTCTACATTCTCTGGTTGTGTTTGCTATTTGCAGTTCCCTCACACTCGCTCAATCAGGCATCAATCCTTTCGCAATGTGAGTTGCGTGGCCTATCATCCACCGCAATCACAACTAACAACCCTCTTTCAACAGCACAAACAGCGACCAATTCAACTCCGCCGCGCAACAGATCGTCTCCCAAAATGTCCCCTCCAGCATCCAAGTCGGCCTCGGCGTCGCCATCCAATCCGCCGCCTCGAGCGTCGCCTCAATAACTTCCGGCAACATCAACTCCCTCGTACAATCCGCTCTCACGGCTGAGACACCTGCGCCCTTTCTCACCGCCTTACCGTCTCAGTTCCAATCTAACGTCCAGCGCATCGAATTTGAAATTAGCTCCCTGCGCGAGGCTGTCAGCAGTACGCTTGTTATTACCCGGAATATCACGACTATGGGGAATGTGACGATGCTGGGGAATACCACGCTCTACGCTAATAGCACTCTGCCCGCGACCGCTGCTGCAGTAATCACATCAACCAACTTCGAGGGTTCGAAATTCGAGGTCACAGTGTCGGCCACGTTTGTCAATGCGACGACATCGACGCCGAGTGCTACGGATACAGCAGGCGGGCAAAGTGGGAGTAGCGTAAGTTATCTTGGGATTCGTTATAGCTGAATAGCCGCAGACATGTTAACGAGATTGCAGAAAGGGGCAGGCGGCGCCGGTTCAACCAGTAAGAGCAGCGCTTTCGCCATGCCCACCCAAGTCCCGGTGGCGGCTGCTGGGATCCTTGGCGTGGTGGGTTTACTTGTCGCCTTGTGAGCCTTTCATCTTTCGGGGATGGATATTACGAACACACAGTGTCTGGGAATGATTGGTTTTTTTTTGGGATATACCGCGTTCGGCATCTGGAGTCTTCTGAGGAAGGGGGGGTTACGAATATAATAATATATGTCGGCTTTTTTGCCGGCGGTTTGGATTTGGAGCTAGATACAGTCGCCTTGAATATTTATATACTAATACATATTTCTTAAGCCGGACGTTTCTGTTTAGAAGACGAGTCACTGCAGTCTCGATGTTGGGGAAAGGGTTCAAAGAAATGCTCTCCACCCCGTCTTTATGCTATCCATCTTACCAAACCAAATCACGCCTTTCTCAAAGCTCACGCCGCGACCCCTCCACCATCCCAACCATCCTATTTAACCCCCCCGCCCACATACACACATCCAACTCCCAACACCCGCCCTCTAACCCCCTATTCCCCAGTCCAAATCCCCATTGAAGATTCAATCTCCATGCAGACACCCTACCTTGTTTAAGCGTGTCTAGTTTCTAGATCTACCAACCACACCGGGGTACGTATGAAGACGTTAGAGAATGTCGAGGGATGGAGGGAGGCGAGTGGGAGGGAGAGAGGGGTGTGGGGTGGAGGGGTTTGGGGTGAGGAGTGCGGGTGAAGGTAGGGATGGAGGATTTTGGTGGGGTTGAGAACGGGGTGGGGGAGAATGAAGGACCGAGGATTGTCTTAAACAACGTGAACGTGAAAAAGGAGTGGTACGAGACAGGGTTTTGTAGGGCTTTGTGGAACATGCGGGGGTTGTGGGAGGAGTGGCAGGTGAGGCAAGTGAAGCAGGCAGTCTGGCTGGGGATGGGACGGGGGGTCTTGGGAAACACATGTTGGATATAGAGATATAGATGGCCTCTTAAATCAGCAGCGCAGAATTTCCCACCTGGCAGTTTAGGCATAGTAAGTCAAGACAAAATAGCTGCTTGGTGCTGTAGAAGCAGGACTTTTGTTCTTCTGAGTATATTAGATGCTTTGCGTTGGGTGTATGGGTTTAGGGGGTCTGCGGTTGTTTCAAGTTGGGAAAGGGGGTTCGGTGGAGGGTTGGGGGTTTGGAGATTTGCCATGTGAAGTGTTTGTTGTGATAGGCAGCCAAGATCTAATTGGGCAGATATATTTACTTGCTAGGATACGACTTTGGAGGAGCGAGCTGCTAGGGATGTTTATGATGCGTTAAGGGGGAGTCTGACAAATGAGACAGCTTTATTGTGGTTACAATGGAGGAGGCAACGGGAGTAAAAGGAGGAACTGGAGCTTGGTTTGATGCTGTGCACGATGAAATAGCTGGGGAAATTGTATGCTTGGAACAGACGAAGTGTTCATCGCACTGGCCTCGGCTCTCAGCGACGAGATCTATTCTCAAGCCTCAAACTCTTTCTTGGCCAGCCTCTCTTGTCTCCTCTCCTTATACGCCTTCCTCCTCGCCCCCACCCTCGCCTTCTTCTCCACCTCGGCCAAGCGCTTCTCCTTTACCACAATCCCATACATCCTCTGAGCCAGCTCTAACCTCCGCTTCTGATGCGCCTTACTCACCAACATCATCCTCTCCCACGTCTCTTTGATATATGTTCCCCAATCGCCCCCCTCCTGATCCACCCTTACCCCACAATTCCGCTCGAGTATCCCATCCCAGCTATTCTCGTCATTCGCGTAGCTGAGAGAATTTTCCATTTCTTGGATGCGTGATAGGCGATGCTCGCGAGAGAGTATAGTGTCGCGGATGATGCGGCTAAGGAACGGGGGTTGGGGTTTCTTGATGCGAAGGAAGGGGAAATTATTGGCGTTTATCAGATAGGGGACACGGCGGCGGCCGGAGACGGTTTTGAAAGGGCGGGAAAGGACGGGCGTAGCGTTTGGGTGGGGCCACACGCGGGGTTTTTGCAACTTGGGCTTTGGAAGTTGAGTGGTCGGTTGGTTTGTGGAAACTGCAAGTTTAGGAGCAGGTTTCGGCACCAAACCTTTTGGCTGGTGGGCCTCAAGGCCCAAGGCGCGATTCAAGGTATCACGCCAATTGGGTCCTCGCTTTTGGAGCGTCTCAAGTGTCTGGAACGTGGATCAGCTAATTGGAAATCAAGATACTAGAAGTTTCAATGGTCACCGAGTACCCCAAACGCAACGCTGCAACGACATTTGGTGGACTTTGGATATTCACATTCTTCTGAAGTTCTTTTCTTATTTTTTTCCCTATGACCGACCGTTGCTGCTCAGAGAAAGGCAGCTGGTGCTGTTGCCGGAGGAGCGCACGATAGAGCGCGAAGCCTAGATCAAGATTCTCTTAGTAACTGAGGAACAACCTGCTACGATTGACGTACATGCTGCACGATGCACCCCTGATCTGTCTAAGTCGATCCACCTTGGCATTCGACGCTCATCTACTGGCAATGAAAGTTGCGAGATTGCGCGTTTATGGCTGAAGCGACGTGTAAAGGTGGTGAGCTAACATGGGATGTAGGAAGGTCACGTGCTCAGATAAGTTCATCATGGTACGTAGGTACTGTATAGTATACACCTATCTATTGGTGGATTACCTATACTCATCCACTGAATCTAGCTAAAGCAAGTGCACAGAGTATCTGCCGGTTGCGCGCCTTGTGCGCCGGCAATGCAGAGCACTATAAGAAAAGCCTGCTTGTCATAACTTCATATCTGGTCACCGGTTCCCTCGATGGTCAGGAGAACGTGGTTCCCTCAGCAGGTTGCGGAAGTTTCTTGTGTTGGGGTAGAGCCATGTATCTGTGTTTCTGGAGTCAGCAACTTAGATACAACGGAACATAGGAGGAAGAGAGCAACCTCCGAAGCTCAATTAAGATTGTCTCCATTGTATTCTCCCTCTTCCACTGGACAAGGCATGGCAGTCTCGTCCGATCGACCTTCTTGTGAATCAGTCAAGAACTCGGAATAGGAGAGCTTCACAGCCTACCTTTCCCGATCGCGGGTCCACACAAGGTAGGTTGATCTTCGAGACAAATTGTACGTCTGGGGGTTTGTCCGGATATTCCTCCCCGCAGTGTATGTTCAGGCTGTAAATACGGTTCTCATGCGCGCTCTGTGAGAAGGATACAGGGTGAGTGAAAGCGTCTCGATTGCAAGGCAGAACGTTCGTACGTGTGGGGGCCCCAGTATTGTCCCGTTCCAATTCGACATCAGCAGGTCATCGCCGTCCGAAAGACCATATGAACAAGCCTCTACACCCAGGCAATTAATAGTTTACGCCGTGGTAAGGAAGGAAATGGGCTTACCAGCACCAAGGCCCTTTTCGCCCTTCTCAAGCTCTTCTAGCAGCCGAAAGTTCCTTGGAACCTTAGCCCCCATAGTGAGCACTGACCTTTAGCTAGAAGAGGACTGTACAGAGAAAGAGTAAATCAGATACTTCCACCTGCAGTTTGTAAGAGTCGGAAAAATTCCAGGGCTCTTGAGGTAAGTGGGTAACTCGTAGGAACAGATTCACGTGAGACATCACCCGACTGCAGCCCAATTCAGCCCAATTTAGATTACCGCTAATGACGATACATGCATATCGTAATGTAAGATAAAGTAGGAGCAACAGGAGCCTAAGTAGATCATCAGCGCGACCTGTTCAAATAAATCAAGAATTCCATCTACATCAATCGAAGATTGAAGTGCCACATATAGAGTCTTGCAAATGATTGCCTTTTTTGAAAACGCTCACAAGTTTCTTGAAGCTCAAAGCCAATACATGGAGATTAAATATTGAACCTAAGCATGACCGCTCAGCTCCTGAGCTCAGAGCTGTCGGCTCTGATTCAGGAATCCAAGAGGAAAAACCCAGAACTGAGAAATGTAAGTCGGCTCGTCAACAAAGTTTCACGTTTCTAATCATTTTACAGGCCGCGGATAAGTCCCTGGGGGATCTCAAGGCACTTCCTCATACATCCGAGGCTCAGCTCGCCGCAGGTCCGTCTCTCAGATCCTGATTATGATAGGAACTGACTTTGAAAGAGATCTAAAATGCCGGCCGTATTTTGTGCGACCGTTCCTAATGGCCTGCAGTACCCGCAACCCGAAATATGCAGGAAGTGCAATCGTTTGCCTACAGCGACTTATTGTCATGAAAGGCTTACCAATGGAGCCTCTTGGGGATGTCTTAGACGCCTTCCGAGAATGTTCATCCCTAGGTTTGCTTCGAACCGTACTTTTGAACAGGCACTGTAGAATTGATATTTCATAGCCCTTGATATTCAATTAAAGATACTTCAAGCGCTGCCATCACTATTGCAAAACTACGCTAGCAGTCTTACGGGAGGCCTGCTGATAGTCGCTTTTCAACTATGCTTTTTGCTACATAGTAGTAAGACAGCGGTAGTGTCAAATACTGCTGCAGCTACTCTCCAGCAGCTGGTCTTGTCTGGTTTTGAGAAAGTTGCAAAAGAAGATGGTCAGTTGCATACGCTATATACGAAGTGCATGGTAACTCTAATTTTTCTAGATCAGGACTCCAACGATGGGGCTGTTGTTGAGGTCCCAGCAGCCGATGGGACTAGACCGATTTGTAGTGCCGCTTTAGATGCCTACCACGTATGTTTGCACACTGTTCCTCAATTTGGAAACCTATTGACGAGCTTGAATAGGTACTGACTGACATATGTCTTCTCACAGAAGGCCAGACCCCGAGAACCCTTAAAGCAGCATCGCTGTCTCAGAACTTTGGCCTTGAGCTTATAGAGTCCATACTAGTCAATTATGGTGACACTGTGATGTCCCATCCAGAACAGATTCATGTCATTCGTATTAGCATAATGCCACTGATTGTCAAGATTGTGTCTGAAAGAGCAAACTTCTCCGCCACTGTTCGCGCGATGAGGCTTTTGCAACTCATAATCAGTCGCCTACTCTTTGCTCTCGCGCCAGAATGTGAGATTGCTTTGAGCCTTATCAATCATATGCTTGATCGTGATGCGGCAGTCCTGTGGAAGCGAGCTTTGTGTCTGGAGCTATTTCGAGGGATTCACGCAGAACCGGCTCTCATCCGAAGTATCTATTCTCACTATGATGAACAGGAAGGCAAGAGAAACATCATCAGAGATCACTTAGCGACTCTGGTACGACTCGCCTCGGAGAATCCGACCGCCATTGGACTAGGGCACCAATCGACAATAGCCACGTCCACCTCAAAGACAGCGGAAGACTCGGGCGAGCAATCCGCCGGAAAAAACAGTGGGATTATCGGTAGTATCGAAGCTGCCGTCACCATGCTTGAGCCTAACTCGCCTGGCATCAGCATTCAATGGAGTACTGTTAGGACTGCATGCATTGACCAGCTCGACAAATCCGAAGCTCCGGCCTTGCCTATAGCTTACATCTATTGCCTCACTCTAACTTGTATCAACACATTTTCTGAAGGTCTTGCACGTTTTCTTCTGCCTTTCACAGTACCAAGCGAGGCCAAACCAAAACGTAGGCACCGTGTGTCCCAGGGTAATGAAAGAAGCACGAGCGTGGCGCTCGATGCTGGTGAGACACCTTCAGCTGCTGGTAAAGAAAAAAACCTTTCCCGGAACCGTTCCTTCCGAAGCAAAAAAACGCCTGTTAACCCATTGTCATTGGAGGATCATGTTCTTTTTACTCAGATCCGTACCTCAGGACACATTGTTAATAATTGTTGGCCAGCTCTATTAGCTGCATGTTCGACGTTCCTGAACGCAACTCTAGACTCCGACTATTATCACGCCCTCATCCGTTCATTCCAAAAGTTTACGCAAGTCGCCGGGCTACTTGATATGGCAACACCTCGGGATGCCTTCCTTACGACCCTTGGCAAACATGCTGTACCCTCCGCGAATCTAAATACACCTATTTTAGGAACCCAGTTCTCAGTTCCAGTAATAAACGGACACGATAGTTCCCAAAAGGAGAAAGGTATAGATAGCGATTGTGAGTGTAGCCCAGCCCCTAGCATTTCCTCCGACCACCCTCGACAGTCTCAAGATCGCGGGTACTTTAGATTAAACACTCGGAACTTGCTCTGCCTTAGAGCATTACTTAACCTAGGCATCGCCTTAGGTCCAGTCCTTGGACCATCGTGGTCGATAATCCTTGAGGTACTCCAGCAAGCGGACCTAGTAATATCTAGCTCAAGTGCACAGCGCCAGCCGGCGAGAGGAGGACACTCGAGACAGTCTTCAGATGATCAGAGTGTGGGTAGCATTGCTAATATCCCTGGTGAGTTTGGGGTCGAGATCACTGCTGCTGAGACTGCCGCAGCCAGGATGATTGAGAGTACTGCCGATCTTTCGGATACGGCTTTTATGGATGTTTTGGAATGCCTCTGCAGTTCTTCGCGCAATGTGAACGTTCGGTCTGCCCAATTGACCTTACCGAAGCATCACCAAGTAGCCACTACCATTGGAATATCCATGGATGGGACCATTAATGATAGAGCTAATGGGTTCGTTCTGGACAAGCTTGACGATCTGATCCAGTGCAATTTAGCTCGACTGATACAAGAAGAGACTGCAGAAACTGGTTGGGACCTACTTGTTACTATTCTTGCCGCACTACTTAGCTCACCGAAGCCGAGTTCCGATATTCGTATCCAGGCCGCGCGCATACTCAACAATTTGGCTCTTAGCATAGCGGTCGGCGAAGAGCCTACGTCGTCTAAACAGCGAAATAAATGCAGGAAAAGAAGCTTGGATACTTTATTAAATGAAGTTGGTGCAATTCAGAACGAACGACGCCAGAATACCCGAGTTCCTCAAAACTGCGAAATTGAGATCCACAAATTGGTACTGGAAACGCTTCGGGCAATCCTGGAGCAATGTGGAGATTCTCTGCATATTGGGTGGGACTCTGTGTTCGCTATACTTGCGAGCATTCTCAACGAGCCAGAATCTTCCGGTAGTGCCGCATCACTGGAACATCATGGACGCCACGAGATGTCACCAAAGCTTGTTAAATCTTCCTTTACATCCCTGCAACTCATATGTTCCGACTTTCTCAATTCTGTCCCACAATCATGCCTACCAATATTGCTTGAGACACTCTACTCATTTTGCGCTCAAGGCCAGGACCTGAATATCTCTCTCACGGTGAATAACCCAATCAGTTATATCCGCGAAGAATCTATGCTTACTTGATACTAATCTAGACAACTACCTTTTTCCGCAATGTTTCAGATTTCCTTCAGCGGGACAATCAAAGTATCGCATTTGACCGCCGCATCATGGAATGTCAATCAAGGGTCGATTTTATGGATCTGATATACGCACAAGATCACGACGTACCGCTCCCAGCTCTATGGCTCTGCTTGCTTGTGCATTTGATGTATGTAACGACTGACAACAGGATTGAAGTACGGCATAGTGAGTATTTTCCCAACAGGCCCTTTTTCAATCCTGGTGCTTGAAAGTGACATAGACTGAACCTTTCCAGGTGCCTTGCATACTCTTTTCAGGATCTTTGACGCTAGTGGTGACCAACTCACAGCTCCGGCCTGGCGAGTGTGCTTTAGCGTAGTCTTTGTTCAGATGCTATCAGCTAACCAAAGAAAATTTCTTGACGTTAAATCCAAAGGTATGACTGATTCAAGCAACCAACTGTTAGAGGATTGGAATGAGACTGCGACCATACTCGTTGAAGGATTGACGAAAGTATTCGCTCAATACCTGCAGATCATAAAAATCAATGAAGATTTCCCGGAGATGTGGTCAGGGTTGTTGGACTATCTCAAGAGCCTCCTAGAACGGCAAGCCTTGAGAGTTAGCAAAGCGGTGTTCTCTGGAATGACGAGAATGCTTACGGAGATTGAAGATGTCGAGAAGGTGGGGACTACTTCGTTATATAGAGCTTGGCACCTCTGGCAAGACAGCAATCCTGGTACTCACACCAATCCCTTGGCTGGTGAGAATAGCAATCAGGACGCCCTTCTTGCTTACCTTGATTGTCTTCACCAGCTTCTTCGACTTGTCGGCCGGAACCTGGCACTTGAACAAGCACGAAAAGTAATCAAAGAGCTGGAGTCAACTGTCGTCAGCTCGAATATAGCGGCTTACAGTGGCGACATTGACCGCATGACACCAGTCCAAAAATACGTTATCGACAGTCTGAAGACGATTCCCTCTGATATACCGGGTGTAATACCAGAGCTTATAGATATTACAGCGCGCCTTGTGACTCTGGCTTTTCAAGGTGAAAATCAGGATCGAAAAATAAGTCCAACGTACATTGCTCTTTCAAAATCCGCAATGGATTTGCTTCTATCATATATCATCGACCACGTTGACCCGGCGGGTGTGGAATCGCCTATCATGCTATCGAGGGCACTGCGAGCGCTTTCTGTACCATTACATCTGAAATACCAGTGGCAACTGGAAGGCAAGCCACCTTCGACATGGGAGAAAGCTACTACAACTGCGCTAGCCATTCTGCAGGCATTTGTACTCACTATCAAGACTTCCACGAACGTAGATTCAAGCTATACCGGCTTCTTTGAAGAAGCTGTCAACATTAGCGATGGTATTATAGCTGCAGACTTTTCTTCTTTGTCTAGCCTAAACCTATCGAGGATCAAGAAGGACCAAGATTTCGATATCAAAGCCTTCTCCACCGTTCGATCACTTTTAACGGCAGCTCTTGGGTCCCACTTAATTCCAGATGCAACACGTCGTAAATATACCAAATCGATCTTCAAGGGGTCAATCATACACGAGCCTCACCCTGATGATCTTCCTGGACCTGGCCATGAGCCTCTTGAAGGCCTGCGGAGTAAGCATATTGGCCGTGTCCAGGATCTCCCTCCCAGTCCACGCTCGAATCTGGGTTACTTACTGCTTGACGAACTCTTCGACATCGTAACTGTCCACGACCGCTCTCCTGATCGCATTCGACTGGCTCAAGCAGCGGCTCCATATCTTGTTCTTCGCGTTGGTGTTACACTCAAAGCATATGTGCTCGATCAACCATTGCGCGGACGTATGCCCCAGCCATCATCTCAAAAGAAAGAGATGCTGTATATCCTGCGCAAATTTGTTAACTTGGATCCTGAACCTAGCGCTATACCTCCTGTGTCAGGCATTGCTTCAGGAAACAAAAATCATTTGCATCGGCTTTATCCATTGGTTTGTAAAGCTATGAGTACCGCGTGGAGTGATGAAGAAATGACTAGAGCATTGAACAGGATGTTAGAGGTAGTGGGTGAAGACTTCGGGGTTTGAGGATGCATCGCTTGGGCGTTACAGGAATTGTACACGATTTGAGAGCTTCCGTACTTCGATGGTGAAAATTCTCATTGCTAGGTTGAGCCGTTGCTCATATCGCAATGGGAGTACATGCTTCTAAGATGTGAAGAACACCAAGACAAACGTGAATTGGCGTTTCATTTGCTCCATAATCTCATCAGATAGGCCCATAACAAGCGAGCAATCACTTGAACTCTACATTCTTGACAATACCGTCTTCGCCAACATGTACATTCAGCCTATCATATAGCTTAGCCTGCGCTGTAAACATACTATGATCGAAGCTTGTGTTACCTGTCCGGGTTATGATCCATAGTAGACATAGATCCCGGCTCAACAATCCGATGATCTTTTGGTAAATCTTGCTTCGAGAAGCTCTGTGTAGCTTTCAATACAAAATCGGCATGGGGTCAGATGGAACATATGGACGTACGGTGGCGTCCGTCGTAGAATCAGTAATCTTCTTGCCCGCAAGCTTGCTCATCCAGCTGTCTTGCTGGTTTCCTCCACTGGAGGTCATGACACCGGGGACGACTAGAGGCATGTTGTTCAGTTGTGAAAGAGGTGTGGATCGGATTGATAGGGTTTATAAGTACAATGTTGCAAGGAGTTTGATCAGGCAGTTAATTAGGGCTTGATATGTTTCTGAAATGACGTACTCAATACATACATGCTAGAGTACCTTATGATAGCTTAGGGCTGCATGTTTACAGCTAAGATGAGCTAAGATGAGCTAAGATGAGCTCATACCGTAATGGCACATCGACACAATATGTCTGTTACACTCAGGATTTCTACACCAATACGAGACATGATCATTCCTTAGCAAGGTTTGAGGAACATCATCGATTGAGGAAGTTTTTCTGGAAGTTACTGAACATTTGATGGACTAAACCAGTCCAGCTCCGCCAAACACGTCCCACGCTGTCCTAGCAATTTCTCTACCATAATGTCCTCGGGTTTCGTTTCGGGTGGCACTACTGATAAACCAATTGAACGTGATAATGAGTGGTTGAAGGCGCAAGAAGAAATCGAGGCGACACGCCGTAGGAACGAGGAGAGCCGTAGGCAGCAAGGTGGAAAGACGCTCTACGAAGTCCTACAGGCCAATAAAGGTGACTACAATGGCAGCATTAAAGAGAGAATGATGACTATAGTCGTTCGCATCGCTAACATGTCAGGTGCTTCGCGCTATCCGTAGATGCAAAACAAGAAGCCTTTGAAGAGTCAATCCGGCTTAAGAACCAATTTCGCAATCTTGACGAAGATGAGGTTGAGTTTCTAGACTCCGTACTTGAATCTACACGCGCAAAGGAAGAAGCTGTCAAGAAGGAAACTGCAGAACAGCTCGACCTCTTCCGACGTCAGCAAGAGGAGGCAGACAAGGCACTACTGAGTGAAGGTGGTGATACAATTGAGCCAAGTGCTCTTGGAAAGGCCGGCAGTCCTCCAATCGTGGAGTCAAATTGGGCAATCAACTCTAAGAAGCGCAAGCGAGCGAAGGAAAAGGAGGGTCTGAAAGGCATCAAGCTCAGGAAGTCCTCCACCAGCGAAACATCACCAGTGACAGCGACTCCAGTCAACCGTACAAATGATCTCGCGCGTGACCTCGACTCTAAAGATTGCGAAGCAGGGTCTGATTCTCTAGTTGGAAAAGACACTGCCTCGATCGATTCTGTGTCAACCGCAAAATCCGATACAAAATCCGATACAAAATCCGATACAAAATTCTCACACAAGCTCTCAGTAACCAAAACTGAAACCACACATGCTAGCAAAGGAGCTTTGTCCGGTTTAGGATTAGCGGGGTATAGCTCTGGCGAAGACTAGTGCGACAGCCTCAGCTGGCCGAGGGGCTTACAACTCGCAAATTTCTCAGGAAAGGCATGTAACAAAAGTGTTATAGTATGAATAGTGGACCAACAAACGCTGCTGTTATTATCTCTGCGCGTCGGGCGGCGGGAATTGCAAAGAGCTTCCAACCAATCTGCCATTGCATGTGTTGATAGAACCCAAAATCAGCCTTGTGGCATCAACACCAGCCGTTTTGCGCGTTGCATTGATTGACCATTGTTGGCTCGCCTGCTTTATCCTAATCACGCTTTCTTTTGACTCACTCGGTTTTCTCGACAATGGCTTTATAAAAAATATCGAACCTAACATATGAACAAAGGTAAACGATATTTTTATTATTGTCTTTGGTCCTTCTACTTTTACAGCCTGGTCTAAACGTGATGGCGAATGCGACCGTCATCCGAAAACGCTCTGTTGATCACCCACAGGACAGGATTTCGGAAGACCGACTTCTCTTGAAGCCCCCTTCATTCTTACCTTCCGGGATGCTCTTTGGACAGCCCTCCGAGTCGCCATATCAGTTCACATCGCTCAAAAGAAGTATGGAACCGCAAGAAGTACTAGTTGGGAAAGAATTGCAACAGGAACTGGCGTTGGACCCTGGAAACAAATCGGTGGAATCAATGGAGAAATGGGCAATCCGTATGAGAAGAAATTCCGTTTCGCAAACCTCCCAAACTGAAGATGAGAAACAGCCTAACGTCTCAGAGCCTGAGACCGAAAAGCCTATAGACACCGACCCTGAAACTCCGAAGCACAATGAGTCGACTGGAGAGGACCGGAAGGCTGAAGATCCACAGCCCCAGGATCTGGGATCTGAAGTTTCGACGCTGCAAGATCCGAAGCCTGAAGATTTCAACTCCGAGATTACCAAACCTGAAGACCTGATACCTGCAGAATCAAAGTATCAGGATCGACGGCCCGAAGATATGAAGCTCAAGACCCCGACCCCCAAACCCATTGATCTAGCAATGACCTCTCTTATCAGTCAACTAGACCAGACCTTGAGAATCGAGGACAAAGCTACAACGGCTTCGAAAATGGTTGAAGTCCCTTCTGGCTATAAATTGGATCTAGAGGTCGGCCCTGAGGACTTTTACAAGATGCGGGAACAGTGTAAGCTTTTGGACAAGCGGAAGCGAGCTGCAGGACTTCTCCCGATGTCAACGAAGCAATACCAGAGATATGGGTTTCGGCCGGAAGAACTTCTTTCCGCTGGCGCTCTCTACTCACCCAATGCCAAACCATCAAACCTAACCAATAAACTCCACCCTTTTCTCCATCGTTCACGCTTTGACGATACTCCAGATACTATATACGATCAACTAGTGCCTGGACTACGCTTGGCAACAATGTTCATGACACAGCCGATTTGCTGCCAATACTGGGTGACGCTAGCGAATGGCCAGCGGAAGCATGACTTTAAGACAAGTAATAGGCTGGGTAGAGCGTGCTTGCGTATTTCCAAGGATGTGCCACTAACTCTGGAAAATGCGACGGAGATTATCGAGTATATTAAGAAACTCGACGACGCAAGTATAATCCATTTCACCTTCAGGAAAAACCTTTACCTTCATACACCAAAGGATGTCCTCGCGAGGACTCGGCCCGTCTGTGACGTAGACTTCGAAATCCCAGAAGGCTTAACATTTAGACCCAAACGATCACACGTCTGTCTGCATCACGACTTCTATACCGCAGCCAAGAAGCTGAGCAGATTGAAACACCCAGACCCGGCGTTGCTATTGCGCTTCAACTTCTTCCTTGCCTGTAATATCTTGCATGAGATGGCCCATGCGGTCAACGTGGCTCATTGCTATTCGCAACAAAGCGGAGGGCTGGAAGCCGGCGTTGACTATAATGAACCATTTCTTCTCAATGATTCAGAAGCTGAGCTAGGCAATGCGTGGGAAAATTACATGTTCGGCGGCCGCGTTGCACCCATCAACGGCCGCGTTGACACCTCTCACGGTCTCTCAATATGCGACTGGCCTTACGTAGGCTTGCCAAAAGACACGCGTCCCATTGTGGGCCTGCCCTCAGATTTCAGACGCGGCTCACTTATTGACACCTCTATGGACGACAAACAGCACATTTGGCGATCGATTCCCATGAAGTTTATCGAAAATATCCAGCAAACCAAAACCTGGGAGAAACAATTCGACCTCACTAATGACACCAAGATCTTCCACATCAAACGCAACGGCGCAATTTCTATAACCATGAATCGCTTCACCACCATGCCCTGGTCCGAAGAACTCCGCATCGTCTCCGAGTCCCTTGCAGAGGGCTTAGCCAACGACCCCGACGACGGCCCACCAACAAAGAAGCGGGTGATTGGCACCGGAAAGGCTGTGCGCACAGACATCTTTGGCCGAACGCTGGGTGACGAGAGTGAAGAGGATGTGGAGGGGAAAAAGGGCCCCAAGAAGCCGGTCAAGGGGAGTGGCTTGCAGGGGACGAAGACGAAGCAGAGGGGCCATGAGAGCAAACATCTAAAGCTACTGCGAATAAGGAACTCGGACAAGAAAAAAAGACAAGAAGCGGCTGAGAGGAGGAACGCCGGGCCGCATTGAATGCAGCTGGATGAATTTTTGCGATTTAAGTTTTAGAATTTCGGTTTGTTTGGATACCCCCTAATGTTTCGTAAAGGTTGGTTTTTATGTTCTTAGGTTCTAAGGGATACATGCTAGAGGGTGAAGCAGGATATAATGAGCGTTTTTAAAGTTCAGATTACTTTCAGAATTGTCATCGGAATATATGTGAGTCTTAATTCAACGTGTTATCATGGAAGGTCACCAACAAGCTTCAGCGAAGTTCGACTGCGTAAATGTACTATAGACCGACTATACGGAAAGCTATCGACGAGCTTCGAACCACTCTCCGCTGATTATCAGTTTTCGAAACATATCCTTACACACTTCCACTATCACACGTTCACCAATCCCAACTCTATACAACCCACCCATACTCTACACCTATTCGCACTCCTCAACACATCCTCTTCTTCACTCATCCCACTTGTATTACTACCGCCACAACCGCAACCACAACCACCTATCCACATCAACCCTCTCGCAGTGCCCCTCCTACATCCAAACACTCGCATATCAAAGCAACCCTGTCAACTACGATCCCGCTCAACGTCAATACCCCTCAATAAGAACAATCCCATTGTCCAACCTCGAAGCCAAACACATCCCATTCCTTCCATTGTCGAGTCGCCATCCTTTATCCCATTAACCACACACCTATTCCAACAATGCAACAATGCAAAACAAAGCCCTCCACCCCCTCCCATTGTGCACCCCATCCCCCCCCCATTTCTACCCCTACCCTTCCTCCCCCCACCTTTCCTTTTCCCAACGCACACAAACCCCAGCAAAAGCGAATAGCCCCAAAGAAACTTGAAACAAACCACATCACACACCCCACCCACCCACCCACAAAAAAACCAAAAAAAATGTTCACCCCCCTCCTCACCTACCTCCGCACAAGCGAACCCCTCCGCGAACCCCCCGAAACCAAAGCCCTCGTCGCCCGCAGCCGGGCCCTCCGGAAAGCCGAAAAAGCCGCCAAAAGGGCCGCGGAAAAAGCGGCGAAAGCGCAGCGCAACGCCCGTCTTCGCTCGGGGGTGGTAAGGCGGCATGGCGGCGATGGCGGGCTAGAAGGGGCGGTGAGATATGAGGATCATCTTCCGGCGTATGAGAGGGTGGAGGGGAGAGGGGAGAGGGGGAGGGGGAGTATGGATGCGGTGTTTGAGTTTGCGGTTGAGGGGGGGGAGGGGCTGCGGGGGTATGAGGAGGAGGGGTTGCCGGCTTATGAGGAGGTGTGGGTGCGGTGAATGGGGAGTTTTGATTGGAAAAAGGAGTGTTGTGAGAGATGGGTCTGGTGTGTTTTGTAATGATGTTGGATAAGGAGAAGGCTTGAGGCTTTCGGCGGGGACTTTGCAGTCTGAGAATGATATTGTTGAAGGGGATTATTGCAGTTGCTATTCGTTCTTCTGGGAAGTGTATAATGAAGTGAACGGAAAAGAGGAAGTACTTGATGACATGAGTTGAGAAAGCTAAATTTTCTGATGACGCTAAAAACGTGGAGGACTGATGAAGTCGAAAATGTGGAGGCATGACGCTACAACATAGAAAGACAGGCTTTCAGATTTACATATCTGCAGAGGATGGCCCGAGGCATAGTCGTCCGTCGTAGATATCGTTCTCTTGCTCAGCTACACCCAGCTATTGTATATTATTCATTCTTCGTAATCACCAATGCCTCCCTCTGATCAACAACCCCTCCGCCTCCCAACCAGCCACTAAATCACCTATCCTTTTCCTCTTCCACCCTTCCCGGGTTGCAATCGTCTCAATCGCATGTCTCCCATCAAAATATTTGACGATTCGATCCCAAGCCAGTTGCGCGTCTGCGCCCTGATTTTCAAGGATGTGCTTGGATATTGCAGACAGGTAGCGAGAGGGGAGAGCGAAGGCGAGGCGAGGATTGGGGATTAGGGAAGGAGAAGTGTGACGGTGGTGTGAGGGGAATGGAAAAGTGGTGTGGGTGCTGGATGTAGGAGATGGAGGATCGAGGCTGAAGGTTTGGGTTTTGTTGACAGTTTCGTCTTTGTCATCTGCACTTCGGGTATGTGGTTTCTCTTCGCTCTGGACCTCAACAGCTACCTTGATATGTTGAGGGACGCGAACCCATGCGAAAGTGCGAAGCTGCGTGACCCAGCCTCCCCATAAAAGCCAGGCTAAAATGTCCATGTATGCTTCCTTGTGATCTTTGCTAGGAATGAGCGTTGACCAAGGTCTCGGGGTGAAAGAAAGCAGGCTTAGGATTTTTGGCAGAGATGGCAAGGCGGGAAATCTCTTGGCGAAGGCGGATGTTGCTGAGCCAATTTTGCTCATATCCGCATTTGGAGACACAATATATGTGTCACGTTGATGAAGGGGAGGGATGGCGCGGGCTCGACGCCAGTAAATGAGATGTGAGGCTAGAAATTGGATGTCGGGTAGAGAGATACCGGAAGATTGGGAGATCTGAAGAAATGACTTGGTCGGTTTTGAGACGCGTAGGAAGTGAGTTAATGGTGCAGTCAGAGGAGAAGCCGTGGCATTAATGTCTGCCAAAATGGTGGAAAGATCAGTCAGGAGGAGTAGCGTAAATTGCGCTGCTAGCTCTGAGCCCGTATCGTTGACGTTGTCATCAGTCGGGATGGACGTTGCTGTAGTGAGCCATAGACCTGGTAGCTGTGGCGATATAAGATTTGGAAGGACAGAAGTTGATGTGGGTATAGGAATCTGCAGTGACAAAGATAAAGGTGGGGTCAAGCTGATGTGGGCAATTCGTGAACTTGAGAGGCTGTTATACAAAGTAGATATAGCTTTTGCAAGGCTCGACTGGGATAGCAATTTATGGTATAAAGGCGCCAAGGGTTGCTTTGGCCCTAAGCACGTTAGATTCAAGCTCTTCGAGGCATGTGCATATACTGTCTTACCGCTATATCTGTTAAGAACGGAGATAGCTGAGGCTTCTCTAGCCATGTAATTTGATCGGGCTTGCTCCCAATTCAACGCCCGAGAAAATTTCTTTACGACGTTACTGTACATCTCATCCACGCGTAAATGGTACTCAAGAGGTGGCGGATCAAGTACGAAGACGACGTGAAACATGTCCAGTATGTCTTTTGGCTTGGTTTCAGTCGTATCCTTCGAACCGTTTGAGTCTCCAGGAGCGCCATGTGATTGAGAAGATGTCTCTTTGGAGATAGGATAGTCATCTCCCACCGGTTTGGTCTCTTGATTGTTTGCTCCATCTTCGGTGTCGGATTCCTGCCCCGACGTCTCAACAACCTCTCCATTGTCTACAGCTGACATCCTACCGCTCGTAGTCGTGCGCTCTCCTTGGCCCAAACCCTCCGTCACATGCGAACGATTGTCCGTGCTCTTGGACTTGCGTGGTATTCTCTTCCTCTGCCAGCCTCTCCCCTCTCGCTTGTATATCGGCCATCCAAGGAAGACCTTCCCATCAATACCCATCTCGAATCTCTTCTTGTGATTGCTTGATACCGGACATAGTAGCTTTGCTAGGGTAGCTGATGGGAAGCCGAACATATCGTTCCATCTTGGTAATCTCGCTGGATTTACACCATCATGTTTCTCCGGCGACACTGAGCCAGCTTCATCGACGTCCGCATCTGGACTGTTGCCGTTCTGACTGGGCTCAACTTGGGCCTCTGGTTTAGAACGCTCGTCGGAGGACTTGGTACTCTCATCATCACTAGAGCTCGTTGAGGCATCATCAGTAAGGTCGCTGGCGAGGTAGTTCTTATAATGCGAATTATCTTCACCAGGTCGAGGTGGGTAATGAAAGATTATTTGCGGCTCGTTGTAGAACTTGACTACTAGGATAATCGTGACAAGGCTTGGATTTGGGGGAAGAGGGGAAGACGACATCTTGGATGTAATTTATTAGGTATCATGCTGGAATATCACGCGGAGAAGGTAACGATATGCCAGATATCTATTTGAGTCTAGAATTATGTCATAGTCATCGTGTGGCAGGTGAAGAGGCGATTCTCATTCTAGTCAACATATCTACAAATATGGCTTTCCATAATCTCCACTTGCGATATGAATTCGGAGCATACCTTTCACTTACACACAGTCTTAGTCGAGTGCTTTAGTCTTTTGGGAGCATCAGAACATGCCTACTGCTAATGGTATCTTCAGATATCTCTTGAGGTTATCTGAAAGCCTATGATATCTTCTTCCCATCATCTCTAACCTTGTGAGCTGTCGCCCCACCGGCATGGTTTGGTATAGGCTCGAAGTTGTCCCCTTCCGCAAACCCAAGGTTCTTCATTTCATCCGGAGCCATGAGGTTGCTGATGATAAATTGATTGTTAGTGATACACGCTGTAGTACCCTTCGAAAAATGGGACGGCGGTCGGGGTGCAAAGATGAGACCCACTTTTCCATCCGACACTTGAGGTATTCTTTGGCCATCATCCTACATTCTTGATCGTTGGTTCCCTTTACCCTTCTCAGACATCGTAAGTAGTCAGCAATGATGGGCTTGCATTCGCCTGTAAGTTGAGCATAGATTAGCTAGAACCTTGCGAGGTGTCTGGATTCCTAGATGACTGACCATCGTGGCTTCAGCGTTCTGTCAGATGGCATCCAATTTCAATGGCTGCAAGTGGGATGACTCACTCCAGTGGGAAGCTGCCGCGTTCCGGAGGGATGGGTTTTACGGATACTTGGCGACCCCCAGGTCCTCCAAAACTCATCTTGAGTTCTGTCAAGGAAGTGAAAGCTTCATTGCGAGGACAACGGTTGTTGTGATGGAAGACAAGACAAAGCTGGGCTGGAAACAGATAAGATAAGATAATCATCAGTTGGGGGACACAAGCCAACGTACAATAAGCGGCTGACTTGCACACGTCAGTTTCAACCTACTGTATGCTATTCTACACAGCAACAAACACAATTATCAGTGGTGGGATGCTTGAACAGCTAACTGAGTTTGAAGATAGAATCATTGATATATTCCACAGAGCCGACTTTGATTTCCCTGATTAGGCTCGAATGTGGTCGCCCTTGTGTCCCCCACTCGGGCCTCTCGGTACTCTTGACTTCTTGAGGCTTCCACCTGCAGCTATTTTAACTTATTTCGCAAGACAGTCTCGTAAGCTTCTAAGGGAGTCTCTCAATCAAACGTATCTACCTGGCAGCCATGCTCTGGCTCGCATGAAGCTAGTCGAACTTAAGGTTCAATTCTACTACTACCTCACTTCACCATTTTCGCTCAACCCAAGGCTACCTTTGTCTCGTTTAGAATCTTTGATATGGACGGTCTCAGCGCCGCTGCAAGCGTTGTTGCTTTGACTCAGATCTCCGCACAAGTCTTTGATCTATGCCGCAAGTACTATACAGAAGTGAAAGAAGCTAGGAAAGAAATTCAACGTCTTCGCGATGAAATAACCTCACTCCAGGATGTTTTGACGAATGTGGTTGACCTAGCTGACGCTTCCAACCCAATCAAACTGTCAGTTCTAGACCGCCTTAATCGAGCTGATGGGCCAGTACAGCAATGTCAATCACAGTTGACGGGACTGGTTGCAAGACTGGACCCCGGGCATGGACCGAACAGAATGAGACACTTTGGACTGCGAGCTTTGAAATGGCCATTTGATAGTAAGGATGTTGACAAAGTTATCACGGCTATCGAAAGGCATAAAGCAACATTTAATCTGGCACTGACTGCTGACCTTGCGTAAGCGCCCACATTTGATGGTCTGTACCCTTTACTTACGATAGTTAGCCGGCTATCCCAAGCAATTCAGGGCAATGTTACCAGTCTGAACGAATCCATGGAGGAATTAAAAATTGGGCAGCAAGCATCTTTGAAAGATCGTCAACAAGGGAAGATCTTCCGTTGGCTGTCATCACCAGATCCATCCTCGAATCATAATTCAGCGCGCAAAAAGCAACAACCTAAAACAGGCGCATGGTTTCTTGATAGCACTCAATTTGCTGAGTGGAGCACTACTTCGAACTCCTTCCTCTGGCTTCATGGAATCCGTAAGTACATTATTGTGTGACAATATAGAAGATCTGGTGACTGAACAAGTACTATAGCTGGGTGCGGAAAAACCATATTGTGGTGTGTGATTTTCTGACTGTGATATAAGCGTTGCTAATTGTGGCCTGCAGTTCAGCCATCGTCCATAATGTGATGCAATATTGCCAGTCACATGGAGCCTTTGCAATGGGCTACTTCTACTTTGACTTTAGCGATCCCGAAAAACAACGGCATGAGAATCTTGTTCGATCATTGATTGTTCAATTCTCTGCGCGCGCTTCAAAAGTCCCTGAGGCCCTAGAAACGTTGTACTCTCAAAATAAAGATGGACAGACCCAGCCAAGTACCGATGCTCTTATAGCGGTCCTTGAAATCATTTTTCAAGCTTTCGACCAGAGCTTTATCATTATCGACGCTTTAGATGAATGCAGTGATCGGCAAGAGCTCTTATCATTCATCAATGGTATTATTGATTGGAAGGTGGGAAAGCTACACATTCTAGCTACTAGTCGAAAAGAGACAGATATCAGTGAAGTTCTTGATCCTTTGATCACTGAGCAGATATCAATTCAGAATCTTGTAAACGCTGATATTCGCCTGTATGTTCAAGAAAGGCTTCGAAATGATACAAAATTAAAGAAATGGCCGGATAAGATACGAATGGAGATCGAGACGACACTGATGGACGGAGCACACGGAATGTAGGCACAGTCGATCTACTCTGTCTTGAAGATTCTAGAAATTTACTAAAGGCAATTTACTAGGTTTCGCTGGGTAGTGTGTCACTTAGACGAAGTACGGAAATGCCTCAAACCCAAAGAGCTTCAAAAAGCACTGAAATCATTACCAAGAACATTGGATGATACATACGCTCGAATACTATGCAACATTGACGAGCAGTACATTGCAGACGTGTTCAAAATACTGCAGTGGCTGGTCTACTCTACTCGACCAATGGCAATTGAAGAGATAGCTGAAGTCGTTGCCATCGATACGGAAGGGGATTGTCGACTTGACTTGGAAAATCGACTGCGGGAACCACATGATATTTTGACAATATGCTCGAGCCTGGTCACTACAACAACATCGATCGTCTTAGAGGAACATAAAAGGTCTAGGGTGATAGAAGAGTTGAAATTGGCTCATTTTTCTGTAAAGGAATATCTCATCTCAGATCGTATGCGGAACACAAAAGCTTCACGATACAGCTTGACAGAATACTCTGCCCATGATTATATGGCCAGGACCTGCTTGGTTTACCTTCTTCATTTTGATGAGCCCACTTCACTGACTATAGATAACATTCATGAATTTCCCCTCGTTGAGTATGCAGCCAGATATTGGACCCAACATGTCAAAGAAGTGGAGAAAGAGACCCATGAATACAAAGCTCAAGAGCTTTGTATGAAGCTTCTATCGCTGCAGCATACTGCTTACTTCATTTGGCTTCGACTTTTGTATTCAAGCAAGCCGTGGGAAGAGTACTGCACTATAGCAGTACCTGAAAGCGTCTTGCCTCCGTTGTACTTTAGTTCACTAAACGGTTTGATAGTATCTACCAAGATGCTACTCGAGGCCGGGGCGGATGTTAATACACAGGCTGGAGAGTACGACAACGCACTACAGGCGGACATTAACGTACAGGATGAAGCTTACGGCAATGCACTGCAGGCGGCTTCTAGTAGAGGGCACGAGACTGTGGTTCGGCTGTTGCTCGATGCTGGGGCGAATATTAATGCACAGGGTGGACTCTACGGCAATGCACTTCAGGCGGCTTCTAATAGAGGGCACGAGACTGTGATTCAACTGTTGCTCGATGCTGGGGCGAATGTTAATGCACAGAGTGGAAATCACGGCAATGCACTTCAGGAGGCTTCTGCTGAGGGGCATGAGGCTGTGGTTCGGCTGTTGCTCGATGCTGGGGCGAATGTCAACGCACAGGATGAATTCTACGGCAATGCACTGCAGGCGGCTTCTAATAGAGGGCACGAGACTGTGGTTCGGCTGTTGCTCGATGCTGGGGTGAATGTTAACGCACAGAGTGGATTCTACGGCAATGCATTGCAGGTAGCTTCTGAAGAAGGGCATGAGGCTGTGATTCGACTGCTGCTCGAGAAAGGAGCGAAGGTCAATGCACAGGGTGGATTGTACGGCAATGCACTTCAGGCGGCTTCTAATAGAGGGCATGAGACTGTGATTCGACTGCTGCTCGAGAAAGAAGCGAATGTCAACGCACAGGATGGATACTACGGCAACGCACTGCAGGCGGCTTCTGCTAAGGGGCATAAGACTGTGGTTCGGCTGTTGCTCGATGCTGGGGCGAATGTTAATGCACAGGGTGGACTCTACGGCAATGCACTTCAAGCGGCTTCTAAATTTGGGCACGAAGCTGCGATTCGGCTGCTGCTCGATGCTGAGGCGAATGTTAATGCACAGGGTGGACTCTACGGCAATGCACTTCAGGCGGCTTCTAATAGAGGGCACGAGACTGTGATTCAACTGTTGCTCGATGCTGGGGCGAATGTTAATGCACAGAGTGGAAATCACGGCAATGCACTTCAGGAGGCTTCTGCTGAGGGGCATGAGGCTGTGGTTCGGCTGTTGCTCGATGCTGGGGCGAATGTCAACGCACAGGATGAATTCTACGGCAATGCACTGCAGGCGGCTTCTAATAGAGGGCACGAGACTGTGGTTCGGCTGTTGCTCGATGCTGGGGTGAATGTTAACGCACAGAGTGGATTCTACGGCAATGCATTGCAGGTAGCTTCTGAAGAAGGGCATGAGGCTGTGATTCGACTGCTGCTCGAGAAAGGAGCGAAGGTCAATGCACAGGGTGGATTGTACGGCAATGCACTTCAGGCGGCTTCTAATAGAGGGCATGAGACTGTGATTCGACTGCTGCTCGAGAAAGAAGCGAATGTCAACGCACAGGATGGATACTACGGCAACGCACTGCAGGCGGCTTCTGCTGAGGGGCATGAGGCTGTGATTCGACTGCTGCTCGAGAAAGAAGCGAATGTCAACGCACAGGATGGATACTACGGCAACGCACTGCAGGCGGCTTCTGCTAAGGGGCATGAGGCTGCGATTCGGCTGCTGCTCGATGCTGGGGCGAATGTCAACGCACAGGGTGGAAAGTGTGGCACTGCACTGCAGGCGGCTATTATTGGACAAGGTGAAATGATATCTCATGAGAAATATGAGGCTGCCATTCAGCTGCTTCTCAAGGCTGGGGCGAAGGTAAATGCAGAGGATGAAGAGCAAGAGAATCGTGCATTCAACCATCTTTCTTTAGAAGCATGAGGCTCTAGTCTTATCGTCCAAAAGAAAGCTATATAATTTCAACAACAATTTCAGCCGTCTCATTCAACCCATTCATTAACTTCACACTGTTAATGTTTATATGTGATTTACTTTTGAATTAAAGAGATTTTCCTAACACGAACAGTTCTCTTCTTCAGCAAACGAGAACTTTGCAAACCAAGGTATCAAGATGATCGTCTTGAAGGTTTATATCAAACAATCTGACATTGAGAAACGAGAAGCTCAAGTCCGCATTATGGCGCGTATATATTTTTTGGCTCAGCGCAGATGATTGCGAGGTTTGAATGCAAATGACAGAGGAAGTCAATGCTGCATACGTACATATCTACTTCTTATACAATCGCTCAAGATTCTTGGAATTTCTTTGCAGACTCCCTCTGCGCGGTTTTTGAAAAATCCACGGTTACTACCAGATCCACAAGCCAAGGCTTGGAAATAGATACCTTCATCTGTTTCTTGCCTGGTCTATGGTTGAGACCGGTGTGAATCATTCAAGAACATGCGCTTGGTTTTTGAATATCTAGTGGTGATGTGTGTTTTGAAGGAATACGAGGTTATGAGTGAGGCATACTGATATATTGATTGTTGTTATTAGAAGACTACAGTATCTAGGAGGTGAAAGGTGAAAACTCTACGAGCGGGGCCTCAGTCCTACCGGCACTATGAGGCGAAGGCTATCAACTCCCCTATTAATTTCCAACAGTATGAGCAACGAGACAGGATATCTATATACCAGAAGCACCAGTAGTAGAAGTGTTGAAACGGGAGTTATGCTCGGACCTATCGAGGTCACATGACGCACTGTAGATAACCGAAGCTTCGAGCCTTCTAACCAAATACACACATCCTACATATGCTGCAAAACCTCCTAGTTCGGTCTTATTTCAACAAGAAGCAGTGGTATTGCACTGCTCGCCAACTTATTTCATATTAGCGCAGATATGTTTCGCTGTCGTGTCCCTGCATCAAGCTTTCTTAAGTACATTACAGTAGCCAAACAGATGCGTCAGATGCCCGCGATGTGGCCGCCCAGCTAGGACCGTTCGGCCTAAGCGTGTCAACCGGGTTGATGTTTGGCGGTCAATACGGTCGAAAGCAGCATACTCCGCTCTTATTATCAGGGGCACATTTTGGCTGAAGACATCTAATCCACTGGCAGCTCAATACGGCATGGCTTCATGGAATACTCATACTTTCGTAGTAAACGCCCTAGGTTGTGCATGTGCAGGTACTGAGTTCAGGAAGCTCTTGCGCAAATGAAGTTGTGGTCGGTACCTGACGTAGCCATGCGTCGGCAGCTGCTCTAGCTCTGCAGAAACGAGGGTAAGGTAGCTGTCAGAATGACAGCTATGTACCGTACCTGCAAGCCAGTGTTCGGCATCATCTGGATCGGGACTGCCCGCAAGAGGCCAACGGGGTACCGTTGGGTTAGGCGCAACAACGGATTGGCTTTGCCAGAAGAGGTCTTGATGACCTGCCATACTTATGATGCAGGACCTGCCCTGTTTGTAGCTGCATGTACCCAACCCACGGTAGGTACGTTATGTCGATCGATGTGGTATCGTATCCTGGGTCAATACGAACTGCATGAATCGATGAATGAAGAACAAAGTAGAGTAGAATAGCCCCCGATGTGATGCATCGCCCGATGTTGAGACGCAGACATCTTGGCGAGGACCGATCCAGCTTTTCTCAGCAATTCTGGTCTGGCCGGCCCGATCTGATGGTACCTGTGTATTCTCTGAATGCCTGCATGAGTTTTCTCCAACATCGCTTTCACAGCACGCGTGTGCTCCTCTTGAAGCCTTGCAGTTCCTTACGCCGAAAGAGCCTGTCTCGAAGTGAAATGTCGGACATCGACCGATTGGGACCCTCGTCGATGACACCGGACACGGTTGCATCGCGAATCACCTGGTGCTATCGAGTGGCTTGAATGGGCTTGCACATACAGTGGACACACGCAGGGTGAACGCCGAGTTTAAGGTGTCGGAGACATTCATGAGAGCCCAATTCGCCTAAGAGCAACGGCCAGCAACGGTTGATGGACTACAAAACGTCCCGGATCAGCCTAACTCAACACATATTTGGCCCCAGCCAGGTTTCGTCGCAGCTACGGTGGTAACTATGTGGACTTCGCCGTCTGGAGCGTGGGTCACTGATGAATTATATCCTCATCGAGTGTTGTTCAGCCCTTGCCACCGTTCAACTTTTGATCATCGCACATACAAACTCGTCATCATTTCCACCTCGAGCATCTCAGAGACCAGTCCAGTTGTCTTCAAGTTCCTGAGGGCTGCGCAACGAGATTTGAGTTCTCAACAGGGTGGCGCCATTGGCTCACAGTGGCCCACTGCCTTGGAAACCGGGGTATCATGGTAGTCGCTACTGCTGTTGCTAGCTCTGGTGTGTCTTGACACTATAGCAGACTATAGCTGAACACTCGATCCATAGGCAGGATCTCTCGTACGAGTACTCGTCCGAGTAAAGCTACAGTGGACGGATTCCTTCCTGGAGACCGATCTGATCCACAGCCATCAGGCTCTACTGGATATTCGCCCAAAAGAAATAGCTCAACGTACTATTCGACTTTGGATATTTTTTTTACCCATTTCTCTATATAACAAGTGGTCCCCCCCCGTGAGTTATCAACCCAGAACTTAGGTCCTGTGTACACAAGATAGTTTATATATCCAATACATCAACCTTCGCTCTGAATCAATTGCTCACGACAACGCTAACCTACATCACAACTCACCGATCTCTACACCCAATCTCACTTCCCCGAAGCCACAAAAACATGGGCCGCCCCAATTTCACTCCGTGGGCTCTTTCCCTCCTGGCACTCACCACCACGTTCCTCGTTAACCCCACCCTGACCCACCCCACCCTCGCCAAGCGGGCTTCAGCGGTCGTAATGGGCCTCGCCGAATCCTTCGGGGCAATCGCCCACACCACCCTCACCGGCACCGGCAACACTGTCATAACCGGCGACTGCGGCACCTACCCCGGCACTGCCATCACTGGATTCCCTCCAGGCGTCTGCACCGGCACGAAGTCCGCCGGCGGCACGGCCGCCCAAAACGCCGAAGCCTCATGCCTGACCGCCTACAACGACGCCAAGGGCCTCGTCCCGACCAAGGCGCTCCCGTCCGTCGATCTGGGTGGCATGACCCTCGCACCGGGCGTCTTCACCTTCCCGGCCTCGGCCGCTTCTCTGTCCTCCACGCTGACGCTCGACGGCGCCTCGGACCCCACGGGCCAATGGATCTTCCAGATCGCGACCACCTTCAGCACCTCCGTCGGCTCCAAGGTGCTCCTGATCAATGGCGCGCAGGCCGGCAACGTGTATTTCCAGGTCGGATCTTCGGCTACGGTGGCCGGCGCAACGCTGCTGCAGGGGAATTTGCTAGCATATACGTCCATTGCCGTGGGGGCCGGGGCGAGCAACAACGGGACGCTGTGTGCGCTGAATGGCGGCGTGACGCTGATCGATGATGCGTTGGTCGCGGCGACGACGACGACAACGAAGGCGAACTGTCTCTTGGAGGTGGTCTTGGGGCAGTTGATTTGCATTACGCTTTGATGTAGCCCTTCTTATTGAGGTTTTCGGGTCAGAGGGGGACGTGGCTAATTAACAAACGGGAACATGTTCAAGGTCGTTGAAAAGTTTAGGAAAAAAGAAAGTTGTTGTACAAACCTCCATCTATCTCATCCAAAAATCAAGTTCCTGTTCGATTCTGACAACATGCGAATCTCCACCCTTCTTTCTCAGTTTTCACCAAAACTATCTTGGTCGACTTATATCTTTGATATATCTTAATCTGACATTACATTATGCCACCCCGTCAACCCCCCCTCTTCAAACCTCTATTCTCGACTTGTGAGATCTCAAATAAAGCGCATGTGATCGTAAGCAGAAGCGGCGGATGAGCCATAGAATACAAAACCTCGTCCCATGCCTCCCCCTCTTCCCCTACACCAACGAAAACCATCATAACCATCAACCCCGCCCAACACAAACAGAGAACTATAAGATAACCCTCTCCACCACCCCACCACGAAGGAATTTCCGCATCAAAAGCAACGACTGTTTCCCGCAAGATTTACGGTGGTTTTGAAATTCGACGGAGTTGATTTTTCAAGAGAGAGAGAGAGAGAGAAACTGAGATGAGATGAGATGAGATGAAAAAGAAGAATAGATAGTAGAGAGAAGAGTTTAGGTATACTGAAGAAAAGCAGGTACAATTAGATGGGAAATTCAAAGCTTTTCTCTAGATTTGTAAAATAAAATATAATTTTGTTTTGGGGGGGGAAATTGATGTGGTGGGGGGTTTGGTTTGGAGGATGTGGAGATGGGATACCGTTGTATGCAAAACCTGTATCGTTTTTTAGGATTTGCCGAGAGCCCCACCAAAATTAGTGGAAAATCTCCAAAAGTGCAAAATAAGAAAACAGAATTGTAAAATCAACCCCACTGTCCCTCTCCATGCCGTAGCATTAGGAATTGAAGTTATATCCACCTTAAGGCTAGCCCTATCACTGCTGCCACTGCTGTCACTGCTGCCACTGCTGCCAGCCCCAGTATGCCGCCGCCGCTCCCCTCAGCGATGCGGAGTCGTATTCGTATTCATTTCGATCGTTCAGACTTCACTGCCTTCATATCTAAAGTCATCGAAGTTAGCTTGCCTCAGATCAGAAAGATGAGAAGAGCATACATCGTCATCGACACGATCACTGCTTCCGTAGGCGAAAGATCTTCCAAGCTGAGCGACTATCATGCAGAGCAGCTCATTGAATATCTGCATCAACGACTCACTGTCTATCAAGACGAGATGATCTGATTTCTGTTTGACGAGTTCAGCATAGTCATCGATCAAAGCACTGTATTCAGACTGCTAGTCACGCGAAAATGAAGCAAGAAACTCGTCAAACGCACGACAGCTCAGCGAAGTGAGATCTTAAGAGAGAAGTGAAAGCTTCGTCTGACTGACTGAACAGCAGATCAGCTGATGTTTCTAAATGAAAGTGCTGCATGTGAGCGAACAGATAAATCTAGATCAACGCTTGAAGCTTCTCTTATGCTGATTCACTGACTAAACGATCGAAAGTATGACTGAGCTTCTGTCAAAGTTTCTCTACACGTCAGTCAAATGCTCAAGCGATCAAAGAGATGAAGCATACTGTCGACATATACGATAGAGAAATATATGACATGAGAGATGCATCACGACTTTATAATCAAGACTATCTTTCTAGACTTCATGTGAATCAGAGTTCTTTCTCAATGCACTTCAAATGATTCTGAATCTCGCTTCGTCATAATCATGAACAATGCTCGAATTCATCAGTCTGTTGAACTAGATTAGCTTTGTATGAAGTTTGAAGTACTGCTGATCAAGCTGTCATCGTACTCATCTGATTTCAATCTCATAGAAATCTTCTTTGCAGTGCTGAAGATCTGAATTAAGAAAAACATCGATCTGATTCAGTACTACACGAAGTCTAGAGACGAATTTGACGAGTTTCTACGCGATGCAGTGAGATCACAGCGATCACAAATAGAAGATGATTCAGACAATCTGTTTCGACTTGCTGACATAGACTATAATTCATAAATGTAGATAGATAAACTGCTAGAAAAACAGACGCTCAAGCTCAGAAGTAATTGTCATTTTCTGAGACTTTTTCTTGAACATCATTGTCATTGTCAGAGATTGAGCTAGACTAAAGATACTATCAATATAAAAGACTGATATTATTATTACTTGATAGAATTTAGGTACAAGACAATACATCAAATAATGTACAAGACGAAAGACAAAGAGCGAAAGAAAATAACGAGAACTCGACTTCTATATACATGAATTGAGCAGAATCAAAACTAGACAATAGTTTTATTGACTTAAGATTGCAGAACGATTGAGATGATTAAAACAAAATTGCTGAGACTAGATTAAGATGACGATGACTAGATTAATGACTTGATTCATTGAACTGCAAAACAGATTCAATGAATTGAAATTATCTAAAATATTGATGATCTATGTTCTAAATCGAGTTGATGATCTGACATCATGACAGTAGCTTCTCTCTTCAAGACTGAGCTTCTGCAAGACAATGAGAAGAAACAAGATGAGATGAGAAAGAATCGAAGATGAAGACTGAAACGAGATGAGAATTGATGTGAACGCATTTTAATGTAATGAAGCACAGATGAAACTAGAATAGATCTGAGTCACATCTGAATCAGATTCGAGCAAGATGTCTGAAGAGTGAGATGAGATGAGACGAGACGAGACGCATTTTAACATGATGATGCACAGAGAATTGAAATACATCTGAGTTACATCTGAGTCAGATTTAAACGAGATGTCTGAGTCAGATCTAAACAAGATCTGAATCAGACTTAAGCAAGAAAAAGACGAGATGAGATGAGATGCATTTTAACATGATGATGCACGATGAAACTAGAATACATCTGAGTCACATCTGAGTCAAATTTAAACAAGATGTTTGAAACAGATCTAGACAAGATCTGAGTCAGATCTGAGCTGAGTCGAGATGATGAAGATTGAACTTAAAGTTCTTGACATTGATATTGAAACATCACACACGACAGTACATGTGATTCTTCGACGACAGAATTGACGAGATGATATTCATTGAGCATTTACTCACAATTATTCAGAAGATGAAAAGACTCTTAAGTAGAAAAGTGATCTTCTCAATCGATGTAATACTTGAGCAGAGATGAGTTATAGTGTCTATCACGCTTGAAGTTTAGTATGCTGTTTACATATCAGAATCTTTCGTCATTCTTGATGACAACGAGTTCTCAAGATTTCTGACGTTGACTCAAGAGAAGATCACTTGTGATATGATTCAGAAGAATGACATGAAAAATTGAATGAATCTTCATGAATGTTGAAAGATCTAACTCGATGATCAGAGAATTGTTCTCGAAGACACGCTTGATCTTGAAGAAATCAACATTACGATTATTTAACTTGACAACAAGATGAGCGATACTGAGATTGTAAGCATTCAGTCAGACTTCATCTTCGACGAAGTATTTAGAACAAAAATGACGAGAGAGATTGACATTGAATTCATAGATGATCTGAGCTATAAGCATCTCATCACGTAGATGCTCAGTTAGTTTCTTCATCTTCTTGATGAACTCTTTGACATTGATTAACTTATCTCGAGCTTGAGACGTAAGATTCTTGAGCAGAAACTCAGAAGACTTGAAGTCTAGACGTGAGTTCTGACTCAAATTGATCAAGAAGAATGATGCTAAAGTGATTGATGATGATGTGTTATTGACGACGAATTCAACTTCAGAAAGTCACTTAGCTCAGTCATTCTGCATGTAGTTGACGAAGACTCGAAGATAATGCTTCATGACAGCATTGATTCTCTCGATTTGATCATCAATCTCAGAATAATACGTTGTTGATAATTTAACATCTATCTTCAGCATTTTACACATATGCTTTCAGACATCGAAGATGAATTGTGTGTCTCGATCAGACATGAAGAACTCAAGTAAATCATGATGTTTTCAAACATGAACATAGAAGCAGTTGATAACTTCTTCAACTTTCATAGAAGTAATGAGAACTAAATGTTTTATTTTGATAAGACAATCAACGAAGACTAAAACATATTTATATGTGATACTCATGAAAATACTGAGCGATAAAGAATCTACATAGTTCATAAAGACATCACGTCAACGACGTTCGAGAACTGAGAGAAGACACAATCATTCTTGAGTTCGTTGTCTAAAGAGCTTGAAACGTGTGCACACGTGACAGTTTTGTACAAAGCGTTGAACATACTTATAAATGTTCGATCATCAGTAAACTCAACTGATCAGTTCATAGCTTTTTGCTCTTTCTAAGTGATCATCAACAACATTATTATGAGCGAGCTGAATGATACAAAAACGTAGTTTATCTGAATTGAGCACATACTTTCTTTCTTGAAAGTACAGATGATTCTCGTGTTCTTCACATTCAATTAGAAAGATCTTGTTGTGATGTCGTGCTTTATTGCAAAGCACTTCGATTATCTGAGCTGCGAATTTGTCATTGATTTCGACTTACTCTCACAATGTCTGAATGAGAATGTCAGCAAAATCTTCATCAAGATTCAGAGCGTCTTGATCTAGCTGAGACTTGACGTTTTCAACGTTGAATTCTTCGATTTCTAGATTCATGAAAGCTAAAATTTGCAAGAATGCTGAGATAATTGAAAACAGATGTAACTGAACTGCATCTAAAGCGATGATTTGTGACTGAAGCTTCATGACTTTGATGTCAAAGACATCGAAGATGAGATTCTTAACAATATCAAAGTCTAAAACATGAGTTTTCAGAATTCTCTGATGTTGATATTGATGTTGAGAATCAAATGTATTTTTCTCTTTAGAAAGATCTTCTGAGCGACGTGTCAAAGCATTCAACTTATCATCAATCTTGTTGAAATGATAAGCGATGTGATAGTTGAATCTAGACAGAAACTCACTTCAACGAGCTTGATGATGACTCAACTGCTTAATTGACATGAAATACTCAAGATTTTTGTGATTCATGATCATCTCGACAGAATAGATGGAGTCTTCAAGCTCTGATTATCATTTCTCGAAAGCGCGAACAATAATCATAAGTTCTTTATCGTAGATCTCGTAGTTACACTCGACTGAATTATGCTTCTTCAAAAAGTAAGTGACTGAATGAAAAATCTCATTCTCATCATATTGAAAGAGAATGTCTTCAAACACATAGTTCAAAGCATTGATTTCTATCACAATCTTGTGATCTGAATTATAGTGACAAAGAATAATCTTGAAAATGAAGACTTTCTTAAGAATGTTGAATGCAATCTGACATTTCTGAAATCAAACAAAGAGTACATCTTTTCTGATGAGACGAGTGAGCGAGATAGTTATTCTACTATAATCATAAATGAATCTTTTATAAAAGTTCGCGAAATCTAGAAAACTTTGAACGTCTTTAACATTGATCAAGATGAATCAGTTGACAATGATGTTTATCTTAAAAAAGTTCATCTTGATCTCTTTGATGATGATTATTAATTCTAAATATGAAACTTGAGTGACGTGAAACTTGCATTTGATTATATTCATCTGAAGATCTGCTTCTTGCAGCTTTTGCAGAATGAGCTTGACATGAATCTTGTGCTCGAGTTCATTGTTGAAATAGATCAAGATGTCATTCAGATAAGCTGTACAGAACTTATTTAAATGTTTGCAAAGAATATTGTTGATGTACTTTTGAAATGAGACAGACTTATTACATAAATCAAAGAGCATGATTAAATACTTGAATAATTCAAATTGAGTGCAAAAAACAATGAGAGCTTTATCTTCTTCTTTGATTCAAAGTCGATTGAATGCAGAGATGATATTCAGCTTGATAAAAATTTTAGCTTGACTTAAATGATTCAGCGTTTCTGAGATCAGAGACAGAGAATATTGATTCTTGACTGTGATAGCGTTCAGATCTTGATAGTTCATGCAGAAGCAAAGTTCTTCTTCAAATTTCTTAATGAAGAGAACAGAAATGATCGTCTGAGAGCGACTGACTTGAATGAAATCTTTGCTCAGATTCTCATTCAGATAACGACGAAGTTCTAGAATTTTATCACGACTCATGTCATACAAAGCGAAGACTGAGAATTGAGCATCTTTCTTAAGATGTATGACATGATCATGAACTCAATGCAAAGACAAGATATCGATGTTCTTCTTGAAAAAGATGTCTAAAAACTCAAAATATCTGAACGATAAAATTATGATTGAATCAACGTTTTTACTTTGTCAATAGACTTCAAGATCTTCTTGTGTCGTGAATGCAGTCAAATGAAATTTCTTTTTCATTTGATGAAGATTCAGACAATGATTCTTATCATACATACTGTCTTGAGAGCGAAACAAGAACTGAGCAAGAGTTGAACTGTTTTTTGAACAGACAGTCAAAGTCGCATGACGCGATTTTGATTCATCAGAGTCTAAACTAGAAGACGAGATTGATTCAAGATTCAAGAAGACATCAATTTTCTTTAGAATGACGTTAAACACTTCAATGTCTTTGACATGAGCAGCATGATCAAAGCTTCAAGCTTTTAACTCAACTATGTTAAGTTGTATAAAAGATCGATTGAATTGATCTGCTCAAAAAACAACAGAAGTTCTAAAGAGAAAAGAATTTCAACACTTGATTTTTGATGAGTATTCTTTTTGAATGACTTGAAAAATACAACTAGAAGCTTCTTGTTTCAGATGAGAAACAAGACTGAACGAGATTTGTTTCTTGTGAACGAGCTGAGTATTAGTTGACTTCTCATGAGCGAACGAAGAATTATATTGCTTCTTGTGAGCAGATGAAAAACTGAGTTACTTCTTGCAAGTGAACTGAGAATTGAATTGCTTCTTGTGAGCGAACTGAAAACTGAGTTGCTTCTTTCAAGTGAATGAGAAACTAAATTGCTTCTTGCGAGCGAATGAGAAACTGAGTTACTTCTTGCAAGCAAACTGAATGCTGAATTGCTTCTTGTGAGTAATCTGTAGACTGAATTGCTTCTTGTGAACAATCTGTAGATTGAATTGCTTCTTGTGAGTGATTCATGAACTGAGTTGCTTCTTGTGAGTGAATTGAAGACGAGACTGAGAGAAAGCTACTTTGTTAACTTTGAACGAGAAATTTTCTTATTGATTAAGATCATAAATCTTGATGAGAAATGAACAACAATGATTAAGACAAAAGAAGAAAGACAAGATGAGAATATTGTGCTCAAAATTGACATCAATGACGTGACGATGAAGTCATGATAAACTCATGATGATGAGATACTGACTTAATTCAATGACATAGAAGAATAGTCTTTCAATGTATTCATCGAGAATCATTGTGATTTCAACGACATGAGTAATGTCATCGATTAAAGCGACTTGATCATCAAATTCTTGAAGTCTGCGAAAGTGAGTTAATTGATGCAAGAAAAAATGATATTGTTGTGCGAAGAATTTATTCATAAAGACATAAGCAAAAACTTCACTATCAATCAGAGCGAGAGCAAGAACTTTAGATTGAGCTTGACGTAGAATACAGAATACTATCATGTGACTATCTTTGAATGTCGAATTGAATTCAAAGAGTTTCAAGACAGATTTAGCAGAAAACTTTCTATATGATTGAAGTGAGAGTGAAAAGATTGAGACTAGTAGACAAGATGATATATATACAGATCTCTGAGCGTGACTTAGCTCAAAAACTAAACTTTTCTTGCAAACAGCAAGACTTTTTCATCTATATTGATGATGTCATTGTCGTAGATGTTCATGATACGCAGAGTGAAAAGCTTCTTATTTGAGCATTCTTTAGCAATTTTGCTCGAATGTTGCAACTTGCAGTAGTAGCACAGCTTTCACTTGTTGCAGATTTTCTTGATTTCAAAAATGATCAGAATCTTATCTTGAATGATGACAATGACAAAGCTTAGATTCATTGACTCATCGAGAAATGAGAAAGAAAGAGACGAAGATATTGTCAAAACAACAGTCACAGAGATGATGATCTTTGAACTCAAAGAATTACTAGTTGATGCAGAAATGCTCTTGACTTTGACGAGCAAAACAATGATGAAGACGAAGCGAGATTGACGATGCTTAAGCTGCTGAAGCTCTTCGTCAATGTCAGAGAATGCTTGAACTCATTGATGAAAGATGAATGATCGAGTTTCATCGAAGTTTTGTCAGAAAAAGACGATGACTTGAGTGAAATAATTGACATTGCGCTTCAGACAGTCAATCAACGAGAAATCTTTCATCAAAGAACATTCTTTCTTTTGATAAAAGAGATTGTAGTAGTCAATAAAACTATTTGTGTCTTGCTTCAGAGTTTCACGAAGATATAAATGAACATCTTTTGCCTCGAAAGAATTGTTGCAGCAATGACGTAACTTGTGTCATCAATCTGCGAAGATGAAAATGATACAGAGATCATTGATTCAATATTGACTCATTAGATTGTGAGTCTTCTTATCTATGATGAGTCGTGACTCGACATAGATGATCTTGACTCGATGAGAGAAATAATGATCATCGTTCATGTTCATGCGCTGTATCAGACTCTGCTCTCATGCATTCAATTGATCTTTGTCTCTCTCATACTCAGATATGTCAAAAAGCTTCTCGAATCTAAAAGCAATGAAGACAGCGACAGAGTTCACAGAGAGATGAACGACGAAAGAAGATTGATTATTCAAGATTTGTGCAATGATCTGAGTTATCATCACAAGAAACTGAGAATTCAATTTTATATAGATTGAAGAACTGAGAACGATGAATGAAAATGAAATAATAACATCATGTTGTCGAACTTGATTTTAAAGCTCTTGCATTGCGCGAAAGATCTCGACTGAATTTTTGATCACACTTTGAGCGAACTGTTCAACAGCACGCTCATCATCAATCAAGAGATTGTGAAATGACTTCATTTGAGCGAAAGAATAACTAGATGAGATTTCAATGTATGAAAACGTTGCAGAAAGTGTTGATCTTTCATAATGTCAGAAACTGAGCTAGACTAAAGATACTATCAATATAGAAGACTGATATTATTATTACTTGATAAAATTTAAATACAAGACAATACATCAGATAATGTACAAGATGAAAGACAAAGAGCGAAAGAAAAGAATGAAAGTTCGACTTTTATATACATGAATTGAACAGAATCAAGACTAAACAGTAGTTCTATTAACTTAAGATTGCAGAATGATTGAGATGATCAAAACAGAATTGCTGAGACTAAATTAAGATGATGATGACTAAATTGATGACTTGATTCATTGAACTGCAAAACAGATTCAATGAATCGAGATTATTTAAAATATCAACGATTTATGTTCTAAATCAAGTTGATGATCTGACATCATGACAGTCATATTCTAAATCATCAGAGTACTTCTTCTTCTTCTTCTTCTTCTGTTGCTGCTGCTGTTTTCATTTCTGCTTCTGTTTCTACTTCTGCTTCTGTTTCTGCTTCTGAGTCTGATTCTGAGTCTTTATCTGTGACTGTGACACAGACATAGTTCTAATTATTGATTCGACACATAAAGATCTTTGCAGTCTTCAGATATCATATTTGCTGATATCACGAGCTAACTGTATATCAATGTCAGACTGTATATGCATGTTCTTTCAATGAGCTTCAGACTTGTTCTTTCAGAATTGCAGTGTTTGCAGATCATAGTTTCAAACATTCAGCTTGATGTATGCAATCATGAACGCTTCTCTTCTCTTCTTCTTCTGTAAGATATGTCATTGAACATACTTCAGTAGATCATCATCTTCAACAGTGTCATGATTCTAGTCTTGTCAGACTCAGTCTTCTAGTCTTATCAGATCTATTCTCGCTTTGTCATCTTGACTAGTTTCTATTGAGTCTAGCGTCGACTGAGAAACACACATATGTAATCAGCTTCTTTCTCGTAGCTATCTTTCTTTCTTAGCATTTATCTTCTAGTTAAATGACATCTCTATCTGACTCGCTCTAGACAGATCTCTAACATTAGATAAATGCTCATTATCTACTATTCTGCTATCGACGAATAGACGATATGAAACAATCTATTCAGTAAGAAAAATTTGCAAGAAATTCTTCAAATTTGCATCATCATTTTAGATTGCAAGAGATTCTTCGATTCTACACTCATTTTCATCATTCTATTCGCAAGAAATTCTTTGAATAAAGCACTCAATTATTATCTGAAATTCACAAGAAATTCTTTGAATTTTCACTCATCAAAAAACATTAATTCAAAACATCAATCTCTCATCTATTCTTATTTCAACAACTTCTATCTTCTCTCATCATGACATGTGATATCGAGTCAGTTGAGTCTTGAACAACTTGTCTGCTTAGAAGCACTGTCAATAGAAGAGTTTCACTTCTATTTATCGATGCTTCAGTCGAAGCTGAGAAAGCTGTCATCTCATGAAACATAAACATCGAAGAACAACTGTTTCATTGAGTCAGCAATCAATTCGACGAAGTCATCAATATGCTGAATGAGCTTCGAAGTCAGCGAGACTTGACTCTACAACTCAATGAATACTGACTTTTCATACAAGATGATCACAAAAAGAGAGCGAAACAACTAGAAGTCACTTTTGATAAAAACGATGAGCTAGAGAAAAAGATCAATCAGCTACAAGGCGAGCGATTGAACTTCAGAGCGAAACAACGTCAAGCTGATCGATCTATGTCTCGTCAAGATACTCAGTCAGCTGAACAACGAGTCAATCAGAAAGAAGCTTCGATTCGTTGCTCTGAAGTTGAACGAAGCTCGACTTTTGAAGCTCACTCTCAACGAGAATCTTCTACTCTATCTGATAACGAAAACGAAAACAATCATCACAAGTTCGTCAAGCTTTCGAATTCACTCATCTTCATTGAAACAGATGATTCTATCTGAGAGACATGAAACATCAAAATAGCTGACAAGCTCGATGTCAACGCGAATCATTACTCTACTGAAAAGATTCGTATTGTCTATGTGATTTTCAGACTAGAAGACGATG